>OKSG01000049.1_pt1 | contig 112383 bp, 87 predicted proteins | sample 1606411 | NCBI WGS metagenome assembly OKSG01 (sample SAMEA3879586, study PRJEB24766) | human gut metagenome | biome: human-associated habitat; feature: feces | place: USA | collected 1985/1987
AGTGGTATAGTAATGAATAAAAAAGAAGGTGCATCGTGCATTACGACACACCTCCTACATGAAATGTTTTGCTGATTATTTTTTCACTTGAATAATATCGTAGTTCAGGTCGCTGACAGCCTCTTGCAAACTATCGTTAACCAGACGTAAAGTGGTATCGTTCACTACTACAAAGTAGACAGGAGCGTCACCGTCATTCGGCGTCAGTTTGTAAGCCGTCTTTTGTTTGTTGTCCACGGTCTTTTTGATGACTTGTTTCTTACCTTTGGTTGTGAAACTCTTGTTCTGTCCCTGACCTTCTGCATCCAGGTAAGTCATTACCAGAGTATAGCCGCTTTCTCCGTCAGGACCTACACTGTCCACGCTCAATACGTATTGGATACCCGGACCATCGGCGGCAGGGAGGAGACCTTCGTAAACGGCTACAGCGGAAGAGTCATTTCCGGCAACTGCCATCACACCTTCGCCTTCATCTACAGCAGCATTATTCTGAGTTCCTTTTGATTGGCAGGATACCAACGCAGCAGCGATAGCTGCAATCATCATTACTTTTTTCATTGCTTTAATGGTTTAAGTTAATATATAAAATGCAATTTAGCTATTTTTTCTCTTCTCTTTTGATGACAAGTAGTTTGTCTACTCGTCCACGGTCCATGTCCACCACCTCGAAATCCAGGTTCTTGTAGCTGAACAAGTCTCCGGCTTTCGGCACCCGTCCGATGAGGAACATGGCGAGCCCGCTTAGTGTGGTAAAATCTTCCTCTTTCAGGTCATCGTAACTCAAGATACCCATCTCTTCCATAAAATCATCCATATTCATGGAGGCTTCAACGAGCATCGAGCCATCCTGCCGGGTGACGATGTCTTCTTCTTCCGTTTCGTTCTCTTCAAGGATGTCGCCGAAGATGCTTTCCGTCAAATCGTGCAGGGTGATGATACCTGCGGTGTTACCGTACTCGTCTACAACAACTCCGAACTTATTTTTGTTCTTCTTGAATACCTCTAAAACTTTCTTTGCATATAAACTTTCCGGAATAAACAGGGGAGGGCGGGCTATACTGCGTAAATCGAACGGATCTTCGCTGCCCAACATCAGGATTATATCTTTGACGGACACCACACCAATAATATCGTCTTTTCCTTTCTCTACTAACAGATATTTGCTGAAATGTTGTTCGCGGATGATTTGCAATACTTCTTCATGGGTATATGTAGGATGCAGTACAACGATGTCGCGGCGATAAGTCATCAGTTCATTGGCGCGTTTGTCCGAAAAGCGGAATACATCTCGCAGCATTTCGGTCTCTTCCTTATCTATGACACCTTGTTCCGAACTTTGATGCAGAATCATTTTCAATTCATCTTGCGTCATGGTACGTTCTTCTCCATTATTCAATCCAATCAGTTTATTCATGATTTTGGTGGAGAAACTGAGCAGGCAAACGAAGGGATATGAGATTTTAGTCAACAGAATCATGACGGGACTGAGCAGAGTCGCATAACGTTCCGGATTGCTCAAGGCTATGGATTTGGGCACCAACTCACCTATGATAAGCGAAAGGTAAGTGATGATTGCCACTGTCGTAATCATGGCAAGGTCTTTGGCGTAAGGGGCTAATCCTGAGATGGAAGCAAACAACGGCGCTACATTATCGGCAATGGCAACACCACCGAAAGCTCCGGATACGATACCGATGAGGGTAATTCCGATTTGAATAGTAGAAAGAAACTTTTCGGGTTCTTCCAGCTGTTTCAGCACGCCTTTGGCTCTTTTGCTTCCTTTGCCGGCAAGGGTTTCGAGCCGCGCTTTGCTGGATGATACCAATGCTATTTCATACATGGCAAAGACACCGTTCAACACTAATAAAAGTAGGATAATAATAAATTCCATATAGGTTTTGAATAGTTTATGCTGCAAACATACTAATTTTTTGAATTTTATTACTAATATTGCCGCCTATTTATATGGATTATTAATGAATGAAAAACATGAGAAGTAAACAAATTCTGTTTAGCGTTTTGGTGTTGTTTGCTGCTGTTGCGGCGCAAGCGGCACGGGTAGATACTATTATGGTAAAGAGTCCCTCGATGAAGAAAGAAGTGCAGGTGGTATATGTACTTCCGGACAAGGCATTGGAGAAGAAAGCTGAGGCTTGTCCGACGGTTTATTTGTTGCATGGTTACGGTGGTAATGCGCGTACCTGGGTGGGGCTTAAGCCGGAATTGACCCAAATTGCTGATGAGAAAGGAATCATCTTCGTATGTCCCGATGGTAAAAACAGTTGGTACTGGGATAGCCCTAAGAATCCGGCTTACCGTTACGAGACTTTTGTAGCCTCGGAACTGGTGAAGTATACGGATGATCACTATGCTACTATTCCCGCAAAGAAAGCGCGTGCCATTACCGGTTTGAGTATGGGCGGACATGGAGCGTTGTGGCTGGCAATCCGCCATAACGATACGTTTGGTGCGGCAGGAAGCACCAGTGGTGGAGTTGATATCCGTCCGTTTCCAAAGAACTGGGAGATGAATCTGCAACTTGGTGAATATGAAGCGGACAAGGCTTTATGGGATCAGCACACGGTTATCACTCAGATTGATAAAATAAAAGAGGGTGATCTTGCATTGATTATTGATTGCGGTGAGCAAGACTTCTTCCTGAATGTGAACAAAGCCTTGCACGAGAGCTTGTTGGAGAAGAATATCAGTCATGATTTCATAACCCGTCCCGGTTCTCATAACGGGAAATACTGGAGTAATTCCATTGATTACCAAATTCTTTTCTTCGATAAGTTCTTCAAGAGATAATATCCTTAATTTATTCGATTGTATAGTTTACGGTACGGACATAGTTCGTACCGTAACTGTTTGTCACATTCCGACAAGAAGTTACAATACCTTTTGCATTGAGAGTATAATTGTAAGTTACGGTTTCATTGCTTTCACTATTTTCGTCCGGTTGGAAGCGAGTGACCAAAACATTATACGGATCTCCTAAAAGTTTTCCGTAAAGGGCGGCTGTATGAAATGAGAGAGGGTATAATTCAGCAAGGAACAGGAAGGGGAGCTCTGAAGTGTTGGCTATTTCCTCTTCAGTCGGGGTTGTAGCTGTATATGATTGTTCATAATTATCCGTCCGTTCGGTGATATGTAATTCTCTCTTGTCGCTGTAGTCAATATGAATAGCGGAATAAGTCTGATTTCCATCTAATGATTCTGTAACATCCTTAAGAAAATGCTTTCCTTCCGGGTTGACAAGATAGGAGAAAGTATAAAAGCGGGTATTAATGCCTTCTTGTCGTATACAACTTATGGCGTAACCTTTATCATTCAGAGTATAAGTGGATATATAGCCGTAGTCATCGGTTACTATAGCCTTATGATTTTCATAAGTTATCTGCATGCCACTTTTGATTTCTACTGATTCTCCTGCCACAAAGTTCTGCTTTAATGTGAGGTTCGCCAGCCGACCGGTTTCATAGATGTAAGTTTGAGTCGTAGTGACAGGCTGGGCATCTCCTGTCTTTACTTCTGATAACTCGATTTTCGAGAAATGAGTCACGGGATATTCATTGGCATTTGGAATTCCGTTTTCGTTCTTGCAAACGAAGATATTATCAGTTTCTAGATTTACTGAATTATCATCATCATTACAACCTGTCAATGCCCCAACGAGAAGCAAGCCAACGAGAATGTTTTTTGTCATTTCAATTTATTTAATTATAAGACCGTTGCGGAAAGTGCGTTTCACCTTTACGCTTTTCACAACTGTCATTTGGGTTTCGGGAGTTGGCTCCGGTTCGGGAAGTACGATGCTGCCGTTGATGATGCCCAATGCCGCACTTATCAATTCTTCATTCGGGTCGCCTAATGGCAATACTTTGGCAAAATTACTCAGCTGGCTGACAGCATAGTCCGGAGTGAACCCTTTGGCATAATCCGCCTCATCTTCCGAATTGAATACTTCGCACACAACGGGGCGGAGCACCCACAAGAATTGATCGCTGGGGAAACTTTCCGTAGCCACCGTTACTCCTTTGGTGGTGCTGCCCACAATCACTACTTTCATATAAGGTTTCAGACAGTTGATCAGCATTTCTGAGGCAGCCGCAGTTGTGCTGCTTGTCAGTACATAGACTTTAGGCAGATTTAAGTTGCTGCCTCCTTCCGGAAGCTGGGCGTCAAGCGTCAACTCATGGTTTTTATATTGCCGCTTCTGACTGTATACCAATGAGGCAAAGGGGCTGCCTAACTTATCGGCGGGCACCAGTATGTCTGCCAATAGCTGTACACACTCCATTTCTCCACCGTCATTGTAGCGCAAATCGAGGATGAAGTCCGTTACTCCCTTTTCTTTATACAATTGGGAAAGCCGGAGCAGTTCGCTGTTATATTCCTTGCTGAAATGATTGTATGCCAAATAACCGATATTCAGAGTTCCGCTGGTGTAAAGAGCATAAGCCGGTATGACGACATCTTCCACCGGGCGGGAAGCAGGCAGGTTGGCTTCACGATAACTTTCAATGCTGCCTTCCTCTTCTCCTTCTTCATTCTTTTTTGTGACGTATCTTCCTATCGACAGTTTCTGGTTTTCGCCTTCGGTCAGTAACTTCTCAGTCTTTTTGGTAATGAAGTCATCGTTGATTTGCATGATCCATTCCCCCCGCTTCAATCCTATTTCTGAAGCCGGAGATTCGGGAATAACGTAGGTGACCAGAGCAAGATAGGCGGTGTCATTGTCGACGACGCGATACAGGTTATAGTCGAAGCCATAACTTGGCGGAGGAGTACCATACAATGTGTCGACACTGGAATATCCCTTATCAAGCGGAGACTTTATTTTCTCCAGAAACGCTTCCGGAGAGAGGAAATAGTTCAAGTCTTTTGAATTAGGGATGTCTTCAAACCAAAGATATTCTTCCCTCATGATGCTGTCTATCCACAAATCACGTCCGGTCAGCGGATAATATTCCGGCCAACGGTCTACTCCACAAGAGAATAAGCTTGTCATCGCAAGGACTCCCAATAGTAGGAAAAGCTGTATATTCCTTCTTTTCATCTGTATCTATCGTTTGGTTTTCGTTGCAAATTTAGCGAATAGTTTGTTTATCTACCATAAATGTGGTATAAAATTCCCTATCTTGTGCCATTGCCCATGTCAGGGCATCCCCTTATCTTTGCACTCAATCAATTAATCCTAAAAATACAATTACAATGGAAACAAAGAAACTGCATTTCGAGACGCTCCAACTCCACGTAGGACAAGAACAGCCCGACCCGGCCACCGATGCACGCGCCGTGCCCATTTATCAGACTACTTCATACGTATTCCGTGACTCTGCCCATGCTGCCGCACGTTTCGGCTTGCAAGATGCGGGGAATATTTATGGACGCTTGACTAATTCCACACAGGGTGTGTTCGAAGCCCGCGTGGCCGCTCTCGAAGGTGGCGTTGCCGGACTGGCGGTCGCTTCGGGCGCTGCTGCCGTCACTTATGCTTTTGAGAATATCACCCGTGCCGGAGACCATATCGTCTCTGCCAAGACCATCTACGGAGGTACGTATAATCTGTTGGCGCATACCCTGCCGGCATACGGAGTGACTACTACTTTTGTAGATCCTACTGAGCTTTCGAACTTTGAAAAGGCGATACAGGAGAATACGAAAGCCGTATTTATCGAGACTTTGGGTAATCCGAATTCCAATATCATTGATATTGCCGCAGTAGCCGAAATAGCTCACCGCCACCGCATTCCATTGATCATAGATAATACCTTCGGCACTCCTTACCTGATACGTCCGATAGAATACGGGGCTGACATCGTGGTTCATTCTGCTACAAAATTCATTGGTGGTCATGGCACGTCACTGGGTGGTGTGATTGTAGATAGTGGCAAGTTCGACTGGGTGGCTTCCGGTAAATTCCCTCAACTGACGGAACCGGAACCTTGCTATCATGGCGTTCGGTTTACGGATGCTGCGGGGGCTGCCGCCTACGTAACCCGTATCCGTGCCGTGTTGCTTCGTGATACAGGGGCGACGATCAGTCCGTTCAATGCCTTCATTTTGCTGCAAGGATTGGAGACTCTTTCTCTTCGTGTGGAACGCCATGTGGAGAATGCGTTGAAAGTGGTCGACTTCCTGAAGAAGCATCCTAAGGTGGCGGCGGTTAACCATCCGTCGTTGCCGGAGCATCCGGATCATGCTTTATATGAAAAGTATTTTCCGGGTGGTGCCGGTTCTATCTTTACTTTTGAAGTGAAGGGCGGGGTGAAGGAAGCGCATACTTTTATTGATAACTTGCGGATATTTTCACTTTTGGCCAATGTGGCAGATGTCAAGTCGCTTGTCATCCATCCGGCTACCACGACCCATTCGCAACTGAATGAGCAGGAACTGGAAGAACAAGGCATTAAACCCGGAACGGTCCGTCTGTCCGTCGGTACGGAACATATTGCTGATTTGCTGGATGATTTATCTCAGGCATTGGACAAAATCTGAATGAAACGATAACTACCTACTTTACTAAATGAATATTGCTGTTTTATTATCAGGAGGTGTCGACAGTTCTGTGGTCGTACACCTCCTTTGTGAGCAAGGCTACCGCCCGTCCCTATTCTATATCAAGATAGGAATGGACGGTGCCGAATTTATGGATTGCTCGGCCGAGGAAGACTGGGAAATGGCCTCGGCCGTTGCCCGCCGTTATGGCTTGCCTCTTGAAATGATAGACTTGCAGGAAGAGTACTGGGAACAGGTTGCTGCCTATGCTATTGATAAAATTCGTAGCGGGCGGACTCCCAATCCTGATGTGATGTGCAACCGGTTCATCAAATTCGGTTGCTTCGAGCAAAAAGTAGGGAAAGAGTTTGACTTCACCGCCACCGGACATTATGCCACTACCGTTAATAAGGATGGCAAGATATGGCTGGGTACAGCCGTAGACCCGGTAAAAGACCAGACCGACTTCCTGGCTCAGATTGACTATCTGCAAGTCTCTAAACTCATGTTCCCTTTGGGAGGACTGATGAAGCAGGAAGTACGGGATATTGCCCGCACGGCCAGGTTGCCCACTGCCCGCCGCCGTGACAGCCAGGGCATCTGCTTTTTGGGTAAGATAAATTATAATGACTTTGTCCGTCGCTTCCTCGGCGAGCGTGAAGGGGATATAGTGGAATGGGAAACAGGTCGGAAACTCGGTACGCATCGTGGTTATTGGTTTCATACCATCGGCCAGCGCAAGGGCTTGGGACTGAGTGGCGGGCCCTGGTTTGTGGTTCGCAAGGATGTGGAAGCGAATGTGCTTTATGTCTCTCACGGATACGATACGCAGTGGCAATATGGTCGGGAATTTAAGATGCACGATTTCCATTTCATTACCGGGAATCCCTGGCGGAAGGGGGAAGAAGTGGATGTTACTTTTAAAATCCGGCACACACCGGAGTTCATGCAGGGAAGATTAATCCCGGAAGGGGAGACGTATCGCATTATCTCAGCTGATAATTTGCAAGGCATCGCTCCGGGACAATTCGGCGTAGTTTATGATGAGGCTTCCCGGATATGTATCGGTAGCGGAGAAATCTGTGTCTGAAAATTTTCTGATATAAGGCTTTTCGTTTTTTTTATGTAAGGGATTCGCATCCTTATATATAGTATTCCACCAAGTCTACAATTCCCGCCTTCATCGCGTATTTCGTGGCTTCGTGGGCATTGTTCACTCCTAACTTGCGGAATATATTTTTGCGGTGGCTGTTTACTGTGTGGAAACTGAGGTTTTTCTCCGCTGCAATCTCTTTGGTTGTTTTTCCTAAAGCTATTTCTTTCAGTACGCTACGTTCCGCCGGGGTCAGTAAATCGTCTTTCAGCGCGGGGCGGGCGGGAGAAGCATTGCTGCCGGACAGCAACAGGTTGCTCACATGATTGCAGATAAACCGTTCCTTCCTTGAGGCGCATTGCAGTGCGGACAGTATTTCTTCTTTTGAATTATCTTTCAATACTACTCCGAACGACATGCTGCTGAACAGTACTTGCCGCAAAAACTCCACGCTCAACTCGTCCGAGAAAAGTAACCAGTCAGCTTCCTTAAATCGTTCGTGTAATACAATCAGTTCGTCTGCTCCGGAAAAGTCAAACAGGGTATAGTCCAGTATAACTACCGCTTGCGGATGCAGGCGCAGTTGCTGAACCAATTCTCCTTTGTTGTCCGCTTCCAGCAACAAGGCAGTGTCTTTTTGCTTGCTAAGCAAGAACATCATACCTGCTTTGGTGATGTCCTGATTGTCGGCGATGATAAATTCTCTCATATCGGGTACAAAGATAATGCAAATTGAGTGCAGAACTTTCATGCTTGCATGGGAAAGTTCTGCCGAAATGCAGCTTATCTTCTTTAAAGATAATGTAAACAGAGGCAGAATGAAATGAACTGTTCCTTTTTTTGTTCGGATGGGCTGGGAGCCGGACAGTGACGGTCAAGGTATATAGCAAAGACAGGATAAAGATATAGATTAATCTATCATCATCGGCATTGATGGTAGTCATCATCCGTATTGATGGTAGTCATCATCCGTATTGATGGTAGTCATCATCCGTATTGATGATAGTCATCATCCGTAATGATGATAGTCATCATCCGTAATGATGATAGGAATCATTGGCATTGATTGTAGGAATCATTGGCATTGATTGTAGGAATCATCGGCATTGATTCTATGCTTATCTATAACCTTATTCTGTCTCTCTCATATACCTTGACCGTCACTGTCCGGCTTTCATCCCTTTCCGGTCCTATGGGCATCTGTCTGCTGATTCGTATTTATACAAAAAAACTCTGCCGCAAACAGTCCCCGAAAGGTACCTTTGCAGCAGAGTGGAAATATATATATTGTAAAGGGCTTTACCAAGAACGTCCTTTGAAGATACTGGATTGACTTAACGGAACCAGATTACCGCTCAACGTCATCGTGTTGGAGTTGAAGTTCGGGCTGATGGTTACAGTGGCATTGTTGCCGCCGTTGGTCAATGTAATGAAAATCTGTGCCGAAATACCGATGCCTTGAATGCTGAACTGGCAATTCACATTCCCTTTCTTATCGGTAGTAATCTGCATATCCGATGTGGAACCGTCCACAGTTACACCGCCGATGCCGTTAGGACCGGGATATACGGTGTTGAACGCTACCTGCACGGTACCACGTCCCTGGTTCATCAGTACGAAGTTGGTGTTGGAGTTTACAAAAGCCGTCTGTCCGTTGCGGAACATCACCTGGTCGGCTTCCAGTACAAATTGGTGGGCTTTCAATGCAGCCACAGCGTCATCATACGAGATGGCGTCGGCTACTTGTTCTTCAGCTTTCAGGCGGGCGCGTTCAGCGTCTCTTTGTGCCTTACGGTCTGCGCGGCGTTCCGCTCTACTTTCTTGTGCATACATGGCGGTCGTTGCCGCACTCATCATCACTAATGCTACTAATGCAATAAACTTTTTCATAATTCTTTAATGTTTAGGTTTTACGATTCTTGTTCGTTTATTGCAAAACAACCTTTATTCGGGATTGTTCACGGGACGCTTCACAATTTTATATCCGATGGCGGCAACCAGGATGCTCATCAACGGGCTGATAATGTTGAAAAAGCAGTAGGGGAGGTAGGTCAGCGTAGATACGTTCAATATCGTTGCCTGCGTCATTCCGCACGTATTCCAGGGTATCAGCGGTGAAGTGACGGTGACGGCATCTTCCGTGGTGCGGCTCAGCAGCCGGTTTTCATATCCTTTTTTCTCATAAATGTTGCGGAACATGTTTCCGGTAAGGATGATGCTGATATATTGGTCGGCAGTGGTGAGGTTGAGAAACAGTCCCGAACAGACGGTGGACACCACCACACTGACCCTTCCTTTCATGAAACGGACAAATACGGAGGTAATGCTGCCCAGCATACCGCTTGCCGTCATTGCACCGCCGAAGCACATGGCACAAAGTATCAGCCAAACCGTATCCATCATGCCTGCCATGCCACGCGTAGACACAAGGTCGGTCAACATCGTGTTTCCCGTGTTCAGGCTGGTGCTTCCGTAGAAAGTCATCATCGCTCCTTTAAATAGATTGCTCCCTCCGGCAATTTCACGCAGCAAGTCCGGCTGGAAGATGATGGCGCATATCCCTGCCAGCAGAGTAGAGAGAAACAGGGTGATGATGGAAGGCGTTTTCCGTGCTATGAGTATTCCGGTCACTATGGGGACAATCAGCAGCCAGGGAGTGATGACGAACGTGTCTTTCAGCGAAACGGCAAAGTCGGCCATGTGTTCCGTAGAATTGGTTTCGATAACGAACCCCATTACGGTGAAGATAATCAGCGTGATGACGAGCGACGGCGTGGTCGTAATCAGCATATAGCGTATGTGCCTGAACAAGGGCACGTCCGTTATGGACGAGGCAAGTATGGTGGTTTCTGACAGTGGGGAAATCTTATCACCGAAATAGGCACCGGAGATGATGGCTCCCGCTATCCACCCTTCATTGAATCCCTGCGCCTTGCCGATACCCATCAGTGCGATGCCGATAGTTGCGATTGTGGTCCACGAACTGCCTGTCATGACGGAAATCAGCGCGCAGATGATGCAGGTGGACGCCAGGAAAAAGTCGGGGTGGATGATTTGCATACCATAATATATAAGGGTGGGGACAATGCCGCTTATCATCCATGCACCGCTCAATGCACCTATAATCAACAGGATAATAATGGCGGTGGCGACTCCTGCAATATTATTCGTGATGGCGAGTTCGTAATCTTTCCAGGGGACACGGTAGAAGGCCATACCTATAAATACGCAGAAGGCCGTAGTGGTCAGCAAGGAAATCTGGCTGCCTCCTCCCAAAGCATCGCTGCCGAATGTGTGTATGGTGGCGAATAACATTCCTACCAACAGTCCGATGGGCAGGAGGGATACTAAAGGAGAGGGGATTTTCTTCAATGAACTCATTCTGTTTGTTATATCAGTTAAAACTTTGCAAAGTTACAACAAATCCGGTTATTATGTTTTGTCCCTGCTTCTCCGCCAATAAATATTATTATATCTTTGCGTTTGCTTGGAATAAAAATGCAACTTTGACGTTCGGTTAATCTTTTTTGTTGACAACTTATGAATCAAATATCTACCCATAAGAAAGTAGTTACCTTCGGCGAGATAATGCTGAGGCTGACCGCACCTGATTTCCTCCGTTTTTCACAGACCAATCAGATGATAGCTACCTATGGTGGCAGTGAAGCCAACGTAGCCGTTTCATTGGCTAACTTCGGCATACCTACTGAGTTCGTAACCCGTCTGCCGGACAATGCTGTGGCCCGTGCCTGTATCGCTTCGCTCCGTGCCAACGGCTTGGGTACTGACGGAATTGTCTTCGGAGGCAAACGTATGGGACTTTACTTTTTGGAAAGCGGCGCCGCCTTCCGCAATTCGAATGTTGTTTACGACCGTGAGGGTTCTTCATTTGCCACGCTGCGTCCCGGTATGATTGATTGGGAAACAGTATTCGCTGATGCGGGTTGGTTTCATTGGTCCGGTATTGCCGCCGCCCTTTCGCCGGAAGGTGCCGAGGCTTGCCGCGAAGCTCTCGAAATAGCCGACCGCATGGGACTGATCATCTCTTGTGACCTTAATTTCCGCAAGAAACTCTGGAATTACGGTCGTCCGGCAGCCGAAGTCATGCAGCCTTTGGTGCAATACAGCGATGTTATCTTTGGTGCCGAACCGGAATACAAGGAAATTCTCGGCATTCAGCCCGTTGGTTTCAAAGCCACCGATGCTGCCGATACTTCTTTCGAAGCCAATCTTCCCGCTTTCGAGGATTTCGGCCGTCAAGTAGCGCAGCTTGTACCCCGTTGCCGGAAAGCTTTCCTGGAACTGCGCAATTCCATTACTTCCAATCATAACCTCCTTGCTGCCGTAGTCTATTCGGACGGTACACTGAAGCACACCGGCATCTACGACATCGAACATGAAGTAGACCGCGTAGGAGCGGGTGATGCGTTTGTCGGTGGTATGATATACGGTCTTATCACCTATCCCGGTGATGACCAGAAGACATTGGAGTATGCTCTTGCCGCTTCCGCACTGAAAAATACGGTTTATGGTGACTTTAACCATGTGACGGTAGAGGAGGTTGAGAGTCTGATGCAAGGAAATATTTCAGGCAGAGTATCCCGATAAAATATTTTTTTCCCAATATTCTTTGGTGCTTTGACTATTTATCTTTTACTTTGCAACACAAAGTACTTTTTATATGGATAAGAACAAAGCATTAGAATCAGTGAATGAGATAAAGGAGTTGATGGAAAAATCCTCCAAGTTTGTGTCTCTAAGTGGAATGACGGCTATTTTGGCCGGAGTATATGCCTCAGTCGGCGCGTTTGTGGCCAATAGTTTCTTAAGTTCGGGAGAGAACCGGGAAGGACTGATAATGGTGGCTTCGTTGGTGCTGACGGCTTCTGTAATTACAGCCTGCATCCTGTCCTGTTATAAAGCCAGGAAAACCGGGCAGAAAATATTCAGTAAATTGACTTATCGCATTGCCTGGAATTTTGCATTGCCGTTGCTGACGGGAGGATTGTTCTGCATTGCCTTGCTGCTGCACGAGATTTACGGGTTGGTATCTTCTGTAATGTTGTTGTTCTACGGGCTTTCCCTGGTCAATGTTTCAAAGTTCACCTATTCCAATGTAGCCTGGTTGGGATATGCATTCCTTTGCCTGGGCATTGCAGACTGTTTCTTTGAAGGGCATGGCTTGCTGTTTTGGACAATCGGGTTCGGTGGCTTCCATATCCTGTATGGTATATTGTTTTATTTGCAGTATGAAAGGAAAAGGTGATAGATGATAGAAGCATTTCAAAATATAAATAAGGCATTCGAAAGTAAAGTCCGCTTGGGCATAATGGCCGTCCTGATGGTAAATGAGGATGTGGATTTCAACACCCTGAAGGAACTGCTTTCGTTGACGGACGGCAATCTGGCCAGCCATACGAGGGCTTTGGAAGAGTTGGGCTACATCGTTTGCAAGAAAACCTTTGTGGGACGAAAACCTAAAACTTCTTTTCAAGCCACACAGGGAGGGAAGAAGGCTTTTAAGGCTCATATAGAGGCATTGGAGAATTTTCTGAAATCAACTTAATTAATATGATTCTATTATGGAAAATTTAAATGAAAACTTAAACGACAATTTGAATGATGATTTTAGTGATCATCTGAATGAAGGTCTGAATGAAACGAAGAGGCAGGCGAGTGGTTGTTTGCATCGTTTCTCAAAATCAATTAAGGTAGTGGTAATTGCTTTTCTGGTGTTGTTGCTGCTGATTCCGATGTTTATGATTGAAGACATGATTTCAGAACGCGGACGTACGCAGACGGATGCTATTGTGGAAGTCGGTCAGAAATGGAGCCTGGCGCAGACCATTACAGGGCCTTACATTAATCTGAAGTATCCCATCACTCACGAGGACAATGGGGTAAAGAAGGTGTCTATGGGAGATGTAACCTTGCTTCCCGACGAATTGTCTGTAGACGGACAATTGCATACTGAGATTCTCCGGCGGGGGATTTATAAAGTAAATGTATATCAGTCGGAACTGGTTATCAAAGGGTTCTTTAGCTCGGAAGAGCTTCTGAAGAACAATGTAGATATGGATGCGCTATTGTATAATCGGGCGGCGGTCTGTCTGAATCTGACAGATATGCGTGGACTTAGCGAGCAAGTCAGCATTACTCTGAACGATTCAGTCTATATGTTCGAGCCGGGAATGGATGGACGGGGCATTGATAATATGGGTGTTCATGCTATCGTCGACCTTTCTGCCCTGAAAGAAGGCAAAAAGCTGCCTTATGAGATGAAGATTAAACTAAAAGGTTCTCAATCCATTAACTTTACTCCATTGGGCAAAACCACAAAGGTCAGTCTGAAAGCCAATTGGAACACTCCGAGTTTTGACGGTAATTACTTGCCGGAGAAGCGTGAGATTACGGAAACGGACTTTTCAGCGCAATGGCAGGTGCTGAATTTGAACAGGAATTATCCGCAGGTGCTTGTCAATTATCAGAATGCGAGTATCAAGGATATTCAGAATTCTAATTTCGGGGTGAATCTGAAAATGCCGGTAGAGCAGTATCAACAGTCTATGCGTTCTACTAAGTATGCGATTCTGGTTATCTTATTGACTTTTATGGTGATATTCTTCACTGAAATTCTGGAAAAGACTCGTATTCATGCTTTGCAGTATCTGCTGGTAGGGTTGGCGCTCTGTCTGTTCTATAGTTTGTTGCTTTCCATGTCCGAGCATATCGGTTTTGGCATGGCTTATCTGGTGGCATCGGTGCTTACTATCGCTTTAGTGGGTGGCTATATGCTGGGCATTATCAGGAGAAAGAAACCGGCTTTTATTATGGTAGGGTTGCTTGGTGTGCTTTATATTTATGTATTCATTCTTATCCAGTTGGAGACTTTTGCTTTGCTTGCCGGCAGTCTTGGGTTGTTTGTGATACTGGCTATGGTGATGTACTTCTCTAAAAAGATTGATTGGTTCAATGAATAAACTAAACTAAGATTTTATATATTTTGCAGAAAAATGCCCGGAATGAGAATTACTACAGTCTTCTCTTCCGGGCATTTACTACAAAAAAAGCTCCTGTAATCATCAAGACTACAGGAGCTTATTTATTTGAAGTAACTTAAATTACTTGCTCAAAGCCTGAGCTACGTCAACCGCACAAGCTACAGTACAACCTACCATCGGATTGTTACCGATACCCAGGAATCCCATCATTTCTACGTGAGCAGGAACTGATGAAGAACCAGCGAACTGAGCGTCTGAGTGCATACGACCCATTGTATCCGTCATGCCGTAAGAAGCCGGACCGGCTGCCATGTTATCCGGGTGAAGAGTACGACCTGTACCACCACCGGAAGCAACAGAGAAATAAGGCTTACCAGCAAGAACACGTTCTTTCTTGTAAGTACCGGCTACCGGATGTTGGAAACGAGTCGGGTTAGTAGAGTTACCTGTGATAGATACATCTACACCTTCTTTCCACATGATAGCTACACCTTCGCGAACATCGTCAGCACCGTAGCATTTTACTTTTGCACGGGCACCATCACTGTAAGCGATTTCCTGAACTACTTTCAGTTCACCTGTGTAGTAGTCGAATTGAGTCTGAACATAAGTAAAGCCGTTGATACGAGAGATGATCTGTGCAGCATCCTTACCCAAACCGTTCAGAATACAACGCAGAGGTTCTTTACGTACTTTGTCAGCTTTTGCAGCAATCTTGATAGCACCTTCAGCAGCAGCGAATGATTCGTGACCTGCCAGGAAAGCGAAACATTTAGTTTCCTCACGCAGCAACATAGCTGCCAGGTTACCATGACCGATACCAACCTTACGGTCATCGGCTACAGAACCCGGAATACAGAATGCCTGCAAACCGATACCGATAGCTTCAGCAGCTTCAGCAGCGTTTGTGCAGCCTTTCTTGATAGCAATTGCAGTACCTACAACATAAGCCCACTTTGCATTTTCAAAGCAGATAGGCTGAGTTTCTTCACACGTCTTATAAGGATCGAGTCCATAAGATTCGCAGATAGCGTTTGCTTCTTCGATGTCTTTGATGCCGTTAGCGTTCAAAGCTTCAATAATTCCTTTGATACGACGGTCTTGACTTTCAAATTTTACTTCTCTAATCATAGTTCTTTTTCCTCCTTATAATTATTCGTGACGTGGATCAATATGTTTAACTGCACCCTGTTCAGCTGTTACGCGTCCGTAAGTACCGGTTACTTTCTTCAATGCTTCGTTAGCATCCGTACCCTTCTTGATCTCATCCATGAATTTACCCATGTGAACAAATTCGTATCCGCAGATTTGGTCATCCTTATCCAGGAAGATGTTCTTGATGTAACCTTCAGCCATTTCGAGGTAACGAGGACCTTTAGCCAATGTACCGTACAGAGTACCTACCTGGCTGCGCAGACCTTTACCCAAGTCTTCCAGTCCGGCACCGATAATCAGACCGCCTTCAGAGAAAGCTGACTGAGTACGTCCGTAAACGATTTGCAGGAAGAGTTCGCGCATTGCGGCGTTGATAGCATCGCAAACGAGGTCAGTGTTCAAGGCTTCGAGGATGGTCTTACCCGGAAGGATTTCAGATGCCATGGCAGCTGAGTGAGTCATACCGGAGCAACCGATTGTTTCAATCAGGGCTTCCTGAATGACACCTTCTTTCACGTTGAGGGTTAATTTACATGCACCTTGCTGGGGAGCACACCAGCCGATGCCGTGTGTCAAACCAGAGATGTCAACAATTTCTTTAGCTTTTACCCATTTACCTTCTTCGGGAATAGGAGCCGGTCCGTGGTTAGGACCTTTCTTCACAACACACATGTGTTCCACTTCGTGTGAATAAGTCATAATTAGCTCTTTTTAAGTTATATAAAATAAAAAACGTAATCCATTTTTCAAATCGCTCGCAAAGTTACTCCTTTTCTTTATTTATGCAAATCGAGTTATCTGACTTTTTTTATAAAAATTAATAATAAGAGACAGTGGTTCTGTGTATTGCAATCTCCACATTACAATAATTTTAACGGGGACTCTTGAAACTGTACTTCTTTCCTCCGGATTGCACGCTGATAACGGCGGGTTGGTTGAGGGGATATTCCGCCTGTTCGTCAAAGCATTGGTAGGAGGCTATGGAGCGTCCCGATAAATCATAGATATCGATACGCGCTCCTGCGGACAGTCCTTTGAGGACAATCCGTTTATCCTGCCGGAAACATTTCACTGCATCTGTGGCTTCGGCAGAAGAAGAGGATATGCCGGTAGAAGTACCATATAGACCGAAATCGTTGATGCTTGGTGAGTTATTGCTGTTTTCGTAACAGGTTTTCATAAGATTGTCAACGAGGCTGTTAATATAGAGTTCCAGATAAGAATATCCGGTGGTCGGTTCTATGTCCCGATAGGTTTTACCAACAGGCAGATACTGTGCAGCCCAAGTGTCGGGTATACCATCATTATCGGTGTCGGCGGGTTTTTCTTCACTGTTGTACAGAGGCCATCCTTCCACATCCTCCTGCGAATCAATCAATCCGTTACTACTTCCGTTGCTGCCTTCGTAGGTGTAGTTTCCATTCTTTACTTCGGAGATGATGCGTTCGTCAACAGCGTCGCGTTTCAGGCTCGCGCCTGCATGTGCGAGTACATTTTCATAAGCCTGTGCGGCAGCATGGGTGCTGACGGCGGCTATTTCAAATTCAGTAGTGCTCTTGATACCATCAATGTTCCCTTCCGGTAAATCTCCGTTACCCAGATGCGGGTGAATACCTTCCCAATTGTCGGCATTGGTCTGTGCTATCAGTTTTTTCATGTCACTGCTTAGTTTGGAACAAGTATCGTCAAAATAGTTTCCACTGACATAAAATCTCCCCCAGATACCGGCCGGATTACTTTGAGTACCATCATCGGCATTGGGCTGAAAGATGCGGTTAACGATATTTTTCTTGGTAGCGGTGGAAGGTCCCGGTTTATAATAATTGTTCACGAAATTATAGCGTCCACCCTCTCCGGCATATCCTCCATTGGTAGGTCCCCAATTATAAAACACGTTGTTGCGCAGGTCAGTGAGTTCCGTCTCCCATCTTCCGACGGAGCGGCTGCCATCCAGGCGAGGGGTGCGGCTACTGTGGTGAGCCAGTAAATTATGGTGGAAACTAGCACCTTCGCCTCCCCAGATAGCTCCATAACCGTGATTTCCTTTGACGTGTACCGACTTGGTAAGGCTCTCGCTCAAGATGCACCATTGCATGGTGAAATTCTTGTTGCTATAAAACGAGGCACATTCGTCTGTACTCCAGCTCATACTACAATGATCTATGATGATATTTGAGGTATAACGCCCCCACATGGCGTCATCTTCCGCTTTTGTCTCGTCTCCCATCCGGCTACGGATGAAGCGGATAATAATGTTGGTGGCGCATTGGTCCTTTTTCTCTTCCTCTTTATATCCGGCAACATGCAAAGTATAGTTTTTAAGGCAGATGCCATCTCCCGGGGCAGTTTGTCCGGCGATGGTGAGGTCACCGTTTTTTATCACCAGTCGGCTTTGCAGTTCAATGAGTCCCGAAACATCGAAAACAATGGTTCGGGCGCCTTTCATGTCAATGCCTGCGCGTAGCGAACCTTCACCGCTGTCGTTAAGGTTGGTGACGTGGTATACAATTCCTCCTCGTCCGCCGGTAACGGTGTGGCGGGCAAATCCTTCGGCACCGGGAAAGGCCGGTGTGGTTTGAGCTTGCGCAAAGACTGTGCATAAAAGGAGAATAAACAGAAACGGGTAGTTTTTCTTCATGGTTTTAAGATTGATATTCCAATGTGGCAAAAGTATGCGTTTTCCGGGTGAATGATGTCGATAAATTCTTTTTCTATGTGTAAGATTTGGTAGATAGCAGACAGATTTCTTTGTTAAACTTGAACAAGAAAAACTATTTTTAATTATTTTTGCATACTAAAAAGGTGAATTGTGATAGCGGATACCTCTTATACCCTTATCAGCATAAAGCTCAATGAACAAGAGTTTCATAATATATTTGAAAGATATTATGTAGCCCTCTGTCTGTTTGCCAACCAGTATATGGAGGACGATGAAGCTTCGGCGGATATCGTACAGGACTCATTCGCTAAATTGTGGCAGATCAGGGATGATTTTTTCTATTTGCATCAGGTGAAAGCCTTTCTTTATACAGCTGTGCGCAATAAAGCGCTGAATGAACTGGAACATTCTAAAGTTGTATGGGAGTATGCCCAAAAAGTAATCGAGAAGAAAAAAGACTCTTTCTTTCATGATGCGGTGGTGGAAGAAGAAACTTATAGAATAGTGGCGGAGGCTATCGATATGCTTCCCGCTCAGATGAAGGCTATCATGAAGTTGGCTATGGAAGGAAAGAAGAACAATGAGATAGCCGAACATTTGAATGTATCTGCCGAAACTGTGCATACCCTTAAAAGAATTGCCTATAAAAAGCTGCGTGAACACCTGAAAGACTATTACTATTTCTTATTCTTTTTTATCTGAAATACTCCTCATTTTATTTTTTTTGAAAAAAAATGGTATTCCGTTAACCATAAATATCAATTGACCTGTATTACTATAAAAGACAACAAAAAAAGGTCAATATATGATAAAGCAAGACTTCCACATAGCTAATATTATTGCACGGCATTTATCCGGTGAGATAACTCCCGAAGAAAGTGTCCAATTAGAGAAATGGCGAAATGAAGATACTGCCCATGAAGCTCTTTTCCGGAAGATATGTAATGAGGAAAATCTCAGGCTGCATATAGAGAAAGGTTCGGTATTCAATACCTCTACCCATTGGGAAGGTATTCAGAAACGAATCAAGCGAAATGACAGCAGGGAGAGGAGGCTAAAAATACTTCGCTACGCCGCTGCCGTTCTGTTCCCGGTTTTTATATTGGGAATTTCACTGGAATATACTTCTCATGATTATTCTCAGAAGCAACCCGTACTGACAGCCCAGTCCATACCACCGGGAGAATCCAAAGCTATTTTGACATTGGACAACGGAGAAACAATCTGCTTGAATAAAAATGCTTTGGACGCATTGCAGGAATTAGAGGGAACACATATTAAGGTGGATTCAACCACTCTGAATTATCAGGTGGCGCAGACTGCTTCTCAAAAAGAAAAGCCCATATATAATAAGGTGGAAATTCCCCGTGGGGGAGAATATGCCTTGGTACTGAGTGACGGAACAAAAGTGCATCTGAATTCAATGAGCAGTCTTCGGTTTCCGGTGACATTTGGTGCTGGTGCGCGGGTAGTGGAACTGGAAGGAGAAGCTTATTTCGAGGTCAGTAAAACCGGACAGCCTTTTTTAGTAAACACGAAAGGGGTACAGGTAGAAGTGCTGGGTACGACATTCAATATCTCAGCCTATCCTGACGAAGAATATCAGGCTACGTTGGTCAACGGGTCGGTAAAAGTCAATGCCGAAAAGAGTGGAAGTCTTATTCTGAAACCTTCGCAGCAGGCCACTCTGTCGGTAGGTAGCAATTCCATGCAGGTGCGCACGGTAGACACTTCTTTCTATACCTCATGGGTAGAAGGGAAAATACATTTCAAGGATCAACGCCTGGAAGACATCATGAAGACACTTTCGCGCTGGTATGATATGGAGGTGGTTTACCAGAATGAGAGGATTAAAGATTTCCGTTTCGGCTGCCATCTCGACCGCTACGAGGAAATAGCACCTTTCGTCAGACTGTTGGAGAAGACGGAAAAGGTGCATGCTAAAATTAACGGTAAAACAATTACTTTTTATAACTAACTAATAATCATTTACTATGAACAAGAAGGACTACTGCAACAAACATGAGAGAAGTAGCAAACGTTTGTGGATAACGTTTCTGTTTTTTTGTTTCATTGTCACAGGTTTCATGCAAGCTGCAAACACAGCGTTTGCTCAAACCACTGTTACGGCAACATTTAAGAAAGCTACTTTGAGCGAAGTACTATGGGAGGTTCAGAGACAGACAGATTTCACGTTTGTCTACAGTACTAAAGATGTTGAGGGGATAAATGTTCAGAATTTGAATGTAAGCAATGAGAAAATTGCTGTTGTACTTGAGAAATGCCTCAAAGACAGCGGACTGACTTATTCTGTTCATAATGGAGTGATTGCTATTAAGCCAATTGTCAATGAGGTTAAAGAGGTGGCTGCTCCCCAGCAGAAGACGAAAGTCAGCGGTGCCGTCATTGACGAAACCGGAGAACCTATCATTGGCGCCAATGTCGTGGTGAAAGGTACTACCAATGGTGGTACTACCGATCTTGACGGTCGTTTTTTTCTGGAAGTAGATCATCTTCCGGTCACACTGATTGTTTCTTATATCGGCTATGTCCGTCAGGAAATCAAGGTAACCTCCGGCAAGATGCTTAAAGTGGAAATGTCACCGGACATCAACCTGATGGAAGAAGTGGTAGTTACCGGTTACGGTACTTTCAAGAAGTCGGCTTATGCCGGTTCCGCTTCCAGCGTAAAGGGGGAGACTCTGAAAGACGTTCCCGCTGTTTCTTTCAAAGATCTGTTGCAAGGCAATGCACCGGGTGTTCAGTTCACTTCTTCATCCGGCCAGCCGGGGGCATCCTCTTCCTTGCGGATTCGTGGTATGGGCTCTTTCAACGCCAGCAATTCACCGCTGTATGTGATTGACGGGGTTCCGATGCGTTCCGGTACCATCAATACGATGAGTTCGGATGCAGGTCTTGATATAATGTCGACTATCAATAGCTCCGACATTGAAAGCGTTACGGTTATTAAAGATGCCGCTGCCGCTTCACTCTACGGTTCGCGTGCTGCAAATGGTGTGGTACTTATCACTACCAAGAAAGGTAAAGTCGGCAAACCCACTATCACATTGAAAGCCGATTGGGGAAGTTCTGATTTCGCTATGGATTATCGTCCGGTGATGGGCGGGGAAGAACGCCGTCAGTATATTTATGATGGTCTGGTAGCCGGTCAACTTAAAAAAGGCAAGAGCGAAGCCGATGCGATGGCTTATGCTGATGGAGAAATTGACGACTATGCACCTGTTCCCTGGTGTGGATTTATAGACTGGGATGACGTTCTGTTCCAAAAGGGAAGCCATCAATCTTACGAAGCCTCTTTATCGGGAGGTACGGACAGATTTAAGTATTATTCTTCACTTTCTTATCTGAAACAGGATGGTATAGCCATCAACTCCGGACTGGAACGCATCAGTGGAAGATTGAACGTTGATTTTCAGGCTACTGATAAATTTAAGTTAGGCGCAAATGTACTGTTTGCTACCGTTAATCAGGATGTGTATAGTGAGGGTACTTCTTATTCCTCTCCTTTCTACACATCACGTAGTGCTGTCATCCCTTCCGACCCTGTTTATAATGAGGATGGCACTTGGAACCGGGAACTTATCCGTATCAGTGACCGTAATCCCGCTTTATCGGCAACTTATGATTATCAGCGTGAATATGTGACCCGCGCATTCAATACGATTTATGGTGAATATGAATTCATTAAGAATCTGAAGTTTCGGTCTACTTTCAGCTACGATTATGTCAATACGAAAGGTAACGATTGGAAAGACCCGCGTACTTCCAACGGTGATGACATCAACGGAGGCATGAGCAAGAAATTTTATGAGTATAAGAAAATGGTATGGGCGAACCAGTTGAGTTACAAGACAACTATTGCTACCGACCACCATGTCGACGCATTGGCGGGATATGAGATTGACGACCAATATCGCGATTATCTGTCAGGCTATGCCACCAACTTTGCCACTTACGACAAAAATGAGATCAGTAACGGTATGAAAACCGAATCGGTAGGTGGCAGCGACACCCGTACCCGTATGGTGTCTTATCTGTTCCGTCTGAACTATGATTATAAGAACAAATACTATCTGGGTGGCAGTTTCCGTACGGACGGCAGTTCCCGTTTCCACAGAGACAACCGTTGGGGTAGCTTCTGGTCAGTGTCCGGTTCATGGCGTATGATTGAAGAAGAATTTATGGAACCCGTGAAAGACTGGCTGACTGATTTGAAGATTCGTGCATCTTACGGTGTGAATGGTACTCTTCCTTCCGATTATTTCGGATACAGGGGATTGAGCAGTCTGACCAATGGATATCTGGAGCAACCGGGTATTGTCCAGTCTCAACTGAAGAACAATGATTTGCAGTGGGAAACCAACTATAACCTGAACCTGGGTCTGGACTTTAGTTTGTGGAGCCGTATTAATGTTACGCTGGAATATTACACCCGTACTACCAAGAACCTGTTGATGGACCGTCCCATCTCCATGACTACCGGTTTCAGCAGCTATCTGATGAATATTGGCGAGGTTAAGAATAAAGGTGTGGAATTGGAGATAAACTCCACCAATATTCAAACCAAAGATTTCTCATGGAACACCGCGTTCAACATTTCTCACAACAAGAATGAGATTGTGACTTTGGATGGTATGCAAACGGAAATTGTCAGTGGAACTCAGATTCGTAAAGTAGGGAAATCATATCGCACATTCTATATGATAGAGTTTGCCGGAATCAACCCCGAAACCGGTGCGCCACAGTTCTATACGAATGATGTTGACGAGAACGGTAACTATAAGAAAGAGATTACCGAAGTTATAAAAGATGCTCATGCCATTGTACTGGATAAGCATGCCGAACCGAATGTCATAGGTGGCTTGTCGAATACTTTACGTTACAAATGGTTCGATCTCAACTTTATGTTCTCTTATCAGTTTGGCGGTTACTCATACGACAACTGGGCACAGAAAACGGAGCATGGCGGCAACGACCTGGAAGCTAATATCCCTACTTACTACCGCGACAGCTGGAGAAAGCCGGGTGACATCACGAGCTATGAACTGTTCTATGAAAAGCCTTCTGTGGCTATGAACAAGGTGACCACTACCCGTCGTTTGCATAGTACCGACTTTATCCGCCTGAAAACGTTGACATTCGGCGTGACTGTTCCGAAAGAGTGGACTCGTAAAATAGGTCTAGAGAATGTACGTGTGTATGCATCAGCCAATAATCTCTGGACCTGGGCGGCTTATGATTATTACGATCCGGAAGCTGTCAGCGGTGGTACTGCCATTTGGGGAACGCCTCCTCTGAAGACCGTAACCTTTGGTGTAAACGTTAATTTCTAACCGTTAAAATACTTGATATTATGAAACTATTGAAATATTTATTCGTCAGTTCCGTATTGCTCGTAGCTACCTCTTGCGGAAACAATTGGCTGGATCTTGACCCTTCCACTTCGGTAGACACTGAAACCAGTATTAAGATATTGTCGGATGTGGAATTTACCTTGAATGGTATTTATAGTACTATGCAGAGTTCCGATGCATATTCAGGCCGTTTGGTATATTATGGAGACGTGACAGGGGATGACATGCAGGCTGTCAGCTCAACCAAGCGTGTGGCTAACTATTACCGTTTCAACTTTACCAAGGATGACGGGCCTACTTCCCATTGGTCTTATCTCTACTCCATAATTCAGAATTGTAATCTGATTCTGATGAATATTGATAAATTGAAGATTGATGAAGAAGATGCCGCATACAGGGATGATTTGAAAGGAGAGGCATTGGCGCTTCGCGGTTTGGCTTTGTTCGATTTGACCCGTATCTTCGGTTACCCGTATACAAAGAATAACGGAGCTTCGCTGGGGGTGCCTATTATTGAAGGTTTATCCACTATCGACAGCAAACCGGCTCGTAACACAGTAGCTCAATGTTATGAGAAGATTATCGACGACCTTACCAAAAGTACCAAATTGCTGAGTGGCAAATTCAATAAAGGTAAAATCAATAAATGGGGGGCAATGGTATTGCTCAGCCGTGTCTACCTCTACAAGAACGATAACACCAATGCTTTTAATACGGCGAAAGAAGCTATTGAGGGAGCGGAGAAACAAGGTTACGCCCTGTGGACTAATGAAGAATATCCCACCGCATGGGGCAATGATGCGTCAGCTTCCAATCCGGGCGAGGTTTTGTTCGAGATAGTCAATCTGACCACTGATAGCCCGGGCAAGGAGAGTATGGGATATCTGAACTCAAAAGACGGTTACGATGATATGTGCATCACTTGTTCTTTCTATCAGTTCCTGAAGGAAGACCCCAATGATGTGCGTCTTAAACTGTTGAGTTTTGATAAGAAATATTATGCTTACGTCTTTAAGTATCAGCCACAGCAAAACGAAAACATCGAAGACGCCAATATTCCGCTTATCCGTCTGTCCGAGGCCTATCTGATTGCGGCCGAAGCAGCTGTTAAGTTGAACGACAATGATGCGGCGGTGGATTTTCTTGATCCGATTGTGAGGCGTGCCAATCCGGATAAGACTGTTCAAGGCGAAAAAATTACTTTGGAGAGAGTGTTGAATGAACGTCGTAAGGAATTGGTCGCTGAAGGACATCGTATGTATGATGCTGTCAGAAATGGGTTGACGATAGAACGTGTGAATGTAACGGATAAGAATTTGAGTAAGACCAAGCATGACACCAAATATATGAAAGATATTAACTGGGATTTCTACATGATAGTGCTTCCTATTCCTAAAAGAGAGATGGATGCCAATCCCAATATGGAGCAGAATCCTGAATATGGTAATTAAAAATAAATGAGATGAATAAGACAAGTTTCACTAAGTATTTTCTTGTCGCATTTACTCTAATGTTCATCAGTTCCGGCCTGAGTGCCGGAACTTTTGATTTAGACGGCAAGAAGAAAGGCAAGGAGAAGAAAGAGGAGTTGTCGGTCGACGGCCCTTATGTGATTTATCAGCCCGATGGCAAAACGCGTGTTATCAGTGTGGACAAGAAAAGAAAGATTATTGATACCACCTATAACGCATTGCCGGAGGATTTTACTTTGCACGTTGTGGATCACAAGGGGCGTTTCCCGTTCGATGTAAAACTCCATCTGGTGAAGCGTCCCGACTGGCAATACCGGCAACCCGCGAAGGTGTTTGTGATGTCCGATCCGCATGGACGTCTGGACTGTGTGATTAGCTTGCTGCAAGGCAACGGAGTTATAGATAAAAACTATAACTGGAGTTTTGGTAATAATCATCTGATGGTTATCGGAGATATCTTCGACCGTGGAAAAGATGTACCGCAAATTTTCTGGTTATTCTATAAGCTGGAGGATGAGGCTGCCAAAGCCGGGGGAACCGTTTCCTTCCTGTTGGGAAATCACGAACCGCTGGTGTTGGCAAATGACTTGCGCTATACCAAGGATAAATATAAAGAGTTGGCGAAGAAGTTGGGTATGGATTATCCCAGACTCTTCGGACCGGACACTGAGTTGGGGAGATGGTTGGGAACCCGGAATACGATGCAGATTATCGGCAATGACTTGCATGTTCATGCCGGATTGGGTAAGAGGTTCTATGACCATGATTTAAGTATTCCTACCGTGAACGAAGAAATGAGTAAAGCCCTTTTCATGAATAAGAAAGAACGTAAAGCCCTTTCTCCGCTGACGGCATTTCTGTATGGCAACGACGGACCGATCTGGTATCGTGGTCTTGTGCGTACTGATGTCAAATATCATCCGATGGCACAAGACAGCCTGCAAATGGTGCTGAAACGCTATAAAGCAAAGCGTATTATCGTGGGGCATACTATTTTCAAGGACATCTCCACCTTCTATGACGGAAAAGTAATCAGCGTCAATGTGGACAATAAAGAGAACCGGAAGAAAAAGCGTGGGAGAGCACTGCTGATTGACGGGAATACGTACTTCGTGGTGGGCGATAGGGGTGTGCTGCGGAAATTGTAGGGATGTCTTTCGTGGTTTTTGGTCTTCTTGTTATACCTTTTTCTTATAAAACACATATCTTTGTCGCAATATAATAAGAAGACCATGATAGAAATTACGGATGCTGCCTTGCGTAAAGCCGCAGGCGAGGGAATGGATGCTTTCATCCAAGTGTTTACCGACAAATATAAAGAAGTGATAGGTGGTGAGCTGACTGCCGACAGTATGCCATTGCTGACAGGTGAGCAGCATACTTTGCTCGCCTATCAATTGTTTCGCGATGAAGTGATGGATGGTGGTTTCTGCCAATTGATACAGAACGGTTACGGCGGTTACATATTTGCCAATCCGTTTGCCAAAGTGATGCGTCTATGGGGAGCGGAAGATTTCGGGAAACTGGTATATAGAGCTAAAAAGATTTATGATGCTCATCGCGAAGACCTGGAACGTGAGCGTACAGATGATGAATTCATGGCCATGTATGAGCAATATGAGGCTTTCGATGAATTGGAAGACGAATTTTTGGAGACAGAAGAGGGGGTAACCACCTTAATAGCCGGCTATGTTGACGAACATTTGGAACTCTTTGCTAAAATAGTCTGATTAAACTTCCTGTGTTATGCTTTGAGGGTGGTGTATTGAAGTGTCGCATTTATAACTTGAATTCAGCCCCTACATAGAGTTTATACGCATTTCTACCTACACGCTTACACCCACGCTCTGTATCGCCCTGTTCATCGGTGATACAGCGGTGGTGTAGGCAAATGTAAGCGGGGTGTAGGTAAAGTTGCCTACACCACTCTTTGTTAGGCGTATATTTCTGATTATCTTTTTGTTATCCTTTATATTTGTATAAAACCTTTAATTCCTTATCTTCTCATTTCCTGCTCTCTTTTGATATAAAAGGTATCGGATTACCCGCTTTTCATTAGATACTACTCTGTTTCCTACCTACTTTCATCCCTCCTACATAAGTATTGTATATGTCAATCTCCTATGTTCTTGGGAAAACTATGTATGTTTATTGTGTTGACATACAGTATTTATATTTTCTTACGTCTGTGGGGCTCGTGCTTCACAGCTGTGGAGTACGAGCCTCATGACTGTGAGGCAGCTGACCTACATTTGTGGCTGTTGCAAAATGAAGCATTCTGAAGTAAGACAAAAGCTATGTAAAAGTAAAGAAGAAGCCTATGGAAGCAAAGAAAGAGGAGGGCATCATACCTTTCTGTAGAGACTAAAACTTTCATCCGTAGACATAGAGTAGTTCCTGCTTTTTCACTATAAGCGAATTTACCGCTGGTCAAGACAATGGAAGGGGTAGGAAGTCTTCACGGTATTTATTTTTTTTTGAGATGGTTGTTTTGTGTTTTATAGCAATGTATACTTCCAATTGATAAAATGATGTTAATATGACTGTCAGTCAATCTTGTTTTTTCGTTTCTTTGTATTCGTTTAGTTTAGATAAAATGAATAAATACCTATTTCTTCTTTTTCTATTTGTTGGAGAAGGATTTGCTTCTTGTACACAAACCAATATAAATGTGAACTTGCTGAAACAAGCAGAAGATTGTGTGGAATCTTACCCGGATAGTGCTTTGCATTTGTTGCATTTGCTGGAACATCCTGAACGGCTTCATGGGAAAGAAGGCGCGGACTATGCTTTATTGTTGACGCAAGCTTTGGACAAAAACTATTTGGATAGTCTACAGTCTGATTCTTTGATAAAAATAGCGGTAGAGTATTACCGGGGGAGTGACGATAAAGTGAAAAGAGGAAAGGCTTGTTATTATTATGGAAAAACAATGGCAGTAAAGAGGAAAGTTTCTGATGCTATGGAAGCTTATTTGGAAGCCTTGGCCGTCTTAAAAGAAACAACTGAATATAAGTTGCAAGGGCTGCTGTCTGAGCATATTGGTTATTTGAATTTGGGACAAGGCATGCCTGAGCAGTCTATAGACAATTATCGACAATCTATTTATTACTACGAATTGGCTGGCGACAAGATTGGAGAGGTGTATGGTTGTAGAAATATTGCTCGGGGGTATTTGGCGGAACAGAATAATGATAGTGCCCGTTGGTATGCAAATAAAGGGTTGTCATTGTTGCCGGATACTGTCATTCAAGTGAAATCTTCTCTTCTCCAGGTATTAGGGCTTATAGCAAAGAGTGAGGAGCAATATTCACAAGCCATTGATTATTTTGTTTCGGCAATCAGGTCGAATGTTAACATGAATGATGGGTTACGTTATTATTTATCTCTAGGAAGCACATATATGGATATTGGCAAGTTTGTTTGGGCCGAGAAGTGTTTCAGGCATTGCATGGATGCTAAGGATGTGTTTATTTCGTCAGGAGCCTATAATTATTTGTATCTTTTGAAAAAAGAAGAATATAGTTATAAGGAGGCTCTTTTGTACAAAGAAAAGTCTGATTCTATATTAGAAGTAGTTAGCAATGATAAGTTGAGAAATCAGTTGTTGGCTTTGCAGAAAAAGTATGAGGCTGATAAACTTATTATGGAAAATAGACAGATAAAGTTGGAGAAGGAAAATCAAACCTATTTATATTTGTTTATAGTGTTGTTCATAAGTGGTTTAGGATTTTATGTCATTAAGAAATACAAGAAGAAAAATATACGGAATATAGAAGCTTTGAGAAAGAATGAGAAAACTATAGAAGAGTATATTTATAAAATAGCGAGGTTGGAACAGAAAGAAGAGAGGGAACAGGAAGCAAAGAAAGAAACGATTGGGAAGTTAAATAGAAAAATTTTAGATTTGACTCTTGAGAATAAGAGAATACGTGATACTTCAAATGTAGAAGCATTATTTGTGTTAGGAGACTTGAAGCAAGGGAAGTTGGTTGTGGAAAGAATGACAGCATCCGAGCGTCAGAGTATATTTGATTTTTTAGATTTGGTTTATGCTAATTTTATTACCAGGATTAAATCTGATTTTGATGTGACTAAGGGGGAGTTGCTCTTGGCTGCACTGATTAAACTAGGTTTTTCGACTAAGCAATTGGTGGTTGTTTTTGATTGTGAAGTGAAGTCTATTTATAAAAATAAGCAGAGGTTAAAGTCTCATTTAGGACTTGATAAAGATGATTCTTTAGAGCAAATGATAGCATTCTATTAAAAAAGAAAAATCATTTTGTCCACTAATGTTTTAGATATATAATTGATTTACAATGTGCTAACGTGTGATTTCTTGTCCGCATAATATTTTTCTTTTTGAGTGTCATTGCGCTAACTTTGCTGTGAACCAAAAAAAGAAAAGCCATGAAACTAAAATTAATTCTATGTTTATTAGGGGTGTTCTCCTTGTTGAGAGTAAATGCTTGCTCTTTAGCAGATAATGATGGAATCTTGGAAAAGATTGCAATTCAAATGACTGGGAATGATGTTCCTTTTGATATTCTGACTAATGGAGATTTAGGAGATCATCGTTCTGCACGACCACTAATTCCGATTTTTGTAGTTTTGGATAGTAGTAATTTTTCTCTGGAATTATATTTTGAGGCTATAGGAGAAGTAGAAATAACTATTTCTCTGAATGGTGATGTGATTTATTCTTCTTTTGAAAATATACAAACTTCTGTACAGAAAGAGGTGCAACTTTCTGTGGGGATTTCAGGAAATTTCCTTGTAGAAATAGAAGGGGAAAATGGGGCGTATATGTGTGGGGAGTTTGAATTGTAATATGTAGTATGGTATTGTTTAACCTATAAAATATGATGTTTATGAAAAAGATTAGTTTATTATTAGTGGTATTGTTGGCGATATTCTCTTGTGAGCAAGAAGACTTGGAGGGTGTTGTGAGAAGTGATGCAGAACCAGTACAGACGAGGACGGCAACGTCTATTGCGGATTTCGATCCGATAGCTGAATTGAATGGAATTGTTGTGAATATTTTGAATGTAGGAAATACAAGTCTCAGGTATTTATCTTGTGCTAAATCTGGGAATAAAGTTGATTTATATAATAAAGATGATGGGAGCTTGCGGCAAAGGTGGTATATTTCTTTTAATAGTCACATAATCTCTATGGGGGGGCATTCTATTTCTATTCCACCGCTTTTTCCTCCTTCTTTTGTTGAAGTTGCCCCAAACGCATCGACTGGAGAGACATATCCTCAATTAGCATTAGGAAATTATCTTAATTATGTTAATGAATTTGAATTGTCAGATGATGGTAATTGTTATATATGTAGTATGTCAGATTCGAAATCTTATTTACAATCTGATACAAGAACCGGATCAGATTTAAAATATAAATATAATCGTTCTACTGATTTAGCGCAATGGAAGTTTACTCCTGTTGGAGATTATGAAATTGTAGATTTGGAATATGTATGTACTTCCGTTGATAATTTGAATCCGGTTGAGGTTGTTTGTGATTACGATACTTATGATAACCCAAGTTCAAGTGTTGTGACATGGAATTATACCGTTACTACAAAGTATACCGAAACATCTAATTTCTCAAATACTGAAGGAGTTAGTGTTTCGTATACGAATTCTCGGACTGTTGGATTGCCGAATGTGGAAGGAGGAGGCTCTGTTACAACAAATACGACATTCCAACAACAAGCAAATAAGTCTTGGACTTTTGGAACGAGTGATTATAAAGAGGTTACAAAAACTAGGACAGGAAGTGTGCCTGTGCAACCTCATAAAGCAATAAATTTGGAAGCAGTGGTTGTTTTATACAAGGGGAGTCTCACTTATGTTGCAACACTGAGAAAGGTAGGTGATACTCGGACTTTTAAAGTTAAAGGGAAATGGGATGGAACATGTTATTCTAGATTTTATGCTAAAACTTATGATGCAGTTACTGGTAATGTTTTAAATGTATATGCTCTTGAAGAGTGAATTAACGTTAAATAGATAATAGGGTTTGCAGTATTTAGATTAATATTTCATTTACTCTTAAAAACAATGAAAAAACGAGGAGAGTGCTATACAACTCAATTCTTTTATCTAAATTTGCAAACTCTAATATTTATAGAACAATGAAAATGGCTAAATTTAAAATCTGGATGGTTGCCCTTACCGTATTAATGGGTTTTTCTCTTACTTCATGCCTGGATTCCAGTGAATCAGAATCACCTTATGATGGTGGAGGAATGTTTCATGTAGTGCAAAGTTATATGGGAACATCTCACTTTGAAGATCCGGCTGGAAATAAATTATACCCAACAAGTGCATCTGTCTTGGCAATGGAAACTAACTATGGATTTAAGATATCCAGCACAAAGTTAGCTTTTATTTATTATAAATTTGTAAAAGAAGAGGCTGAAACAAAATCAACTTCTACAACCACTCCAAAATCATATGACATAGTACTAGTTTCAGCTGTGGCATGTGACGGACCGGAACCTGTTATTGCTGAAGACTTGGAAGATATGGAGAATCGTGTAACGGAAAATGCTCCTATCGTGTCACTTACTCCGACTGTAAATAATGGAATCAGCTATACAGAGTTGAAACCATTCCTGTATGACTTAAACACATTGGTGTTGCCCATCGCATGGAGAATGGAGAATAATTCTGAAAAGATATCACAGCATAAATTTAATTTGGTTTATGTAGAGTCAGAGACAGAAGCGGGTGATGGAGATATGGTATTGTATTTACGTCACGATAGAGGCACTGACGAAAAGACGGAGGCCGGAACTTATACTCAAGATGGATATGATATTGAGGAAGCGGTAGGACTTTTCAAAGGTAAAGCAGGAAACGAACCGCAGAGATTAATTATAAAGTCAAAGAATAATGAATCAGATTCTAAGATACCTGAAACGTATACAGAGGTATCTTTAGATTATAAAGTTACTCAACAATAATTTGGATTATAAAGCATTATTCCATATAGCAATGTTACTGATTTCCTCTCCGGCCAAGGCCTGGGAGGAAATTCGTTTGGAAGAGGATAGGCGAAAGGTGTTTACAGCTTTTGTTTATCCTATGATTGGTTTATGCGGATTGTCCGTCTTCATTGGCTCTTTGCTGGCGAAGGGGTGGGGCGGTCCGGAGAGTTTTCAATATGCCATGACGCAATGTTGTGCGGTGGCGGTATCCCTTTTCGGAGGATATTTCCTGGCGGCATATCTCATTAATGAGATGCGCGTCAGAATGTTTATGATGGACAGTGACATACCCCTGACGCAACAATTTGCAGGCTATGCACTGGCTGTGCTTTTCTTGCTTCAGATTATTATCGGCATGTTGCCGGACTTCAATATCATCGGGCTACTATTACAGTTTTATATCGTATATGTGGTGTGGGAGGGGGCTTCCGTGTTGATGGAAGTGGAAGAAAAAGACCGGTTACGGTTCACCATTATTTCTTCTATTCTGCTGATAGCCTGCCCTATGCTCATCCAGTGGATATTCAACAAGCTGACGATGGTACTTAATTAACGTTTGAAATCATGAAACAAGCTCCTATCAATATAAAGAACAAGCGTGCTACGTTCGACTATGAACTGATAGACACTTATACAGCAGGTATCGTGCTCACGGGTACGGAAATAAAATCCATCCGCATGGGCAAGGCGAGCCTTGTAGACACATTCTGCTACTTTGCAAACGGTGAGTTGTGGGTGAAGAATATGCATATTGCCGAATATTTCTACGGTTCGTACAATAACCATTCGGCACGCCGGGAGCGCAAACTCTTACTTACCAAAAAAGAACTTGATAAACTGGCACGCGGTGCGAAAGACCCCGGTTTTACAATGGTTCCCGTACGTATGTTTATCAATGAAAAAGGCCTTGCCAAAGTAGTAGTGGCTCTTGCCAAAGGTAAAAAACAATATGACAAGCGTGAGGCTTTGAAAGAAAAAGACGACAAGCGCGATATGGCGCGTATGTTTAAAAGATAATTTAGATGAGTAAACTTGGCAGTTTGGTGCGTGAGCGCATCCTCATTTTAGACGGTGCCATGGGCACCATGATACAACAGTACAACTTAACGGAAGAAGATTTCAGGGGAGAGCGCTTTGCAGACATCCCCGGGCAGATGAAGGGAAACAATGACCTGCTTTGCCTGACCCGTCCCGATGTGATACAGGATATACACCGCAAATATCTTATGGCAGGTGCCGATATCATCGAAACCAATACGTTTAGTTCCACCAGCATCAGTATGGCCGATTATCATGTGCAGCAGTATGTGCGTGAGATGAACCTTGCCGCTGTGAAACTGGCACGTGAAGTGGCGGACGAATTCTCCACACCGGATAAACCGCGTTTCGTGGCCGGTTCCGTCGGACCTACCAATAAGACTTGCTCCATGAGTCCCGATGTGAACAATCCCGCCATGCGTGCACTAACTTATGATGAACTTGCTGACGCCTATCGCGAGCAGATGGAAGCCTTGCTGGAGGGCGGGGTAGACGCCCTGCTGATAGAAACTATCTTCGACACTTTGAATGCCAAAGCAGCTATCTTTGCTGCGGAAAAGGCGATGGAGGCAACAGGCATCCGGGTGCCCGTCATGCTGTCCGTTACGGTTTCCGATACGGGTGGGCGTACCCTCTCGGGACAGACGCTGGAAGCGTTTCTTGCTTCTGTTCAGCATGCCGACATCTTTTCGGTGGGCTTGAACTGTTCGTTCGGTGCCCGCCAGTTGAAACCTTTTCTGGAACAGCTTGCCGCCCGTGCTCCTTATTATATCAGCGCATACCCCAATGCTGGTTTGCCCAATAGCCTCGGCCAGTACGACCAGACCCCTGCCGATATGGCGCATGAGGTGAAAGAATATATCCACGAAGGTTTGATAAATATTATCGGCGGTTGCTGTGGTACTACCGATGCATACATTGCCGAATATCCTGCATTGATAGCCGGTGCGGCTCCTCATATTCCTGCTCCGAAGCCCGACAGTCTTTGGCTTTCCGGCCTGGAGCTACTGGAGGTGACCCCTGAAAAGAACTTTATCAATGTGGGTGAGCGCTGTAACGTTGCCGGTTCGCGTAAGTTTCTGCGGTTGATTAATGAAAAGAAATACGATGAGGCTCTCAGCATTGCCCGCCAACAGGTGGAAGACGGTGCACAGGTCATCGATGTGAATATGGACGACGGTCTGCTGGATGCGCAGGCAGAAATGACCACTTTCCTCAATCTTATCGCTTCCGAACCGGAGATAGCCCGTGTGCCCGTCATGATTGACTCTTCCAAGTGGGAGGTCATCGTTGCCGGATTAAAGTGTCTGCAAGGGAAATCCATTGTAAATTCCATCTCCTTGAAAGAGGGAGAAGAGAAATTCCTGGAACATGCCCGCACGATTAAGCGATATGGTGCAGCGACCGTAGTGATGGCTTTTGATGAAAAAGGGCAGGCAGATACTTATGAACGTAAGATTGAAGTTTGCGCCCGTGCCTATCAGCTTTTGGTTGAGAAAGTCGGTGTCAATCCTCACGATATCATTTTTGACCCTAACGTCCTTGCCGTAGCTACGGGTATGGACGAACATAATAACTATGCCGTAGACTTTATCCGGGCTACGGGCTGGATACGTAAGAATCTGCCCGGTGCACACGTCAGCGGTGGAGTAAGTAACCTTTCATTCTCTTTCCGCGGGAACAATTATATCCGCGAAGCCATGCATGCGGTGTTCCTTTACTATGCTATCCGCGAAGGAATGGATATGGGAATTGTCAATCCGGCTACGGCTGTGCTTTATACGGATATTCCTGCCGATGTGTTGGAACGTATCGAAGACGTGGTGCTGAACCGCCGTCCCGATGCTGCCGAGCGTTTGATAGAAACAGCCGAGCAACTGAAAGCCGCTATCGAACAAAAGAAAGGCAATGTGTCTGATAAGCATGTCGCACCGCTTTCCTGGCGTGATGGAACGAGTGTGGAGGAGCGATTAAAGTTTGCTCTGACCAAAGGGCTTGGCGATTACCTGGAAGAAGACCTTGCCGAAGCCTTGAAGCTCTATCCGAAAGCTGTTGATATTATTGAAGGTCCCTTGATGGCTGGTATGAACTATGTGGGAGAATTGTTTGGTGCCGGAAAGATGTTTTTGCCGCAAGTTGTGAAAACAGCGCGTACCATGAAGAAAGCGGTGGCTATTCTTCAACCTGTAATCGAGTCCGAAAAACAGGAAGGTTCCGCCTCTGCCGGTAAAGTATTGCTTGCCACGGTGAAAGGTGACGTACATGATATCGGTAAGAATATTGTTTCTGTGGTAATGGCTTGCAATGGGTACGAGATAATAGACCTTGGCGTGATGGTACCTACCGAGACGATTGTTCAGCGTGCCCTGGAAGAGAAGGTGGATATGATTGGACTTAGTGGTCTGATTACTCCTTCGCTGGAAGAGATGGTACATGTGGCTATGGAACTGGAGAAAGTGGGTGCTGACATTCCGTTATTGATCGGCGGTGCCACTACTTCCCGATTGCATACGGCGTTGAAGATTGCTCCGGTTTATCATGCTCCTGTGGTTCATCTGAAAGATGCCTCTCAAAATGCAACAATTGCCGCCCGGTTGATGAATCCGAAAGCAAAAGAAGAGTTGGCGGAAAAATTAACTTTTGAATACGAACAGTTGCGCGAAAAGAATGCAACCCAAACTCCGAAGACGGTATCTCTGGAAGAGGCACAGAAGAATAAACTGAATCTGTTTTAAATATTAGACTTCATTAAAAATAGATTTCGTATACATAGTGATATGTGGAGTAACTTCATTCCCCTCCTCCCGGGAGGAGGGGTGCCCGTAGGGCGGGATGGTAGGTGAGAAAGAATTCCTTTTTAATGAAGTCTATTTTATTTCTATTTCTTTATCTTCTTCTTATACGTCTCGTATCTCCCCATTATATCCCTCACGAAGTTATACGTCTCTATTCCGCGGAAATAGCCGTTTTTGCAGACCGGGTCGGTGAAGTATTCCTCGTTGCTTTTCAGTAAGATAAAGTTTTCCACATTATCTTTCCAGACATATTTGTTCTTTCCGTATTTTTCGGCCAGAGCCATGGCGTCCTGCACATGGCCGATACCGGAATTATAAGATGCAAGTACAAAGTTGAGCCGTTCTTCCGGCGGCACAGAAGAAAAACTTCTGGCAGTGGCATTAATGTACTTTATGGCAGCTTTTACACTTTCTTCCGGATTTTGTTCTTTTCCTTCAGGCATCCCCATGGCACGTGCGGTGGCAGGCATTAACTGCATCAGCCCTTTGGCACCCGCCCATGATACGGCTGTTGTATCAAAGTTTGATTCCGTATAAGCCAGTGAAGCAAGCAACCGCCAGTCCCAGTCTATTTCAGAGGCATATTTCTTGAACAATTCGTCAAAGTGTGAAATCTTTCCTTCCCGGAGGGACAGGATGGGAGAGTGGGGAGTGGCTTTGCTGATTTCAAAGTACCTTTTCATGCTGGCGGTATAGGCGGGAGAAGTCATGTTTTCCTCATGCCATTTATTGGCAGCATCTGCCAGTTCCGGACTATCCTTACGTACTGCCCAGGAAGCTCTTTGGTCGAAACTGATGGATAACTTTATGTTCAGATTGGGATAATAGGTAGTGTTGAGCCTGGCTACATCATTATCGGCAACGGTATAGGGAATTTTCCCCTGTGCTACTTGTGTGATAAGGTCTTCGGCCGAAACACTGTCATTGGTGACTTTATGAATATGGATGCCCCCGCCAAGTTCTTTGTCCAGATTTACCAGACGGTCGTAATACTTCCCGGGCTTCACGTAGATGTCTTTGCCGATCAGTTCCGTTACATCCGTCAGCGGTTTGTTTTTTCCGCCTGCGCGTTGCACAATCACCTGATGCGTAATGACTTCTTCGCCACAGTATATCAGGCTGTCTTTCAATTCTTTCGTGATAGGCACGTTATAGGCTATGATATCCCCTTCGCCCGCCAGCAACTTGTTTATGAGTCCCTGTACATTCTTTGCCACAACTACGCGCAACTTTACTCCCAGACTTTTGGCAAATTGTTCACTTAGTTCGTACTGGAAACCCATATCCTGCCCGCGATAGTTGAAGTAGGATGTGGAACTGTATAAAGTCAGTACAACGAGTTCGCCGCTATCTTTTATTTGCTGCAAATCCCCCACGGCTTCACTGGCCACAGAAGTGCGTTGCTTATTTCCGCACCCCGATAGCCAGCACAGACACGATAAAGCAATCAGGAAAATCTTAGCGGTTGCCCTCATTTAATTTTCAATTTATAAGTGTTTCTTTATATACATAGTAAGAATGTCTATGGCCACCTGATTGTTTCCTCCTTCGGGCACAATTAAGTCGGCATATCGTTTGCACGGTTCGATGAATTGCTGATGCATCGGTTTCAGAATGCGGGTATAGCGCTCCATCACCGCTTCCGCAGTACGTCCGCGCTCCACGACATCCCGCTGTATTACGCGGATAAGGCGTTCGTCGGGATCGGCATCCACAAATATTTTGAGATCCATCATGCTGCGCAGTCTTTTGTCGCACAGGGCAAGGATTCCTTCGATGATAACCACTTCCCGAGGTTCGATGTGAATGGTTTCCGGCTGGCGTGTACACGTCAGATACGAATAGGTGGGCTGCTCAATACTTTTTCCTTCGCGCAGCATGGCTACGTGCCGGGACAGGAGACTCCACTCGAAAGCATCCGGGTGGTCGAAGTTGATGTTCTGTCGTTCTTCCACAGGCACGTGGCTGCTGTCCTTGTAGTAAGAGTCCTGAGGCAACAATACCACTTCGCCTGCCGGCAGGCTTTCGATAATTTTACGTACGACGGTGGTCTTTCCTGAACCTGTTCCGCCTGCAATTCCTATTATTAACATCCGTTTAAGTGTATATTTAAAACAAAACGAGTACTTTTGCGGTTATATTTAATCGCTTCAGTTGACAAATATATAGATAAATCATTAAAATAACAAAGTTATGGTCAAACACATTGTATTATTTAAACTAAAAGACGAAGCACCGGCTGACAAAAAGCTGGCAGCTATGAAAGATTTTAAAAACGCTATCGAGGCTCTTCCTGCCAAAATATCCGTTATCCGCAAAATAGAAGTGGGACTGAATATGAATCCGGCCGAAACCTGGAGTATTGCGCTCTACAGTGAGTTTGATACATTGGACGATGTGAAGTTCTATGCCACTCACCCCGATCATGTGGCTGCCGGTAAGCTGATTGCTGAAGTAAAGGAAAGCCGTGCATGTGTGGACTATGAGACAATTGACAATTGACAATTCATGAATTAATCATTGATTATATGAAGAAAATATTATCTATTTGTCTGTTGCTCATAGCCGTTATGGCGCAGGCGCAGATACAGGAACCCGTCAAGTTCAAGTCGGAATTGAAGACTCTTGCGGCGGGTGAAGCGGAAATTGTGTTCACTGCTACTATTGATAAAGGTTGGCATGTGTATTCTACCGACCTCGGTGACGGTGGTCCTATCTCGGCTACATTCAACGTAGAGAAAATATCCGGTGCCACGGTTGTAGGAAAATTGCAGCCGAAAGGTAAAGAAATAGCTTCTTACGATAAATTGTTTGAGATGAACGTGCGTTACTTTGAGGGTACGGCACAGTTTGTTCAGAAGCTGAAACTTACGGGGGGCGATTATCAGGTGCAGGGATTCCTGGAATTCGGAGCCTGCAATGATGAAAACTGTTTGCCGCCCACACAAGTAGAATTTGATTTCAAGGGTAAGGCGGAAGCTGCCAAAGGTGCGGTCGCTGCGGCTCCTGCGGATAAACCGGCAACTCCCGTTGCGGAGACAAAACCGGAGAGCCAGCCGGTTGAACAGGCCGGAACACCGGCAGATGCTGCTGTGATTGGTGGGGCGGACGCTCCGACGGATGTGAACGTTATGGAAAACATAGACCTCTGGAAACCGGTTATCTCTGATCTGCAAACTTTTGGTGAAACGACTTCACAGGAAGATATGTCATGGATTTATATCTTTATCACTGGATTCCTCGGTGGATTGCTGGCTCTGTTCACTCCTTGTGTGTGGCCCATTATTCCGATGACGGTGAGCTTCTTCCTGAAACGTTCCAAAGATAGGAAAAAAGGTATTCGTGATGCCTGGACGTATGGTGCTTCCATCGTAGTGATCTACGTTACACTGGGTCTGGCTATTACGCTGATTTTCGGTGCCAGTGCACTGAATGCGCTTTCCACGAATGCTGTGTTCAACATTCTTTTCTGTCTGATGCTGGTGGTGTTTGCCGCTTCCTTCTTCGGGGCATTCGAGTTGACGTTGCCTTCTAAATGGAGCAATGCGGTTGACAGCAAGGCGGAGGCAACAAGCGGTCTGCTCAGCATCTTCCTGATGGCGTTCACGCTTTCATTGGTATCATTCTCTTGCACGGGACCCATTATCGGTTTCCTGCTTGTGCAGGTATCTACGACGGGTAGTGTGGTGGCTCCGGCCATCGGTATGCTTGGTTTTGCCATTGCTTTGGCATTGCCGTTCACGCTGTTCGCCCTGTTCCCGTCCTGGTTGAAGTCTATGCCGAAGTCGGGAGGTTGGATGAATGTCATCAAGGTTACGCTCGGTTTCCTGGAACTGGCTTTTGCCTTGAAGTTCCTTTCCGTAGCCGATTTGGCATACGGCTGGCGTATTCTTGACCGTGAAACATTCCTGGCTTTGTGGATTGTGTTGTTTGCCCTGTTGGGCTTCTACCTGTTGGGCAAAATCAAGTTCCCGCACGATGATGACGATACGAAAGTGGGAGTGGGCCGTTTTTTCATGGCACTCTTTTCACTTGCTTTTGCCGTATACATGGTTCCCGGTCTGTGGGGTGCCCCATTGAAGGCAGTGAGTGCTTTTGCTCCGCCTATGCAGACGCAGGACTTCAATCTCTATAATAATGAGGTGCATGCCAAGTTCGATGATTACGATCTCGGCATGGAATATGCCCGCCAGCATGGCAAACCTGTGATGCTTGACTTCACCGGTTACGGTTGTGTGAACTGCCGCAAGATGGAACTTGCCGTATGGACAGACTCGAAGGTGAGTGATATCATAAACAACGACTATGTGCTCATCACACTCTACGTAGATAATAAGACTCCGCTGACCGAACCCGTAAAAGTGGTTGAGAATGGCAGGGAGCGTACGTTGCGTACCATAGGCGATAAATGGAGCTATCTGCAACGGGTCAAGTTCGGTGCGAATGCACAACCGTTCTACGTACTGATCAATAATGAAGGCCGTCCTTTGAATAAATCTTATTCCTATGACGAGGACATTCCTAAGTACATCGAATTCTTGCAAACCGGATTGGAGAACTATAAGAAAGGAAAATAATACTAACAGAATGCCTGGCCGACACCAACGACCGGGCATTTTTATTAACCCCAAATATTTATGAAACATATTGTAGACATTGACACATGGGAACGTCGGGATAATTATAATTTCTTCCGGGGTTTTGTAAATTCATGGTATTCCATTACCACAGAGATTGATTGTACCGAGGCCAGTGCCATAGCAAGAGCTTCCGGCCGTTCATTCTTCCTTTATTATCTTTATGCCGTGGTTCGTTCGGCCAATGAGGTGCCGGAGCTTCGTTATCGTACGGATAAGAACGGGCAAGTCATTTTCCATGACAAGGTGGATATCATTTCTCCGATAGCCGTTCCGGGAAAGACATTTTATACCGTCCGTATTCCTTATCATGAAGACTTCGAGCGTTTTTATGCCGAAGCCTATTCACTGATAACCAATATTCCGGAAGATGGCGACCCATACGGAGCCGAGAAAGTGTTGGGAGCGCAGGGCGTTTATGATGTTGTTCATTTGAGTGCGGTTCCTAAGATGTATTTCACATCTACCACTTACACTTTGGCGGAAGCCGGCAACGGTTGCAGCTATCCGCTGATGACTTCCGGTAAAGCCGTGTCCCGCGAAGGACGTTTGGTTTTTCCACTTTCCATCTATGTAAACCATGCGTTTGTGGATGGTTCGCACCTGAGTTTATTTTTCCAGAAGATAGAAGAACACCTGAAAAGAATTTCACATAAGTAAAAAAAGGGATATTCAACGTGGATAACGCAGATTTATAAGGTTGCGCTACAACCGGAAAACTGTGTTATCCGCGTTTTTTATGTCAGGAAAATCAGCTTGTATCCGGTCTTCTTTTTCTATTTCTCTTTTTTATCTCCGGGATTTTACATACGTTTGCAACATTGTAGAGTACCTTTGTGTTCCAGAAACTAAAAATATACTATGTCTTCAACAGATATTTTCAATGATGAACATGCACTTGTTCTCCGTTTGATAGACGGGGACGAAGCCGCTTTCTGCGAACTTTACGCAACTTACAAAAACCGCCTGATATACTTTGCAATGCGTTTTCTGAAGTCGCGTGAGTATGCAGAAGATATTTTTCAGGATGCGTTTACGGTTATCTGGCAGAGTCGTCGCTTCATTAATCCCGATGCCTCCTTTTCTTCTTACCTCTATACGATTGTCCGCAACCGGATATTAAACCAGTTGCGCGATTCCGCCAACGAAGAACAGCTGAAAGAAAGCATACTTTCGCAGGCACTCGACTATACGGATAATACTAAAGGTGACATTCTGGCGAATGATTTGAAGTCTCTCGTTTCCCGTGCTCTGGAGCAGCTTACTCCCCGGCAGCGTGAAGTCTTCAATATGAGTCGGGAAGCCCAACTTTCTCATAAAGAAATTGCAGAGAGTTTGGGAATATCCGTTAATACGGTTCAGGAACATATATCTTCTTCTCTGAAAATCGTTCGTACCTACCTTATCAAGTATTCCGGCAGTGAATATGCCGATTTGATTCTGCTGCTTATCTGCCTGAATCTATAATAAATGTTAATCATACCCCAGCATCTTCCCTTTGCTGTGTATTACTCTATGTAAAGGAGAATATATGCTGCCTTTAATGAGTTTACACTATGGAAGAAAAAGAAACAGATAAATCTATACTCCGCCGTTACCTGGATGATATGTATACCCGGGAAGAAGCGCATGGCCTATTGTCAAAACTCAGGGACAGTGCTTCTGATGAAATGCTGGGTGAACTGGCTGACGAGGTTTGGGAAGAAGCGGCAGCACAGGATTTCACTACCGGCCCGGAGCGTGAGAAATATAAGGAAGAAGCCGCCCGGCTTCTGAAACGTATTGAACACAAGAAGCGTACCTGGTTTCGTCGTATTACTAAAACAGTGGCAGCGTCTGTTGCGGTGGTTTGCCTTATTTGGGGCGGTTTGAATCTTTGGAATGATATGAACCGACAACAGATTGTTTATCTGGAAGCTTTTACCTCTTATGGTGAGCGGAAGCGGATTCAGTTGCCGGATGGTACGTTGCTCACTCTGAATTCCTGTTCACGTATCCGCTATCCGGAACGTTTCATAGATGATGAACGGAGGGTTGAATTGGAGGGGGAAGGATATTTCCAGGTATATAAGAATGAGCGGCAGCCGTTTATTGTCAATACCAGCCGTTTGAATGTACGCGTGTTGGGTACCCGTTTTGATGTGAAATCCTACTCTTCGGATGAGATTGTCTCAGTAGATGTGGAAAGCGGTAAAGTGCAGGTGGACTTGCCTGAAGCAATGATGCGGCTACAGGCTAAAGAGCAGGTACTGATAAATACGGCTTCGGGCGAATACAGCAAACGGCGTGAAGAGCGTTCCGTTGCAGTCTGGCGAAAAGGCGGGTTGCGTTTTAACAGTACGCCGATACGCGATGTGGCCAAAGAACTGGAACGTATGTATAATTGCCGCATCACCTTCGCTGATGGACAGGAATTCAGCAATCTTATATCCGGAGAACATGATAATAAAAGCCTGGAGGCCGTGCTTCAGTCTATGGAATACACCAGCGGCATCCGCTATAAAAAAGAAGGAAACAACGTTTTATTGTTTAAATGATAAAAAACTTAATATTATGAAAGCACCCACTTAGTCCCCTTTTCTAAAAGAAAATAGGAGCTATCTCTCAGAGCAGCCCCTATCCTGTAATCCGGACGGATATTCATTCGTTTCGACCCGTGTGAATAACGTATCTCGGCATTACACCTTTGTTTCAATTAATTAATTTAATTACTAAAACGCACAAATAAATGAATAATCTTTCAAATTCCAAAAGGAAAAGTCGAAATATACATTCGTTTTTAGCTTTTTTACTATTCGTATGCTTGTCTGTTATGCCGGATAATGTGCAGGCTCAAAAAGATAAAACTGTAACGCTGAATGTTCAGAATGAAGCAGTGGAAAATGTCTTTATCCGGCTGAGTAAGCAGACAGGTTTGAAATTCTTTTATGACCAGGATGTGGTCAATGCCGCTCCACGCATATCAATCAATGTGAAAAACAGTCCTTTGCAGGCTGTTTTGGATAAGATAACTGCACAGACAGGTTTATTTTTCAATAGGGATAATAATACGATATCTGTAGGCAAACAGAAGAGTGGGAGTGATGCCAGGCAATCGAAGACGCGGGCAGTGAAAGGGACAGTGGTAGACGAAACCGGTGAGGCTATAATCGGTGCTACTGTATTGGTGAAAGGCACCACTAATGGTGTGACAACTAATCTTGATGGAAACTATGCTCTGGCGGATGTTCCGGACAATGCCACAATCTTGATTTCATATATAGGTTATCAGACTGTGGAACTTAAGGCCAACAGTAAAGAACTGGCTAAGATTACATTGAAAGAGAACAGCGAATTATTGGATGAAGTGGTAGTTCTGGGATATGGAAATATCCGCAGGAGCGATGTGACGGGTTCCATTGCATCCGTTTCTTCGGAATCCATCTCAAAAGTGGCTTCCGCTTCCGTGGCCGATGCGTTGGCCGGAAAGATGGCCGGTGTGCAGATAACGACGGCAGACGGTGCTTTGGACGCTGAAATCAGCATCCGTGTGCGTGGAGGCGGCTCAATTACTCAGGACAACTCACCGTTATTTCTTGTTGACGGTTTTCCGGTGGATGATTTGAGTGGCATTCCGCCTACGGATATCGAATCTATCGATGTCCTGAAAGAAGCTTCCATGACTGCCATCTACGGTGCCAGAGGTGCGAATGGTGTAGTGATTGTAACCACGAAGAACCCGAAAATGGGTAAGACGTCAGTGCAATTCAACAGCTATGTCCAGACGCGTACTTTGGCGGGAAAATTACCGGTAATGGGCAATTATGAATTTGTGATGGCGGAGTATGAGTATCAGATGATACGTAAAGGATCGGATGAGACTTTTATCAAGAACTTTGGTTATTATGATGACATTGACTTATATAAATATACAGATTCTAAAGACTGGCAGGATGAAGTATTGGGAGGTAATCCGATTTCACAATACTATAATCTGACAGTCAGTGGAGGCAGTGAAAAGACGAAGTTTAATTTGAGTTATAACCGGAATAAAGACGAGGGACAGTTGATAGGTTCCGGTCTGACGCGTAATAATATTATCCTGAAGTTGAATCATGAATTATTTAAGAATCTGAAACTGGAGACAAATTCCACATACCGCACCCGCACTATTGACGGAGCAGGTACGTCGGGCACCAACATCGTAACGGCTCTCCGCTACCGGCCTACCAACGGACTGACTTCCGGCACATCCCTTGATCCGGATGATGATGACGAGAATCTGGATGAGGATGGTAACTCTTTGAATCAGAAGTACACTCCGCTGGAAGAGAACAAGCAGAATTATAGGAAAAGGAAAGAAACGGCAATCAGCCTTAAAGCGGCTTTGGTATGGGACGTTTTCAAAGGAATGCAATTCCGTTCGGAATATGGCATCAGTACAACAAACTCCAGTGATGACCTGTTTTATGGGGCGTTATCGAGCACAGCGTCCGCTGCCGGGATGAATAATATGCCTTCGGCCAAGCGTACAAAGACACATAAAGAGTCATATCGCCTGGCTAATACACTGACCTATCGCAATTTGTTCCGTAAAATCCACAATGTGAACCTGATGATCGGACAGGAAATAAATCATTCGCAAAATGACAATACGTATATGAGTGCACGTTATTTCCCCGTTTCCATTACGGCCGAAGCGGCTCTTGAAAACTTTGCATTGGGCACACCCCACCAAAGTACCAGCTATAAAGCAGCTCCTGACAGAACGGCTTCCTTCTTCGGTCGCGCACTGTATGATTATAAAAGCCGTTATTATTTCAATTTCACATTTCGTGCGGACGGCTCCACCAAGTTTGCACCGGGCAAGCAGTGGGGGGTATTCCCTGCGGGTTCTATAGCCTGGAGAATTTCTAAAGAAAATTGGATGAAGCCGTTCAAATTTGTTTCTGAACTGAAGTTGAGAGCAAGTTATGGTTTGGCAGGTAACAACCGCATCAGTGATGATTTGTGGCATAACATCTATCGCGTATATAGCGGTTCGAGCGCTCCCGGTTTTAATAATGAAGACTATAATTATTATCAGTTTGCAGATCAGACCTATTTGTATGATCCTGATCTGAAATGGGAAACCACTATTACGCGGAATCTTGGTTTGGACTTCGGCTTTTTCAAGAACCGTTTAAGTGGTACGGTTGATGTATACTGGAATACAACTAAAGATTTGCTGGTTCCGTCCATCATACCGAATTCGTCCGGTTATTCGCGGCAGATGACGAATGTGGGCCGTACTTCCAATAGGGGAGTTGAGTTTTCTTTGAGCGGAAAAATCGTCCAGACGAAGGACTTTAGCTTGTCAGCCAACTTCAATGTCGCCTTTAATAAGAATAAGGTTGATAAACTGTCTTCCGGTGAAACGGAGTGGAAAACGAAGGCTTCCCTCTCCAATTGGTATGGAACCTATAATTACAAGATGGAAGTAGGCAAGAGCATGGGATTGATTTACGGTTTTGTGAATGACGGCTTCTATACGGTCGACGACTTTAACTTTGATGAAACCACCAAGAAATGGACATTGAAACCGGGAGTTCCGGATAACTCTTCCTTTAGTTCGGGCAACTTTAGCTTCAAGCCGGGTGCCATGAAGTTCAAGAAACTGTCCGATTCGGAGTCGGACTTGATAACGGAAGAAGATATGACCATTATTGGCGATACCAATCCGAAGGTAACAGGAGGTTTCGGACTGTCCGGCAGTTGGAAGAATTGGGATTTTACTGCATTCTTTAATTATATGTGTGATTTTGATGTGTTCAATGTCAATAAACTCTATCTGAATTCCGCTGTCCGTCGCAATTATTCTAATTTGTCAACGAATATGAGCCTGTCACACCGTTTCCGCTATGTGGATGATGCGGGTGTCAATGTTTCCAATGATCCGGTTGCGCTGGCAGAATTGAATAAGAACGCCGCGACTTATTCGTGGATGTCCGTTACTCAGGGCATCACGATGAGCGATTTGATTGAAGACGGTTCATTTTTGCGTCTGAGCACTCTGACTGTGGGATATACGCTTCCGCAACGTTGGTTGAGCCGGGTGGGGGTTAAGAGCCTGCGTCTGTATTTCTCCGGCAGCAACCTGTTTACTCTGACGGGGTATAGCGGTTACGATCCGGAAGTGAACATTCAGAAAGGGCTGACTCCGGGTATAGATAACAATGTGACTCCGCGTAGCCGGGTTTACACACTTGGAATAAATTTGAATTTTTAAAAATAGAATATTGAATCATGAAAAAGCTTTATATTCCAGTTATCATATTGATGATACTTACATCTTGTGAAGATTACCTGAATGTAAACTCTCCTTCCACTTTTGATAAAGATTATATCTTTAACAGCGAGTCGGAGATTGCCACGGCTGTCAATGGTATGTATGTACCGATGGTTAGCGGCAAGGGTTGGGTAGGTAACATAGCCCAGAAGATGCTGTTCAATACAGATGTCGAGTTCACTACGGTTACCACGTCGTCCAATCTGAAAGAGAGTGCTTTCGAACCGAGTGCAGGTGATATCAGTTCGTATGGCAGCATCTGGACAGGTATGTATGACGGAGTGAACCGGACGAATGACGTGATAGAAGGCATCGAGCAAAGTCCCTTGTTTGAGGCTGCCGATAAAACCAAACCTTCCCGGGTGATGCATTATTATGGTGAAGCGAAGGTTTTGCGAGCCATGTACTATTTTGAACTGGTGAGAAACTGGGGAGACGTTCCTTACAGGCGGAAACCGGCGGGTGACAAGAATGAACTGTTTATCGGGGCGACCGACCGTGATATCATATTGGCGGATATGATAAATGACCTTATTGAAGTCGAGCCGGTCATGTGGTATGCCGAAGAATCGGACAGGGGAGTTGAAGCAGCTTCAAGAGAGTTTTGTCAGGGATTGATAGCCCGCATGGCATTATATAGAGGCGGATGGACGCTGCGTCCGGATTATTCGAATCCCGCAGCTGTCGGTTCGATGCAGCGCAATGATGACTGGCAGAAATACTATGAAATAGCCGAGAAGTATGCGGGCAAGGTAATTAATGAGGGCAAGCACTCACTGGACCGTTCATTCCGCCAGCTTTGGGTGGACGAATGTAGCTGGGTCGTTCCGGTGAATGATGATAATATTTTCGATGTACCGGCCAAGGTAGGGGGCTCCGGAGAGTTGGGATATTCCTGGGGAACCTATATCGTTTCGCAGAAGAATTCGGAAGGGCAGAATGCGTCCAATGCCCCGCACGGATATTCTTCGGGAGGTTCAAAACTGGCGCTTACCTATATGCTATCATTTGATCATAAAGACTTGCGCCGCGACCTTACGTGCGAGATGTTCCGTTATGAAAATTCGGGAATGACTAATATCGTTCAGAAACCCATAGCTGCCCTTACGGTTTATTGCGGGAAATGGAACCGCCTGTTTATGGCAACCCCTTTGGGCAGCACTTCCAATAAAGGTACCGGAATAAACTACACTTATATGCGATACGCAGACGTATTGCTTATGTACGCTGAAGCCGCCAATGAAAACCATAACGGACCTACGGCACAAGCCAAAGAAGCCTTGAAGAAAGTCCGCAGTCGCGCTTTTGCGGCAGAAGACTGGGCTGAGAAAGTGGATGGCTATGTCGATGCTCTTATTTCTAAAGAAGATTTCTTTGATGCGATTGTGAAGGAACGTGCCTGGGAATTGGGAGGTGAGAAGCATAGACGTTATGACCTGGCGCGTTGGAATCTGTATGGAAAAACTCTCTATAACCTTTATTTCGACTGGATTACTTTGGGAAAAGTAGCCCGTACCAAGCAATATGAGAATGCGTCCACTAAGTTTGAAGAGCCGACTTATGATGAGCGTTTCAATTCCTATCCGGCTGTGGCTTATTACAGAATGGTTAATGCCGTGAATCCGCCTGCTGTCTGTGTGTCGCAAACCATAGACTGGTATAAAGAAGGAGGCAAGAACTCTTATGATGAATCCTTTGAATCATATCCTTCAAAAGCGCCTACGGGATATACACTTATAAATATGTGTAACCAGTATTGCACGCAGGTCAAGAATACTTCGAATCCGCGTCAGTGGGTACCTGCCCCTGCCGTACTGTTCTCATTCTATGGGTATATCAACGAGTCGAATGCGGCAACCGTGAATCCGGAAGTCGATCCTGTCCGTTACCTGTTGCCTATACCTCCCGATGCATTGTCAAGTCATCAAGGGTTATTGAAGAATTATTATGGATATTAAAAAAGAAAGTATGAGAAAGTTATTGATATATTTGGTGCCTGTATTGGCGTTCTGTTTATTGAATATTACTTCATGCAAGGACGAGAGTGAAGAGATGCCTCGTCTGTTCAGGCCTTCTTTCATCGCCTCTTCCTGTTTTGCGGAAGGGAATACGGTTTCTCTTGCCTGGAGAACATCCGGAGAAGCTACTTCCTATACGGTAGAACTCTCTCAGGATGCCACCTTCCAGGCGGAACCGGCAGAGGTGCAGACGGTGAAAAGCAATAAGTGTACATTTTCCAATTTGCGTTACGAAACGGGGTATTATGCGCGGGTGAGGGCTAATAATGAAGGGCTTGATATCATTTCAAACTGGACGGAGTACACTTCGTCCATTAGGACTCTGTCACGCGTCATACCTAAGATACTTTATGCACCGGATGAAAATCTGATAACGGAAAATTCGGTGGCGATAGCATGGAAGGTATCGGATGTCAATCCGGTCGACGGTGTTTCTGTCTGGTTGGCGGACGGAGGACAGGCAGACGAGAAGCATTTTGACTTATCTGCCTCGGAGATTTCTTCCGGTAAGTATGTGATTTCAGGATTGTCTCCCCGTTCCACTTATCTGGTTGCTTTGACAAACAGTAAGGCTCCCGAAGGCGCTGAGAAGTACAACCTGCAGAAATTTACTACAGCCGGTATGCCTGCCGGTGCTGTACTGGTTACGGATGGAGTCGACTTACTGGCGAAGATAAAGGAGGGAATGAATGATGGCAGCAAATCAAGTCTGATTTTCCAGTTGCAAAACGGAGTTGATTATTATCTGTCCGCAGACGGCCTTCCCGCAAGCAGCACCGGTGACATCAAACTGACGAAGAGCATCGCATTCCTGGCTAATCCCGGGGAGCGTCCTACACTCTACATACGCAAAGGCGGTTTCATCATAAAGCCGGAAGTGAACAATATTCCCGAAATCGAATGTTTTGTGGTTGAGAATGTGAATGTTAAGGAACCGGTTGTTGCCGGTGGAAGCGGTGGCAGTAAAACGCGCCTGCTGAATATCGGCAAGCACGATGCCGGCACGGATATTACGATAGACCGTTTCGAAATCCGGAATTCGGATGTTATACTACCTTCTTCTGTGCTGATGATGAACGATGCCAGTGACGGAATGACGACAATCAATCATATCCGGATAGACAATTGCCGGGTGACGGGTGTCAATGATACTAAATACGTGACAAAGCAGTTCGGATTTATACACGCCATCAATAAAGGCTCTAATGTCTGGAACGACGTGTCCGTTTCGAACTCAACTTTCTATGAGTTTTATATCTCACCGGGGGTATTCGGGGCATTGACTGCCGGTGTACCGGTTGCTGCTGATTCTAAGGTTTCCATATCAAATTGTACTTTCTATAATTGGGCAACAAGCAAGGCGGCTTATACGGCTATCGGAAACTTTTCCAAGCTGTCCACGCCATTGTCTTTATCGGTCAGTGGATGCGTCTTTGGCTATAGTGCTGGGAAAGCGCTTGACCCCGGTGCATGCAATCTGACGGCGAAGAACAACTATTGTACGACTGATTTTGAACAAGCATCCGGTACGGGACTTTCGTTGATAGATTTAGGATTATCTGATTCTTCTTTCTTCAGGAATGCCAAGGAAAATGATTTCACCGTTATCGATTTTGAATCTGTCGTTTACACTCAGGAATATGGTGATCCGCACTGGATTACCGTTCAGGAATACTGATCATGATTCATTACTCCGGATGGTAACTCCGGTTACATGCCGGAGTAGTTTCATTTACACGGCGGAGTAGCTTCATTTACATACCGAGGTAAAGGTCGTTACAATAGGAGGTAAAGGCCGTTACAATAAGTGGTAACGGTCGTTACATACGGCGGTAAATGCTTTTACATCCTGCGGTAAATGGATTGTAAATGCTATTTGCTGATAATCAGTAGAATAACTGGATGCGCTGGCAACGCTCTTTCAATAAATAGAATGTGTAAGATTCTGTGAAAGGTGCTGTGCATTGTGCGGGCGGATTATGCGCCTGCACAAGCATGGTCACTGAGTATGTATGTACAACCTTCCGTATAAATTAAAATAGAGAATAAAATGAAATGTAACATGGTTTGGATATCTTTCGTTGTATGGACGCTTTTGGCTTGCGGTACGAAAGAAGAGGATATAAAACTTTCCGCCCCTTTTCCCGACTATGGGGAAGTACTTGCTTTTCCGGGAGCGGAAGGCTATGGGCGCAATGCTGTTGGAGGGAGACGTGGTGAGGTTTATCATGTCACTACCCTGGCCGATTCCGGAAAAGGTTCTTTGCGTGATGCGGTGAGCAGGCCGAACCGGATTATTGTTTTCGATGTTTCGGGAATTATCAGATTGCAGTCTTCGCTCAGCTTTTCCAAGAACCTGACTATTGCCGGACAGACAGCACCGGGAGACGGAATTGTGGTATACGGTAAACATGTCTCTTTTTCAGGAGCAGACAATCTGATATGCCGTTATCTGCGTATACGTATGGGGGTGAACGGGAAAGAAGGAAGTGATGCAGCTGGGGTAGCTTATGGTTCGAACATGATTTTCGATCATCTCTCTGTCACTTGGGGGCGTGATGAATGTTTTTCTATCAATGGAGATCCAAAGAAACCGGACGACCAGCCTCGGAACATCACTATACAGAATTCATTTATCGGGCAAGGGCTGCAACCCCATTCCTGCGGCGGACTCATTCAGACTACTGCCGAGAATGGAATCACTTTGTATCGTAACCTTTATATTGACAATAAAACCCGTAATCCGAAGGTGAAAGGGCTGAATCAGTTTGTGAATAATGTTGTTTACAACTGGGGAAATGGCGGTGCTTACATAATGGGTGATACGGAACAGATTTCAGAAGCGGATATCCGCAACAATTATTTCATAGTAGGGACTACCTATAATTATGATGGTAAAAAGTTAGGTGCTACAGCTCCTTTCACCCGTTATAACGAAAACTTCCGTGCTTATTTATCCGGCAACTTTTATGATGCCGATAAAGACGGTGTACTGAATGGCCGCGAACTGACACGTGACGATTGCACCAAACGGAAGCAGGAGAATGGAACAGAGATAGTCGTAACCCCTACATTTCTTGATAAACCTTCCGACAAACATCCCGGTATAACCGGATTAATGACTGCCCGCGAAGCTTATGAATGGATTGTTGCCAATGGTGGGGCTTCTCTTCCCGCCCGCGACCAGGTGGATGCTTATCTTGTAGAGGAGCTCACTTCGTTGGGACTGAAAGGTGAAATCATCTGTTCTGAGCTGGAGCTTCCGACAAAAGGCCCCGGTGAGCTAAAAGCAGGTACAAAGCTTCCGGATTCGGATAACGACGGGATGCCGGATGAATTTGAAGACAAATACGGACTTGATAAAAACGACCCGTCGGATGCAATGAAGATAGCTTCCAACGGATATACTAATATTGAAAACTATATTTTTTCTATAAGCAGACTTTTAACTCCGTGAAAGGGGAGGCTAAGTCTTCGATAAATAAGTCTTCAGTAAAATAAAAAAGAGGATGCGTTCACATCCTCTTTTCTTTTTAAGTTCAAAGTTTCTTATTTCTTATACCAATCCTTATTTTCGGTACCATTGCTTTCAACCCATTTGGAATATCCACTGTAAAGCTGGTCAATAGTGACGCTTTCATTTGTTCTATCCAGAAGTTTGCTCAAATCTTCTTCATTGGCTCCACTGAGGAAGATAGCGAACGGATAGGCACCGTTACGTACATAGTAGATACCTTGGCTGGGTTTTGAAGCATCATCTCCTTTGCCAAAATACGATGGTTCCACTTTAGATGTCGGTTTATGTTTGGGGAGGTGTACTTCCCAACGTTTACCACTCTCTTCATTCTTGAAGATGAAAGCTTCGGCATCAGACTGGCGGGTGGCAGGTGATTTCTCTTCGTAGTTGACAGTCACCCTATACTCTTCTCCCACATTGTCCTTTACATTGTCAGTCAGGATATATACGTTATCTGTAGCCTCATACTGTAAATCCTTCTCTGTGAACTCGGTTTCTCCGGCTTTGCGTACAGCAAAAGTTGCAGAAGAAACGGTGCCGTCGGTTGTCAGTCTGAATGCCAGTCCGTTGGTATTGGCTGCTACGTTTGCAAAGGTTTTGAAGACGAAGGTTTCACTATAAATATTATTTATATCAAAAGTCTTTCCATAAGAATAGCGTACCATTACGTCATTCATATCATAATCTCCCTTGCTGGGCCATAAATCTTCAAAAACGAAAGTTCCTTTCAATGCTGGCTTTATGGTAGTCTTGTCATCGTCGGGATCTACAGTTGGTATGTCTGTAATAGCATCTACCGGATTTGATTTCAGCGTCATCACAACGTCACTGAAGTTTTCATCCGTAGTGAAGTCTTCGAACGAAATCATTACCCAATCACCATATTTATATACTGCGGTGCGAGGAGATTTGAAAGCTGTTCCCTTATTGTTTACGCTGAGTCCTTCTGATGTGGCTGCACGATATTTGTTGTTACCGGTGAATCCTGACACACGATTACTCCATGCATTATTGGCAAGAACAAAACCGATTCTGTATTTCTCAGGAAATACATTAGTCCCGTCTTCCATACTTCCGTTAGCGATATGCGGGTAATATTTCAATTGAACGGATGTCAGTCTGTCTATACCGGCAGTGGGCTTTGCCTTCTCAGGGCCATTTCCCCACTTTCCATCTTGCGTATTGGGGAATAGCATAATGATATGAGCATCTTTCAGACTTGTCGGTTTTTCTCCTTCTTTATAGTAATAATACCCCATAGAGCAATTCCAACAAGTATTCTGTCCGAGGAAAGTTACTACCACTTCGGCGTTCTCATTGATGTACATATCCGAATAGCTACGATATTCTTCCGGGCAAGACTTCTTGGTGTTGATAACCCGTGTATGTGCAGTGTAGAGTCCATCTTTCTCTTTAGCGGCAAAATCTCCGTTATATTTATAGCCGATTTCTCCGTTACGTTTTTTATTGTAGCTACCCAACCAGTCCTTCCAGCGTGTATCTTGATATGCGGGAGGAGTATTCCGCTGAGTTAACATATAGCTATCGTATTCTTTATCTGTAGGGCGTACCGCACGGGTATTTGCATCTGCCGCCCCATCTGTGGCCTTGATAACTCCGTTGACTATCTCTGCTTCTATCAAAGTCTGTGCAAAGAATGCCGGGGTATAGACATATACTTTCTTTACGTACGCGGGCAGTTCCACTTTTCCATTGAAAACGCTGTTGTCGGCAGTGTAGGATACGAAGAGGGGGGACACATCATCTCGCTTAATACAGTTGTACTCACCAGGAGTAACGGGCATTTCATCATACAATTCAAAGTAAACATTAGCTTGCACTTCGCTATTTAGATAGCTAACTTCCAAGCTGACTTCGTTCTGAACTGTTGCATAGTCGAATTCATTGAATTCTTTGTCGTCTTCTTTGGGACCCTGATAAACATCCTTATCAGTGCAGCTACTTAGGGCAAGAGTAAAAGTTGTAGTAAGTAGCATCATCCCTAATAGTCTTTTTCTCATAAAATGTAGTATTGGCATGAATCTTCTGCAAATGTACAATAAATGAATGAATTTTATAACAAAATATGCGACTTTTTGTTGTTTATTATAGTCGAATTAACTTTGCTACGGAAATGACATCCGTATTACAGATTTATTACAGAATTTATCTTTAGCTTTGTGAGCTCAAAAGAATATGAATGAAAACAGTAAAAAACGATATCTTGAAAGGACGCGCTTTGTCGCTGAGAGTAGCCTCTTTGTCTGCTGTCTTATTCGTCATTTGCCTGTTTCCTTTGCAGGCGCAGGATAGTGATTTTGTGACCTGGAATAAGATGAAAGCCAGATCTGATGTATCACCTAAGGTTGAGCTTTACGGAGATGTGGAGATGCGTACCCGTGATGCATTGGAAGAAATAGACCGTTGGGGATTTGGCGTAGGCGCTTCAGTTCGCCTTCTTTCATTTCTAAAAGCTGAAGGCGGTTACGAATTTCACTATCGCAATCGTGGTGAAAACGGCTGGAAATCCCGGCACCGTTACCATGCGGGCGTCTCTTTCACTCTCAAAAAACGACAATGGACGTTCACCCTGCGCGAGCGTTTCCAGCATACTTTTGACGGACGCGGAGCAGATGAATTCCGTCTCCGCACCCGCTTGAAAGCGGCCTATAAGGTAACTACATGGTCGCCGTATGTCTCTTTGGAGCAATATCACGGTCTGGGCAAAGATGAATGGTTCCATGCCTCCCGTTTCCGTGCCCGGGGTGGGGTAGAAGCTAAATTGTCATCCTCCTGGTCGGCAGATGTTTTCTATTGCTACCAGCACGAGAGTGATCTGGACAGGCACGTACTGGGCTGGGAGTTGATTTACAGATTTTAAATACCTTAACTTCCAAAAAACGGCGAAAATGCCCAAAACATGTTCCTGTCTTGGGTAAAAGTTGCAAATAAAGGCTTTTAAGAAAAGAAATGAGTTTAAAAATCAAGAAATAAATCAGGCAATACTGCTTGGGTCTGATAATATTTCCGGTACAATTTGCATATCTTATAAAAAATGACGAACATTGTATTTCGTTAACCGACTTCGGATATTCCTGTGTTTGTAATATCCCTGTAAGAAGCCTACCGTATTTTTATGCTCTAAATGATGAAAATGTTATGACAGAATACACGGATGAGAAAGTATTATTATCAGAGATTAAGCAGAATAACAAGAAAGCTTTCGAATTTCTTTTCAAGAGATATTACCCCAGATTGCAAGGGTATGCCATTCGTTTTGTGGAAGATGAAGAAGTGGCCCGGGACATTATCCAGGAGTGCTTCCTGAAGTTTTGGGAGAAGCGGGAACTGCTTTCTGCGGTATCTGTCACTTCGTTGTTGTTTGCTATGGTACGCAACAGTTGTCTTAATTATCTCAAACACCTTTCAGTTATTGAGAAACATCAGATAGAATATCTGGCAAATCAGGAAGGAGAAGAGAGGCTGTATTATGCCGACTTTGCGCTGGATGCTGAATACGGACTTCTATATGATGAGTTGCAGGAACAAATCAAGATTGTGATAAACGGTCTCCCCGAACGTTGCCGTGAAGTCTTTATCATGAGCCGTTTTAAGAATCTGAAAAACCGGGAGATAGCGGATAAACTCAAAATCTCCACTACTGCGGTAGAAAAGCAAATAGCTAAGGCGTTGGGCAGTTTCTCCAAACACTTTAAAGATAAGTATCCGCTGGATATTTATATAATGGTGTTGGCATGGGTGATTTTTAATGAATGAGAATATACATGATCGGTTAAAAAGCGGAAAATGGAAGTTTTCTGCTTTTTTTCTTTATATGAGGGTTGGGTAAGATAAATTATAGTTGTTATATCTTTAGAGAGCGAAATTATGAAAGCAGAAAAACAAATTCAGATATTGGCTATCCGTTACTTCGAAGGACAGATTTCGAGAGCGGACGAAGAACGTTTATTCAAGTTCATTCAGGAGAGTGAGGAGAATTATTCGCAGTTCAAGGCGTGGGAACATGAATGGCTGCTTTCTTCGGAAACCGACGACAGGACAGAACATGAATGGGAAAGATTGCAAGTTAAGATGCGTACCCGCGAAACGATTGTCCCGATGTTGCCGTCTTCTAAATTCACTTTCTGGAGAAAGATAGCTGCTGTTGCCGCTATTGTGGTTCTGACAGCCGGGACTACCTTAGGCATTTGGAATACAATTTCCTATTTACAGCCCGAAACTTACCTGACACTTGAAGCACCTTATGGTGAAAAGAGTAAGATGACTTTGCCGGATGGTACGGTAATTTGGCTGAATGCAGGCTCTAAGCTTCAATATTCCAATAAATTCAATACTGGTGACCGCCGGGTGAAGTTGGATGGAGAGGGCTATTTTGAAGTCACCAAGCACAATGGCAAACAGTTTACTGTAGAAACAATGGCCTATGATGTGGTAGTGAAAGGTACGAAATTCGATGTTTCTGCTTATTCGGATGATGAGTTTGTCACTACTACTTTGATTGAAGGAAGTGTGGAACTTCTGCGTAGCGGACAAACTGTGAAGATGAGACCCGGAGAATCTGTACGCTTGGATCTGCTTTCCGGGAGATTTATCCGTAACAGGGTGAATGCTTCGCAATCAAAAGCCTGGTCAGAGAATAAGTTAGAGTTCGACCATATCACATTGAAAGAATTGGTCGTGAAATTATCCCGGCAATATGATGTGAAAATCCGGCTTGAATCAGAACAATTGGGAAATAAAACTTTCCATTTCTCACTTCGGAATCAAGAAACGATAAGTGAGGTTATGGAAGCTTTGCAAAAGATTATTCCAATCACTGTGGAACGTAAAGAAGAATATATATATATACGAGAATAAAGCATGTTTTAGTTTCAACCTTTTAGAATTCAGCATTATGTCTAACAAATTAAAGAACAGTTTTTATTAACAACGATTCTAATTTTTACACTATGGACAACATGAAGAAACATTTGTGTCGGTTGCTTTTATTAGTAGCCTTATGCATAAGTTGTGGTATGGTAAATGCCCAAACAGTGAACAAAGATTTCAAGGCTCAGCCTTTGAAATCAGTCTTAAAGGATATAGAACAGCAAACAGGATTGTCTATTATCTATGAAGTTAATGAAGTGAATGGGGAAAAGAAAATCACCCAATCTTTCAAAAATACCTCTGTTGAGAAAGTGTTATCTGAAATTCTGGGTGAAGACTTAGAGTTCAATATACAGAATAAAATGATTATCATATCTAAAAAAGATGTGACAGGAACTTCTAAAAAAAATCTGAAGAAGATCACTGGTAAAATTATTGATGAGAAGGGAGAACCTGTAATTGGTGCTACAGTCTTGGAAGAAGGGACGTCGAATGGTGCAATTACTGATGTGGACGGTGAATTTTCTTTGAATGATGTTATTGAGAATTCTACTTTGATTATTTCATATGTTGGTTATAAAACTATCCAACTGAAAGCATCCGATAAAAAACTTTCTACTATAGTACTTCAAGAAGATAGCGAGTTGATAGATGAAGTTGTGGTTGTCGGCTATGGCACGGTAAAGAAACGTGATTTGACGGGATCTGTCGCCTCTTTAAACTCTGATGTTATTTCTTCTGTTCCGGCTACGTCGGCTGTAGAGGCTTTACAGGGGCGTGCATCCGGTGTTGTTGTGTCCACTTCTAATTGGGCACCGGGAGAAACTCCTTCTATTTTGATCAGAGGAAAGCGGTCTATTAATGCCAGCAATGATCCCTTGTTTGTAGTAGATGGAATTCCTGTCACTGGCGGTATGGGAGAGATCAGTCCTTCGGATATTGAATCTATGGAAGTTTTAAAAGATGCCTCGGCGACAGCTATTTATGGCTCAAGAGGAGCAAATGGTGTGATCATTATTACCACTAAGCAGGGTAAGGAGGGAAAAACGCAAATAGATTACAATGGTTATGTAGGTGTTCAGACTATACAAAATAAACTGGATTTGATGAATGGAGCAGAATATGCTGAATATACGCGTGAAGCATATCGCAACAGTAGTGGTTCCAACAAATATCTTTCAGATACTCCTGATAAAGAGCAAGATATGCTGCTTCCTATGTTCAAGCAAGATCCCTATGTCTTGGAGTCTGTAATGATGGCTTATGATGAAAATGGCAATTATGATCCTTCAAAAATACGTTCATACAATTGGTTTGATGACGTGACACGTAATGGACTCATCACAGACCATCAACTGAACATTCGCGGTGGTGGAGCAAAAACTAATTTTATGGCTTCTGTCACTTATAATAAAACAGAAGGTATAATGAAGGATAAAGACTATGAACGCTATTCCATCCGTTTCAATATCAGTCATAGTATAAATAAGTATATTAAATTTGGCGGACAAACTCAGTATTCCCATTCTGTACAGAATCGGGGAAGTGGGATGGAAACCGATATGTATTTATATCGTATAACTCCGTTGGGGCGTTTTATCAATGAAGATGGTACTTATCCCGGTTTGGTTGGCGGTGACTCTCAAATGTATAACCCTTTGATGAATACAGTAGAGGGTGCAGTAGACCGCCCTTTGAAGACCAGCCGTTATTTAGGTAGTTATTTTGTGGACATCAAATTCCCTGTAAAAGGATTGAGTTTCCGTTCCAATTTGGGTATTGATTCACGTACTGTGCAAGACTATGAGTACTTTGCTTCTGCCACAACAGAGCGACAGTTGGGAAATTCTGCTGCCAGTAATTCTGTGGAAAAGTATTCGATGATTACTTGGGAGAATTACTTCACCTACAATCGCGATTTCAATGAGAAACATTCTTTAGGTGTAACTCTTTTACAGTCTATCCAGCAAGATTTAAAGGAAACTTTAGGGGCTTCTGTACAAAACACTCCGTCTGATATCTTAAAGTACTATGATTTGGCCTCCGGTTTATTGATCGATGGCGTAGACAGTGATTATGTAAAGTGGAATATGGCATCTTTTATGGGACGTATCAACTATAATTATCTGGGGCGTTATTTATTGACAGTTTCTGCACGTTATGATGGATCTTCACGATTGGCTGACGGTCACAAATGGGTGTTGTTTCCATCAGCGGCTTTGGCGTGGCGAATTAGTGATGAATCTTTCATGAAGTCACTTTCTTGGGTGGATAATCTGAAATTTCGTTTAGGATATGGTAAGACAGGTAATTCTTCAGTAGATCCCTATCAGACGAGAGGAAAGCTTGGCAAGAAACGCTATGTTTATAACAATGGTGCTACGGAAATAATGGGTTATGCTCCTTCTCTTATGGCTAATAACTCTTTGACGTGGGAAACTACTGATCAGTGGAACATCGGACTCGATTTTGGTTTTCTGAAGAATCGTATCAATGGTTCTGTTGAGTTATATTTACAGAACACGCATGATTTGTTGCTTGAGCGTCAGTTACCGGTGGTATCCGGTTTCTCCAGTGTGATGTCTAATGTAGGGTCTACACGTAACAAGGGTATTGAAATAACATTGAATACACGTAATATCCAGACCAAAAACTTCACTTGGAGTACCGATTGGATGTTCTCTGCCAATAAAGAAGAAATTGTGGAATTGTATAACGGAAAGTCAGATGACATTGGTAATCGTTGGTTTATCGGTAATCCGATTGACGTATATTATAATTATGAAAAGATCGGTATCTGGCAAAATACGCCGGAAGATTTAGCAGAGATGGCTAAGTTTAATGAAGAAGGAGGTAATTTTACAGTGGGTAGCATCAAACTCAGAGATGTGGATGGAGACTATAAAATAACCGATAAGGATAAGATCATTTTGGGTAATGAGCGCCCGAAGTTTGTGGCAAGTTTAGTGAATAATATTGAGTATAAAGGATTTGATTTCTCTATATTCTTGTATGCCAGTGTCGGACGTATGCTGAAGAATGATATCGAATTTATGGAGAAACCCGGACGCGCCAATTCTGTCAGGGTGAACTATTGGACTCCCAATAATCCTACCAATGATTTTCCTCGCCCGAGTGCAGATACGGAGAAGTTAGATTATATCTCTACTATCGGATATGATAAAGCGGATTTCCTGAGAATTAGAAATATTACTTTGGGGTATACTTTGCCGAAAGACCTGACACAGAAAGTTATGTTGAATAAAGTAAGGTTTTATTTGAGTGCTAATAATCCTTTTATCTTCACTAATTTTACCGGTGTTGATCCGGAGGGGGCTAATGGACGTACTTCACCAAGTTATAGTACTTGGATGTTTGGTGTAAATCTTTCTATGTAATCTTTAAATGTAACTGAATATGAAAAAGATAAATATATTTTTGTTGATGGTTGGCTTGTTGCTTGGAACCGCTGGTTGTGCCGATTGGTTGAGTGAGGATGAGGCTCCTAAAATGACTTATGATTATTATGGAACCGAGCAGGGAGTGGATGCAGCAGTAGCTGCTGCATATAGTTTTTTGCGTTGGGGATGTGGTGGTGAACGATATGATGTACTAACAGAATTAGGAACTGATTTGTTTACTGCCGGAAGCGATGGAAACAACAAAACATCGTTCAATGGCTATGGTACACAATTGAATCCGGAACATAGTATCTTGTCAAAATTGTGGGAGAATCATTATAAAGGTATCAGTGATGCCAATATTGCTATGGATCAGATTCGGCAATCTGATATGAGTGAATCAAAAAAGATGACCTCGCTGGGCGAGATGCTTTTTATCCGTTCTTTCTTATACTTTGAGTTGGTACAGCAATTTGGAAAAGTGCCTTTGGTAACTGAAGGCAGCTTCGAGATTCGTACCGACTTTAAACGGGCTGCAATAGCAGATATATACAAACAGATCATTACCGACCTGCGTACGGCTGTTGAATATTTGCCGGAAAAAGTGGATGACTCACAGAAAGGGAAAGCGACTTCCTATGCAGCTTCACATTTACTGGCTAAAGTCTATTTGACGAGGGGCAGTGCTGTGACGGATGTTCGCGGACAACAGACAACAGATATGGATAGTGTTCTCTATTTTGCAGAGAACGTGATAAAGAATAGTCCTTATCGCTTACAGAAGAATTTTGCAGATTTGTGGGATATAAATAATATGGGAAATTCTGAAGTGATTTTTGCCGTACAGTTTACTTCCAATCCTATTTTCAATGAAGATGGAAATACCTTCCATCTGTATTGGTTGCCGGTTTATGATGATGAAGCAGGTATGGAACGTGATATATTCTATGGACGTCCATATAAACGTTATCGTCCGACAGATAAAGTCTTGTTCAATCTTTATGACCGTAAAAACGACTCTCGTTTTTATAAGAGTTTCCGTTGGGCATATATGTCAAACTATGCAAAAACAATTCCTGTATGGGAACCACTTGAAGATAAAGGTGAGATCTATTTCACTCCTGATCCGTCGAAAGGGCAGATAGCAGGTAAAAAGAAATTCGAGGTAGGTGATACGGCTATATATTACACCATCGAGAAAACCGGATTCGCAAAGAACAGTATAGAGATGAAGAAACTGCGTGCCAATAAATCTTATACTTACTATCCGTATGAGGTGCACGATTCCAAGCATTATCCTACTCTTATCAAGCACATGGCTCCCAATCGTCCTTCTGTTGCAGAAAAAGCATCATCACGTGAATGGGTGCGCATGCGTTTAGGTGAAACCTATTTGATAGCTGCTGAGGCGGCTGGCAGGAAAGGTGATTTTGCTTTGGCTGCCCAATATATCAATGTCATTCGCGAACGTGCCGCGTGGGCAGATGGAGAAACTAAAACTGCGCAATACTGGGAAGTTGAAGGAGGAGATATTAATGACATGAACAGTACTTATGATGATATAAAAGTAACTGCTGCTGAGCTTTCAACCGGCGATTTTGTATCATTTATGTTAGATGAACGTGGTCGTGAACTGTTGGGTGAGATCTGTCGCTGGGAAGACTTAGTGCGTACGGAGAAATTTTATGAATGGGTGAAGAAATATAATTCTGAAGCGGAAGCTGCTATAAAGCCTTATCATAAACTACGTCCCATTCCTCAAACTCATATTGATCGTTTGGATCCTGTAGGGCCGATTGAAGAAGAACAAAATGAGGGATATTATTAATCTAATTGGAGTTATTATGACAAAAAGAATATGTGTATCATTCATGTTTTGTCTTTTATCAACCTGTTTCGCCCTTTGGGCGAACAGGCTTGATGATATAAGGACAAAGCTTTTTAATCCTCAGTCTACAGATGTGTTGGTGGCTGCCCATCGTGGCGATTGGCGCAATGCTTGCGAAAATTCATTGGAAGCCATAGAAAATGCCATTCAAATGGGGGTAGATATTGTGGAGATAGATCTTGCGAGAACCAAAGACGGACATCTGATTTTGTTGCATGATAAAACCCTCGACCGTACTACTACCGGAAAAGGAAAACCAGAAGATTATACTTTGGCTGAAATTAAAGAACTGCGTTTGCGGAACGGGTGTCATATTAAGACCATTTACAAGGTTCCTACTCTTGAAGAGGCATTACTTGCAGCAAAAGGACGTGTAATGCTCAATTTGGATAAAGCTTTTGATTATTTCGACCAAGTGTATGAACTGTTAGAGAAGACGGGAACCACCAATCTGGTGATTATGAAAAGCAATGCTCCGGCAGAAGAAGTGAAACGTGATTATGGAAAATATCTGGATAAGGTGATTTTCATGCCGAAAGTTAATTTGGATGAAGAAGATGCCATTCAGAAGTTAAATGATTATCTTCGGGTATTGAAACCGGTGGCTATTGAATTTAAGTTTGCCTATGATACCAATCCGTTGCCTTACGAAGTGAAGAGGATAATGGCCGGGAAGTCCCATATCTGGTATAACACCTTGTGGGATACACATGCGGGCGGACATGATGACGATTGTTCACTGGTAAACCGGGATAAAGGTTACGGTTATTTAATAGATAATTTGGGTGCAACAATCTTACAAACAGATCGCCCGGCATATCTGATTGATTATTTGAAACATAAATTGAAAGTAATGGATTGCGAACGCGATTGGACATATCTACAGTCAGAAAATGAATTTCAGGCTCCTTCCGTTCCTCACTTTATGGTTGAGGAATGTTTCTTGAAAGGCAAGCAAAGTCCGCAGACTAATGAGGATGGTATAATTGTTACCCCTTATTTTGCGGCGGTGATTGACGGGGCTACGGCTAAATCTACCTTCACTTACGAGGGTAAGAAAACCGGTCGGCTGGCTATGGAGCTTGCATTGGAGGCTATACGTGATTTTCCTAAAGATATTGATGCTGCCGAAGCTATTCGTCTGATAACAGAAAAAATACATGATTTCTATGTAGAGCATAATTTGCTTGATGAACTAAAGTCGGAGCCGGGTAAACGTTTCACGGCCAATGGCGTGATTTATAGCTATGCCCGGAATGAAGTATGGCAGGTAGGCGATTGCCAGTGTATCATTGGTAATCTGTATTCCTCTAATGAGAAAGAGATTGATGCTATTATGGCGAATGCCCGTGCGGTGGTCAATGAAGTAGCTTTGCTGGACGGGACTGCGATGAAAGATTTTGAATCTCACGATCCGGGACGGGAGTTTATCTATCCTTTTCTGCAGAAACAGGCTGTTTTGCAGAATTGTCCGATAGAAGGCCAGCGGTATGCCTTTCCTGTGTTTGACGGCTTTCCCGTGCAGATGAAACAGGTGAATATTTTCCCTGTGGGTGATGCGGAAGAGGTGGTATTGTCTTCTGACGGTTATCCTCATCTATATTCCACCTTGCATGAATCGGAATGTTATCTTGCAGATATTCTGGAGAAAGATCCTATGTGTATGCGGTTGTACAAGAGTACGAAAGGAGTACAAAAAGGTAATTGTTCTTTTGATGACCGTGCTTATTTGAGAATCAGATTGAAGAAATAAGAGCCTGTTGGTTATCTCTACGATGAATACCCTGTTCGTCGTAGAGTTTCGCCTCGTTTATTGTAAGTTTGTCATTTTTTGCTTTCTTTCAGAATTTATGTCGTAAATTTATTGGCTTTGCAGCGTTTTTTTTGCCAAATCGAAATAATCCCAAAATAAACATTTATATTTGGCACATCTTTAAAGTAACCGACTAATGCCATTATCTACATCTCAGATATCCGAACTAAATGATGAAGCACTTTTCGCCTTAATTGAAAAAGGGGATGAGCGGGCTTTTACCGAGGCTTATGACAGATATCATAAGTTATTGTATGTATTGGCATATCGTTATTTGATGAATGTCAACATGGCGGAAGATGTTGTGCAGCACGTCTTTAGTCGTTTATGGGAATTCCGTACCGAATTGCGTGTAGGAATCAGTCTAAAGAATTATCTGTTTACAATGACCAAAAATCATGTATTAAACTTGATACGTAATGAAAATACTGCAATTACCAAGAACTATGAAATGGCACAGTCCGCTCCTGCGTATGAAGACAACTTGATAGAAAATCTGGAAAAGAAGGAACTGATGTCCAATTTTTATAAGGCGGTAGACATGCTTCCGGTGCAAAAGCGGGAAATCTGCCTGATGAAAGTCAGAGAAGAACTGACGAACCAGGAGATCGCCGAACGGATGAAATTATCTGTCAATACAGTAAAGACGCATTATTCCGAAGCCTTGAAACTCTTGCGCGTTCATCTGCGTAAGATGCTAATAATTGTTACAGCCCTCACCTTGTTGAGGCATTTAAGTGTCTATTTAATCACATGGATACAAAAAATATGAATAAGCCTACAGAACAACAGATACAGGAAGTATTGGCCGGAACAGCAACTTCTGAAGATGCTCAAATCGTGGCAAAATGGTTTGCTACGGATGAGGGAGCCGCCTATTTGTCTAAGAGCATGGATCTTGATGCAGAGCAGGTAAGGCTCGGTTATGAAGAACTTTATGTCAATCATGACATTCCTTCGAAAGAGATGTATGCACGTATTGTCCGCAATATCCGCCGGAAGCGCATCCGCCGGATAGCTTTCCGCGTGGCTGCCGTTGTCATACCTTTTGTTGTGTTGATGGGGCTGTTTGTCCAGGTGAATACCCGGGTGGATTTATTCGGTGATTCCGATTACGAAGAAATATATGTGCCCAAAGGAGAACGCATTCAGATGATGTTTCAGGATGGTACGCGGGCATACATTAATTCGGATTCCCGTCTTAAGTACCCCAAGAAATTTGCTTTGTCCAGCCGCGAAGTTTATCTGGAAGGAGAAGCGTATTTTGTTGTTTCAAAAAATTCCCACCGCCCTTTCATAGTCAATCTTAATGGGCCGTCTGTTTATGTATTGGGAACTTCTTTTGATGTTCAGGCTTATCCGGAGAATAAGGATATCACCGTTTGCCTGGATGAAGGCCATGTCAATCTGACTCTTCCTTCCGATAAGAAATATCCATTGCAGCCTGGCGAGAAACTTGTATATAATAAGGAGAGTGAGCATTGCACAATTATTCGGAATACGGATGCCCACCTTTCTTCGTTATGGAAAAAGAATGTGATAGCTTTCAGAGACACCCCATTGTCGGAAGTTATCAAAGTGCTGAACCGTTGGTATGACGTTGACTTCAATATAGAGGATAAAACTGCTTGGGATGTATACTTTACGCTGACATCTGAGAATACGCTTCTTGAAAAGGTTTTGCGTGATTTGGAAAAAATCTCTCCGTTGCATTTTGAATATAAGGAGGCGGAGAAAGAAGTGACAGTAACTATGAAATAACTTGAAAGAGACTTACACATGTAAGCCTCTTTATGTAAAGTGCTAAGGTGAGTCTCCTCTTTTTAGATTGCCGGAGTTAACTCAACAGTCAATCCTAAAGCGTTTACTATTCTGTAAAATGTGGCTACACTTGGAACAGTAATTCCTTTCTCTATTCGTGAGATGTAAGATTTATTAGTTCCGATACGTTTGGCAAGTTCTTCTTGTGTTAACCGTGCATTTTTGCGAGCATCAAGTAATATTTGACTTGTGTAGAAAGCATATGCTTCTTCATCAAACTTTGCACGTTCCTCTGTGCCAGGTTTACCAAATTTCTTTTCAAGAACAGCACTGTAATCAACGATTTGATGATTGTTTGTCTCCATAATAGGCCTCCTTAATTTTTAATGCTTTTTCAATTTCTCCTGATGGGGTCTTCTGGGTTTTCTTTTGAAAACCATTAAATAACACGACAACTTGCCCATCGTCAAAAATGAAAAAGACTCGGTAAATATTGCTATTGTACTCCATACGGAGCTCATATAATCCATCACGTATAAATTTGATAAATTTTACGGGCATCCGGTCTTCTGTTTCCAGAAGCGAGATGATATAGTGCAATTTCAACAATTCTTTGGCAGAGAGAGTTTCTATGAATCTCTCAAAATATCCACCATATGTTGTAATCCTGCGTTTCATGTAGCAAAGATACGAAAAGTTGTACAATTGTGCAACTGTTGCCTGAAAAATTCCCGCCGCATCAGTGCATAGGAGGGAGCTATGTGATCCATCCTAAAAATCTGAGCGTGAAAGAAGGGGTGGTTTATCTGCCGGCCTATATGACCTTCCGCTTGTAGTGCATAAAGCAAGTTCTTATTTCATTTTACTCTCAAAGGTAGTGATTTTTGCCGGTATCGGCAAGAATCACTGCCTTTACTCTTTATAGACGAAGTCGTTTTATAGATAGAACAGTTTACATTGCATCCTGATTTTTTGCATAAAACTACTGCTTGTTATAATAAAATTGGTAGATTTGTACCAATCCCATAGATAATTGTACCTTTATACGCAGATACATAAAATACAAGATGACGAGCTACATCTTGAATCGTCAGTGACGATTCTTGGTTTTTTGAAGATTTTTTTCTAACTTTTTTTGAAAAAAAGTATTTTTCCCTCACCCGCTCCGGAATCTTGTGTGTCTACTTAGTATAAAGTGAGTTTATACTAATTGTTAATCTAAAATTAAAGTTATGAAACACAAGATTTTACTTGTTCTTTTTTTAAGCTTTATGACTTGTTTTACGGTCTCTGCCCAAAAGGTAACCATGCAGTTCCGGCAAGTTAAGTTAGCGAAAGTCTTTGATGCTATTACGCAACAAACCGGACTGACTGTGGCGTATAGCCGTCCTACTGTCAATCCGGACAGGATTGTTAGTGTTGAAGCCAATGATGAAGAGCTTTCCAGCGTACTTGGTAAATTGTTCACAGGTACAAATGTGGCTTTTGAAATTGGTGAGAAAAAAATCTATCTGAAAGAAAAAGTTGCTTTAGATGCTACACAGCCAAACGGAAAAATTAGGAAGATTTCCGGAGTGATTGTTGATGAGAAAGGTGAATCTGTTATTGGAGCCAGCGTTGCAGTACAAGGAACTACTTTGGGCACTATTACTAATGTAGATGGTGAGTATACATTAGCGGATGTTCCGGAAAGTGCAGAAATAACTATTTCTTTCATTGGCTACAAGACATTGGTGTTCAAAGCTAATGATAAAGCTTTATCAAGGATTACGCTGAAAGAAGATAGTGAAATATTAGATGAGGTAGTAGTCATAGGCTATGGTAGTATGAATAAGAGGGATGTAACAACATCTATTGCCAGAGTAGGCGGTGAAGAATTGAAAGATATGCCTGTTACGGGATTTGATCAAGCATTGGTAGGTAAAATGGCAGGTGTACAGATTACTCAGACAACAGGTAAACCCAATGGCGGAACCACTATTCGTGTAAGAGGTACAGGTTCTATCACTGCAGGAGCTGATCCGTTGTATGTAGTTGATGGTGTTCCATTAGAAAGAGCATCGAGTGCCTTAGAAACAGTAGATATGAACGACGTCGAGTCTATCGAAATTTTGAAGGATGCTTCATCAGCAGCTATTTATGGTTCACGTGGCTCAAATGGTGTTGTGATGATTACTACTAAGAAAGGTGCAAGTGGGAAAGCTAGCGTGAATTACAATGGTTCTGTAGGTTTCCAATCCTTATCTAAGAAAATAGATATGCTGGATGCTTATGAATTTGCAGCTTTTGCCAGAGATGGACATAATGGCTCCTATCTGACATCTTATCCCAATGCCAGTCCTGATGACCCGAATGATGTACGTGAAAAATCTTATGATAAGATTCCTCCTGAGTTATTCCCATATTTGGAAGGGAAGCCTGGATTGGTAAATACAGATTGGCAGGATGCCCTGTATCGTACAGCACCGATAACCAAGCATTCTATTACGGTTAGTGGTGGAAATGATAAAACCAAATTCTTTATTTCCGGTAATTATTTGAATCAGAAGGGTATTATCGTCAATTCTGGTTATGAAAGATTTGGTGCACGTTTAAATTTTACTTATAAAACTGACAAGGTTGAGTTAGGAGTAAATTTCACTCCTTCATATTCTATCGAAGATCGAGTAGATAGTGATAATAATAAGGGGGTAGTAATTAATGCTTTAATGATGCCGCCTGTATGGCCTGTGTATAATGAAGATGGTTCTTATAATTATATGGGTAATGGGTATTGGAAAAGAGGAATTGATTATCAGCATAATGCAGTGTTGAATCCTGTTGCTATGGCTAACTTGACAAAAGATCAGGTGACCCATGCTAATTTATTGGGAAATTTCTATTTCCAGTGGGAGATTATTAAAGGACTAAAATATAAAATTTCAACAGCTGCCAATTATAATTATTTTTATAATGAATATTACCGCTCTTCGGAATTGCCGTTGCAAGGTGATAAATATTTCACATCTCCATCTAATCCTGTTGCCAAATCAAGTGGAACATATTATTTGAATTGGCTGGTTGAGAACACTTTGAATTATCAAAAAAGATTTAACGACCATAATTTAAATGTGATTGTCGGTTTTACCGCTCAAAAAGATATGATGAAAAAGCATTCAGTGGAAGCAACTGATTTTCTGAATGATTTAGTACAAAACGTTGCTGGCGGTATTGTTTCCACAGGTGGGGCGGACTCGCAAGCATGGGCATTAGCTTCTTTTTTAGCGAGAGCACAATATGACTATAAAGGAAAGTATTTGTTAAGTGCTGCTATACGTGCTGATGGTTCTTCTCGTTTTGGCAAAAATAATCGTTGGGGATATTTTCCTTCTGTTTCTGTCGGCTGGAGGGTTATTTCCGAAGAATTTATGCAAGATATTAACTGGATAAGTAATTTGAAGTTAAGAGCAAGCTATGGTATTTCCGGTAATTTCAATATTGGTAATTATGAACACATTGCTTTGTTGAGCTATAATCAGTATGTTTTGGGTAAAGGTGAAGGAACATTGGTTTCCGGTTTACGTCCGTCACAGCTTCCTAATGATGATTTAAGTTGGGAGAAAACCCGTATGTATAATGTAGGACTAGATGTTGGTTTATTTAAGGACAGGTTGACATTTGAACTGGATGTTTACCAAAGTAATACATATGATTTATTACTTGATGTACCTATTCCTCAAATAACGGGGTTCTCTGATATGAGGAAGAATATTGGTGAAGTTCGTAATAGAGGTGTCGAATTTACAATTGGTACTCACAATAATTGGAATGGGTTTAAATGGGATGCAAGTTTTAATATTGCAGCAAACAGAAACAAGGTTATGAAATTAGGACCAGAAGATGCTCCTATCATTACTTCAGCAGGAGTTAGCCATGCTTATTTCAAAACGGAAGTAGGCCAACCTATTGGCAACTATTTCCTGCTAGTGCAGGATGGCATATTTGAGAGCCAAGAAGAATTAGACGCATATCCGCATTTTAAGAATACGAAAGTTGGTGATTTTAGATTTGTGGATGTGGATGGTAATAAAGAAATGGATTTAGATGATGATCGGGCTGTTGTGGGTAATTACATGCCAAAATTCACTTATGGTTTTATGAGTTCTTTCTCTTATAAAGGAATTGATCTTTCCTTTAATATGCAGGGAGTGCAGGGCAATAAAATTCTTAATCTTCAGAGACGCTATATTGCAAATATGGAAGGCAATGTAAATAGCATGACTGTTGCATTAGACCGTTTTCAATCTATCGAGAACCCGGGTAATGGACAAGTTAATCGTGCAAATAGAAAGTCGACTGGTAACAACTCCAGAACCTCAACCTGGCATTTGGAAAATGGTTCATATTTGAGGATGCAGAATATAACTTTGGGTTACACATTACCTAAGAAAGCAGTGAAGAAAATAGGACTTGAATCACTAAGATTATACTTCTCTGGTCAGAATCTGTTTACGATTACAGGATATTCGGGATATAATCCGGAAGTTAGCAATTATAACTCTAATGGTGCTTTGACTCAGGGAGTGGACTATGGTTCATATCCTTTGGCAAAAACATATTCATTTGGTTTAAATGTTAGTTTTTAATTATTTAAAAGAAGAGATATGAAAAATATACTATTTATATTATGCGCTGTATTCTGTTTAAGTTCTTGTGAGGCTTTCCTTGACTTATCACCTGACTCCCAGCCGAATGCAAATGATTTCTATAAAACAGAAAGCGATTTTAATGGAGCTGTTATAGCCTGTTATCAGACACTGAGAAGTTATCCGACTATGGTTTTAGATGTATTGGAATATCGTTCTGATAATATGTTTATGCCAAGTTTTACGTCAGGTTCTCAAGATAAGTATGAGATAAATCACTTTCAGGATAATAAGACAAATAGCTTGATTGCTGATATTTGGAAGAATTCATACAGTGCTATTTCCCGTTGTAATGTAATGGTTGATAGAATACAGGGAGCTGGAATTAATGCTGATAAGAAAATTCAATTTGAGTCAGAAGCTCGTTTTATCAGAGCATTCCATTATTTTAATTTAGTCCGTTTGTTTGGTAAAGTGCCTTTGGTTATCCATGAAATAACAGATGAAGAAGCTTTAAAAACTCCACGTGAAGATATTAATAATGTATATGAGCAGATTATTACAGACTTGAATTTTGCTCTTCAACTACCGGGAAGTTATGATGATTCTGACTTGGGACGTGTGACTGCAAAAGCTGCCGAAGCACTTCTGGCTAAAGTGTATCTGACAAATGGTAAATATGCTGAAGCTAAGGTTAGTTTAGGTAATATTATTACTAATGGTAAATACGACTTATTAACTGATATAAAAGATGTGTTTGATGTAAATAATGAAATGAATAAAGAAATCTTGTTTGCAGTAAAATACAGTAAGTCGTTGATTGATGGCGGACATGGTATGTGGCTTAGCTTATCAGATGTAACTCTTGCCCATTTTAGTTCTGTGTTGAAAGAAGCATATAATGCCAATGATAAACGTGCAGAATTGATTCAATACAAAAAGAGTGGGTCTACTTATTTGCCAGTTAAATTTTACGATACACAGGATGCATCAACAAATCAGGTGGGGAATGATTTTATTATTTTACGGTATTCGGATGTACTCTTGATGTATGCAGAAGTTTTGAATGAATTGAATTTCAATACGGACATTACTTCTAAAGAAAGTGGATTCTATTACTTGAATAAAGTACGCAATAGAGCTGGATTGCCTGCTTTGAGTTCGGTGGAAGTTCCTTCACAAGAGGAGTTTAAGAAAGCCATTTTACGAGAAAGGTATCTTGAGTTTCCATTAGAAGGAAATCGTTGGTTTGATTTAGTCAGAACAGGCACTGTAAAAGAAACCATAAAGTCTGCCTATGATATAGATGTGCCCGATTTCAGATTAATTTTCCCTATTCCAAGTGCCGAAGTGGAAAAGGTGAATAATCCTGATATTCTTCCTCAGAATCCAGAATATTAACAGTAGTAGGGACTGATTAGAAGTGACAGATGTTTTTTAATCAGTCCCTAAAAATATGGTAATGAAATATTTATTATTCAATATAATATTTGTATTCTGTTTTACGCCAATGGTGTATGGTCAGCATATTCCTTCATGGGAAGAAGGATATCTGGATATTCATCATATTAATACGGGACGTGGAAATGCCACTTTTATGGTATTTCCTGACGGAACCACAATGCTGATAGATGCTGGTGATAATAATAGAATTGATGAAAGGTCGGTAGAACCAAAGCCTGATAATGAAAGAACTGCAGCAGAATGTATAGTTGATTATATTACATTTTTTATGCCTCAAAAACATAAAAAATGTATTGATTATTGCTTGATTACTCATTTTCATTCTGATCATTTGGGAGCTATGTTTAAAAATAAAGTGCCTGAAGGAGATTATTACTTGACAGGTATAACTGAGGTTCATCATTTGTTGCCGATATTGAAGCTTGTTGATAGAGGATATCAGTATATGTGTCCTGATAAAGCAAGCAGGACATTCTCTAATTATAAGAAGTTTGTGAATTATGTCACTCTTAATGACTCTGTGAAAAGTGAGTCTTTCAATGTAGGGAGTTCTCAACAGTTCGCTTTGAAGTCAGATAAATATAATACTGTATTTAGAATTCAAAATATATATGCCAATGGACAATTGTGGCTAGATGATATTAAAATGAAACGTTCCTTGTTTCCTGAATTGGACACACTAACAAGAGATGATATGCCTCGCGAAAATATGCTTAGTTGTGTTCTAAAGTTGAACTATGGGAACTTTAGCTATTATACAGGTGGTGATATTCCTGGATATCCGGGAGTGGGTAAACCAATGTGGCATAATATTGAAAGTTCTGTTGCCAAGGAAGTAGGTCATGTAGAAGTTGCTGTACTGAATCATCATGGATATGAAGATACTACTAATGAAAATTTTGTTTCAATATTATCGCCTCAGGTATTTATCGCTCAAACGTGGAACGCAGCGCATTTAAATCATTCGGTCTTAAATAGGATATTGTCGAAAAGATTGTACCCTTCTGATAGAGATGTTTATGTAACTAATGTGCATCCTGCTGCAAAGATTGTAGCGGGAAATCTCATAAATAGGCTTAAATCAATGCATGGACATATCATGATACGTGTAGAAAAGGGTGGTGATAAGTATTGGGTCTTTGTGTTGGATGATTCTGAATATGGAAATTACAATTTATTGTCTAAAAATGGTCCTTATGAATGTAAAGGCCGTTTTGAAATTCCTACAAAATGAATGTTATATGAAAAGAATAAGGAGTTTATTTGCTTTATTATCAGTATGTTTTGCTCTGTTTGCTCAGGAAAGAGTTGACAGTATTCGGGAATGTTTATTTAATCCGAATGACAGAACTATATTAGTCGTATCCCATCGTGGTGATTGGCGCAATGCCTGTGAGAATTCGATTGAAGCTATTGAGAATGCAATAAAGATGGGGGTTGATATTATTGAAGTTGATTTGGCCCGTACCAAGGATGGACACTTGATATTGATGCATGATAGTAAATTGGACCGTACTACTACAGGTAAGGGACTAATTAGTGAGCATACTCTGTCCGAGATAAAGGAACTGCATTTAAGAAATGGTTGTCATATCAAAACCATTTATAAAGTACCTACTTTAGAAGAAGCTCTTTTAGCGGCTAAGGGTAAAGTGATGCTTAATCTGGATAAAGCTTTTGACTATTTCGATCAGGTCTATGAGCTACTGGAAAGAACCGGAACAACGAATCTGGTCATCATGAAAAGTGATTCACCGGCCGAAGAAGTGAAACGTATCTATGGCAAGTATTTAGATAAAGTCATATTTATGCCGAAAGTCAATCTGGATAATAAAGATGCAGCTAAAAAATTAAATAATTATCTTAGCATCTTAAAACCTGTAGCAATTGAATTCAAATTTGCATCAGATTCTAATAACTTGCCTTACGACGTAAAGCGTGTTATGAATGGTAAAAGTCGCATTTGGTATAATACTTTGTGGGATACACATGCCGGAGGTCATGACGATGATTGCTCATTAATAAATCCTGATGAGGGATATGGCTATTTGATAGATAGTTTAGGGACAACAATTCTTCAAACGGACCGCCCTGCTTATTTGATTGAATATTTAAAAAAACGAACTATGACGAAAAAAATAGATTGTAATCGAGATTGGAGTTATCTTCCTAGTGAAAATGAGTATCATTTTGGCCATAGTCCGAATTTTGAAGTAAAAGAGTGTTTTTTAAAAGGAAAGAAAAGTCCGGAGACAAATGAAGACGGAATAATTGTAACTCCATATTTTGCTGCTGTGATAGATGGTGCAACAGCAAAGTCCGATTTTGAGTTTAATGGTAAGAAGACCGGAAGGCTGGCGATGGAATTAACTTTGGAAGCTATTCGTGATTTTCCTGCAAATATCAATGCGGAAGAAGCTTTAAATCGTATAACTGATAAAATCCATTCTTTTTATGTGGAACATAATCTGTTGGATGAATTAGGCAATCAGCCGGGTAAGCGTTTTACTGCTAATGGAATTATATACAGTCACTCACGTAATGAAGTTTGGCAAGTAGGGGATTGCCAATGCATTATTGGTAGTTTATATTCTTCTAATGAGAAAGAAATAGATGCTATAATGGCTAATGCACGCGCAGTGGTCAATGAAGTTGCTTTACTCAATGGAATGACGATGAAAGATTTGGAAGAAGATGATCCTGGACGCGCTTTTATTTATCCATTTCTTCAAAAACAGGCTGTATTGCAGAACAATCCCAAGAAAGGTCAAGCCTATGCATTTCCAGTGTTTGATGGATTTCCTATTCAAATGGAACAGGTTAATGTATTCCCCGTGGGAAATGTTCGAGAGATTATTTTGTCTTCTGACGGATACCCCCATTTATTTGCTACATTAAAAGAATCGGAATGTTATTTGATGAATATTTTAGAGAATGATCCGCTTTGTATGCGATTATACAAAAGTACAAAAGGTATAAAAAGAGGGAATTGCTCTTTTGATGACAGGGCATATTTAAGAATTAAAATAAACAGGTAAAAAAGAAAGTTATGAAGAAATATATAATACTTGGGATATTATTTACGATTGTCGGAGTACTGAATGCTCAAGATAGGATAACTCAGTTGCGTAATAACTTACTGGATGATAGTAATAACTCAGTTCTGGTGGTTTCTCACCGTGCAGACTGGCGTAATGCTCCTGAAAATTCTTTGCAGGCTATTCAGAATTGCATTGATATGGGGATTGATATAGTAGAAATAGACTTGAAGGAAACGAAAGACGGTCAATTAATCCTTATGCATGATAAAACGATAGACCGGACTACTACTGGAAAAGGTAAGCCAGAAGATTATACATTGGCAGAGCTTCGGCAATTTCGTTTGCGTAATGGTGCTGGACATAAAACGGCTCATTTGATTCCGACATTTGAAGAAGTTATGAATCTTTGTAAAGGCAAGATTCTGGTTAATGTAGATAAAGGCTATGATTATTTTAAAGATGCATATGCCATACTTGAAAAAACAGGGACTGTGCATCAGTGCATAATGAAAGCCGGATTACCTTATGAACAGGTACAACAAGAGAATGGAGAAGTCTTAAAGAAAATGATTTTTATGCCTGTTATTAATTTACATAAAGATGGGGCTGAAGCGATTATAGATGGCTATCTGAAAAAGCTGAATCCTGTGGCTTATGAATTGGTTTTTGATAATGATGGAATGGAAGTACAGCGATTGATACAGAAAGTGCGTAACAGTGGTGCCAAGATTTTTGTAAATTCACTTTGGGCAGAATTATGTGGTGGGCATCATGACGACCGTGCTGTCGAACAAAAAGAACCGGATGAAAGTTGGGGCTGGATTATAGGGCAAGGAGCCAAGTTAATTCAGACAGATCGTCCGCAATTATTATTGAATTATTTGAGGGAGAGAAAACTACATGATTAATTTGAAAAGCTGTTTATGAAAGGAGTAGAATAAAAAACAGCTGACTATTGCTTGTGTCCAATGAATGTATTAAAGGTGTAGAAACCAATAATACATATTCTCTAGTAATATCATGAAGTCATGATGTTAACTATGTTTTTTACTGTTGGATTTCTTAATTTTATTTTATGCAACAAGTTGTGATTAAGAAATTTCTTTGTAGCATGAGCCTTCTTTTCTTATTCTTTATTGGTAGTAATAAGATACAGGCTAAAGAAGTTGAGGCTACTATAAGTTTATTGGAGTTATTTAGTCCGAACACCACAATGGAAAATGGTATTAAGGGCACTGTGAACTCTGGAGGAAGAATTGAAATTAAGATATATGATAAGTCAACAAATACGCTGGTATATCAAACTTATATCACTTCTACTTCAACGCAATTTACAGGTCAATCTGTAAACTATAGTAAGTCTCAATTGGGTGCCGGAGCTACTTATTATCCTAATACATGGAATAGTAAAGACATCAAAACGGCTTTAGGATCAATTGACAGAAAAAAGTATGATTCTTCTACGACATGTCCATATCCTATGTTTGCAGGTGATGTTAACCTGAAAATACAAATTTCTGAAACTAATGCGACAATGGATGCATGCAAGATTCCAGGATTAGGACTTATTGATAGAAATGGCGGAAATGCTTTATTTGATCCTGCACATTATTGTTACAATCTGAAAAATGCGGCCAGTTTTCCAACTCGAGCGTGGATGCGTATGAAGCAGCCGAGAATGGATCTGAATGCAGATTTTTCTATTGCCACCCATCGGGGAGTCTGGGGAGATAATTTAGGGACTGGGTTTCCTGAAAATTCGATTGCGGCTATAGCTGCTACTAAGAAGTATACGGATATATTAGAGTCGGACGTGATGATAACTAAGGATAAACGGTTGGTTATATCTCATGATTATAATTTAAAGCGCCTCTCTGACTATTCGGGTTCTGATCGTGATTATCTATTTGACATGAATCTTGGCCAGATTACAAATCTGCATTTAAGAAAGAAAAACATGGAAGTTTCCGGATATAAGTATTTGACTTTTGAAGACTTAGTAGATGCGCTTGTTAGATATCAATTGGTTCTAACGGTTGATATAAAAGATGTGCGTGCCAGATATAATAAAGATGGTACTTGTATGGATAATTGCGACTATGATACAAAAACTCATGGTGATGTAGCCAAGAAAAAGATAAAAGATAGTTTTATGGAAATATTACGCAGTTGCATTCAAATTGCTATGCGGAAAAATGCACTGGAATACCTCGCTTTTAAAGTGAACTATTCCTATCAGGAGATAAAGGAGTACATTTCTCCTGATACATTGGCTAAGACTTTATTTATGCCTATTGTACATCCTACGAGAGCAGATTATCTGGAATATATCGATGCATGGATTTCACAAGGTGATAAGAAAGTTGTAGCTTATCAAACAAATTTCCGTAGAACAGGAGACCGTTATCTTTCACCATTTGATAGAGGTGGCGTGAGATATGAAAATCTGTTGCACTATGTATATGCCAAGACCGGATTACGTCCTGGGATATATCCTGAAGAACCTGCCGGTCCGAAAGGGGTAGCTAATCGATTTGGGGAATGGTTAATGAAAGATGCGCAGTCGGATATGAGAGGCGATCATTATTTTTTAATGAGTATTCCTTATGGTAAAATTATGGTTTTGACTACGGACAGGCCTGATATTTGTCTCAGAGTGAATATGATTTATAATTCTATGCCATCCGGCGCAGTTTCACCATAAAATTGTAAGTGTATGAATAATCAAAAGAATATTTGGAAATTTATAATATTTGTTCTTGCTGTCTTATCAATTTCTCCTTTATATGCTTTTCAAAAAGAAGTTGAAGCTACTATGAGTTTAGCTGCACTTTTCCATCCAAGTACCAGTTTGGAGAGTGGAATAAAGGGAAGTGTGAATTCCGGAGGTAAAATAGAGGTTACTGTACGTGATAAGAATACGAATACAATCGTTTTTCAGGTTGCGATTACATCTACTTCTACAGAATTTTCCGGAACAGGCATCAATTATAATAAATCGACTTTGGGTAGTGGAGCTACCTATTATCCTAATGTATGGAATAGTAAAGACATAAAGACTGCTTTAGGCTCCATTGACAGGAAGAGATATGATTCATCTACCGTTCGTCCATATCCTATTTTTAAAAATAATATTGATTTAAAAATACAGATAACTGAGACAAATGCGATAATGAGTCTATGCAAAATTCCTGGTATTGGTATTGTAAATAGGGATGGAGGTAATGCTTTGTTTGACTCACGGCATTATTGTTATAATTTGAAAAATGCATTTTCTCTACCTACTATTGTCTGGTCTCGAATGAAGCAGCCCGACATATCAAAACCTATTGACTTGTCGATAGCGGCTCACAGAGGAATTTGGGGAGATAATTTAGGAGCTGGTAGCCCGGAAAACTCAATTGAAGCTATTCAGCGTACAAAACAATTTACTGATATTTTGGAATCAGATATTATGATAACTAAAGATAAGCAGTTGGTTGTCTCTCATGATTACAATATGGATCGGTTGTCTGACTACAGTGGCTCCGAAAGGGACTATTTGTTTAATCTGAATGGCAGCGTTTTGAATAATCTGCATTTGAGAAAAAGAAATATGCAGGTATCTGGCTTTAAGTATCTAAAATTTGAAGACTTAGTAGATGCGTTGGTTGCAAATGATTTGGTGCTGACTATTGATATAAAGGATATTATTGCCAGAATTAAAAATGGGGTCTGTATTGATAATTGCGAATATGATCCTAAAACTCATGGTGAGGAAGCAAGGCGAAAAACGAAGGAGAGCTGGATGAATATATTCAAGGGGTGCATAAGGATTGCTGCGAGTAAGCACGCTTTGCAGTATATAGCATTTAAGGTTCCTCATACTTATGATGATTTAAAGAACTATGTGTCAGAAGATACTTTATCTCAGGTCTTGTTCATGCCAGTTATTCAGCCAGGTAGGGCGGATTATTTGGACTTTACAGACTCTTGGATATCCCATGGTAATGAAAGAGTGATAGCGTATGAAACCAATTTTAAACCATCCACTGATCAAGCTTTGAAACCTATTACACGTGAGGGAAAGAGTTATGAAAATTTTCTTCATTATGTATATGCCCGTACTGGTTTAAGACCTGGATGCTATCCTGAAGAGCCTATGGGACCTAAGGGAATAGTGAGCAGATGGGCTGATTGGAAAATAAAAGATTTGACTCAAGATATCAGGGGTGATCATTATTTATTGATGACTATTCCATATGGGAAAATAATGGTGCTCACCACCGACCGGCCTGACATTTGGAGGAGAATTAGTGAGATTTATAACAATATTCCCCATTAATCTGATTGCCTATGAAATGTTTTAAATTACGATGTATATTGTTTTTGGTTGGACTAATGACAATAGTGAATCTTTTCTCACAGGACAAACATAGTTATGCTACCCCTTTAGGTAAAAGTATATTTTACCGGGAGGTTAGAGATGCGAATAGAACTGTTTTAAGGATGAGCGAAGTCAGTCCTATAACAGCGGGGACAGATGGATTAGTTCTTGTTTTTAATATGAGACAAGATCTTAGCAAGGTTACTCGCCCCTTGAAACTGGTATCTTTTAATAGTACTTCTGAAGAGGCAAATTCCCATTTGGAGATTTACTATCATCAAGGGACTATTACTATCAGGAGGAAAACGGCTCCGAATTCAGCCTATTATTATGATTATAACTTGTATGATCCTATGTTCACCGTCGACGGAGGAGTTGTTCAATGGGAGGTACATTTATATTTTACGGCTTATTTTCTATGGATAGAAACTAAAGATACCCGTAAAACGACAAATAATAGATGGCATGCTCCTATATTTTTCGGTATAAATTTACCGCAGATGAACTATATGGGTAATTATTTGGGGCGTTCTTCGTCGTCTTATATCATATTGGGTGATCCGGCACCATCTACAACGTTCACTATGCCCGATGAAATCGCTATGTATGAGTTTAAGTATGCAGAATTGAAAGATGAATTACAAACGCATTTTTGCGAAGATAATTAAAGGAGGCTGTCTATGAAGAATTATATATTAGTAATGACATTGTTCCTCGCCGCTCATTTATACGGTCAGGAAATACCGTTACCAAAATCTTGTTTGCCACTGAATGGGACAAACTCCGAAGATATAATGTCGGGCCGGATGGCCGATATTTACGGAAATGTTTATTCTTTGACAGATCGTTTTGACTCGAAAGGAAAAGCTATAACATTTGATAAAGCTAATAGCTACATCTCTCTCCCTATGACTTCGACGGACGGACAAGTTCGTCGTGAGGCTACGCTGACGTATTGGATGTATGTGGCTAAGGACTCTATTACTCAGGCATTCTGGGCTACGGGTAGTGATGGCGAACTATTGCTTGGAATGAAGAAAAAGGGAATGAGGGCTGTACTGGACATTTATCATAAGGATAGCCGGCAGAAAACTTTGCCGGACCAGCAATGGATGTGGAGTGATTCTAATTTTACTGAAGGTGATGGTTGGTATTTCGTTGCGGTTGCCTATTCTAGTGAAGGTACACACTTTTATTTAGGTACCCCCGCAGGGAAGATGACGGAATGCTATTCCGCCTTTACTCCTGATTGGAGTTTGGTTGCAGAGATATGTGTAGGTACGGTAGGGAATATCCCGGCTGCCGGAATGGATGATTTTAAAGTCTATGATGTGGCTTTGTCTAAAGAACAAGTTTCGGCATTATATCATTCTGAATCGCAACTCTGTGTGGGAAATGAATCATTGCTCAATGTAGAAACCGGTATTCCTCTTTATTCTTCCGCATGGTATTTTCATTGTGTGGGATTGAAAGAGACTTTCCGGTATGTTATGCAGAATCAGGCTGATTTATCTTTTTTAGGTGCGGATGCCGGATATGCTCTGGCTATGACGCCCAAAATGGAATCCAATTATCAACAGTGGGCTTTTTATCCTGTAAGTGATACGGCAAAAGGACGTATATTTACTATCAGCAATGCTGCAACTGGGATGAATTTGACTGATACGCGTGAAAATGTATTACAACAGGTATCAGATAATACTGATGCTCAAAAATGGTGTATGGGACAAGTTGACGCAAATAATCAAACAAGAGGTAATATAAAGGAGAGTAATAAAATGATTCCTCTATATGAGGAAATCTACTTTGATAAAAGTGCGCAAGTCATCCGGGTTCATATAAATTTCCCCGAAGCGGAAAATGTGAAAATCCGACTTACTGATCTTAAAGGAGCATTGCTTCGTGAAATGTCTTTGGGCAATGTGATGCTTTTGGATAAAAATATCCAGATACAAACAACCGGTATATACTTGGTTACAGTTGAATCGGATTCTTATAAAATAAACAGAAAAATAATTGCTAACTTCTAATTAAGATAATTATGAAAATATCAAAATCATATCTGATACTAATTGTATTGCTTTTAGGATCATTGACAGGAAATAGTGTGTATGCTCAGTATGCTCCGGGTGCTCAACTTCCCGGACTTTCGGGTTCAGGGGATTATGATTGGCAGCGTGGTGATAAAGGGTTCCTACGATATGTAGGTAACAGTTTGTCTACCCCGATAGATAGACGCAGTTATTCTATTATAACGGGATGGCCTAACGAAGAGCGTTTCAGAGTGTCGGCAAATGGAACAACTTCTATTATTGGAGCTTCTGACGGCATGCCGGCATTGAATTTTTATAATTCTTGGCTTTATTATCTTGGCAGTATAGGTTTTCCGAATGAAGAGTTAACGATTAGCGGACTTAATGGAATTAGGATTAATCCCAGCAAACAAAATAAAATTTTTATAACAGCTGCTCAGACAACTGTATTTAATCCTTTACATTTGTCTCTGAAAGGTTTCTATGCGAATGAAGGGGTGACATTTAAGATGGGAAGAAATCAGGAGCCATTAATGAATTCAAGTATTGTTGATAAACGTTTACGTATCGGAGCCAAAAGTGGAATTGGTTTTTGGGGAGATGGAAATGTAGAGGTGAACGATGTGCCTAATTTAGGAGTAAGAGCTGATGGAACTGTATCTGTCTCTAATGCCATAACTATGTGTATTGGGCGGAATGGTGCTCCTACTATTCAGGGAGAGGTAAATGGAAAATGGTTAAGGATAGGAGGACAGAATGGAGTTGCTTTTTGGGGAAATGGTAATATGAGTAATGAAGATACCCCGCATGTGTTGATCAAAGAAAACAGCTTGACGATAGGTCAAGTTACGAATTCTGGTTACGCCTTGAACGTAAGTGGAAGTATATATACAGAGAAGAATGGTATTAAAACGTATTTTGGAAGAGATACGGACAATCAAAATGCTTGGATTGGAACAGATTCAAAACACGGGCTTTATTTAGGCACTAATAATAATAGTTGTATGTATTTTGAGGTGGACAGTAGGAATGCTTATATTGGGCTGATTGATACTACCGTTGCTCAGATTCGCAAAGAGCTTAAAGATAAGTACGGCTTGTTTGTAGCCAAGGGAGTGCTTTCGGAAGATTACGGCATTGGTCCGCAATCCTCTTGGTCTGACTTCGTATTCGATAAAGATTATGCATTGAAGACAATTCCGGAAGTGGAAGAGTTTATTTCCGAGAATAATCATCTGCCGGATGTACCTTCCGCCAAGCAAGTGGCTGAAGAAGGATATTCCCAACACGATATGAATAAGGTCTTGTTGCAGAAGATAGAGGAGCTTACGCTCTATACCATTCAGCAACAAAAAGAAATTCAAGAATTAAAAACAGAATTGAATAACCTGAAAAAATAATCAGTATGAAAAGATTTTTGCTTATAACGTTTTTATTGTCAGTGGCATGGTCGTTGTCTGCGCAGGACAAGGCAATGGCCATCCGTAACAATCTCTTGCAAGAGGGCAATAACTCAGTTCTTGTCGTGTCGCATCGTGCCGATTGGCGCAATGCCCCCGAGAACTCTCTTCAGGCAATCAGGAATTGTATCGAGATGGGAGTGGATATGGTGGAAATAGACTTGAAGAAAACCAAAGACGGACATTTGATTTTGATGCACGATAAAACCATTGATCGCACCACCACAGGTAAAGGACGGCCGGAGGATTATACATTGGAGGAGTTGCGCAAATTCCGCCTGAGAGGCGGGGCGGGGCATCGGACAGCACACACTATTCCCACATTTGAAGAGGTGATGCAACTGTGCAAAGGCAAGATTATGGTAAATGTGGATAAAGGCTACGACTATTTTGATGAAGCCTATGCCATTCTCGAAAAGAGCGGTACGGTACAGCAGTGCATAATGAAGGCATCCTTACCTTACGAGAGAGTGAAAGCGGAACATGGTGATATACTCCGGAAAATGATTTTCATGCCGGTGATAGCCTTAGATAAAGAAGGCGCCGAAGATATCATTGATGGTTATATGGCTCACATGAAGCCGGTGGCTTATGAACTTGTATTCAGTAAAGATACTCCTGAGATACAGCGGCTGATACGGAAAGTCCATGCCAGTGGCGCTAAGATTTTCATCAATTCACTTTGGCCGGAATTATGCGGAGGGCATGATGATGACCGTGCGGTGGAACAACAGCAACCGGACGAAAGTTGGGGATGGATAATCGGCCAGGGAACAAAACTGATTCAAACCGACCGGCCTGCCCTTCTTATTGAGTATTTGAGGAAGAAAGGGCTTCATAACTAAGTTTAGTAAACAGTATGCTGAAACAGTTAATAAATTTCTACAGGGTTTCAACTCCGAAACCCTGTAGCGGGGAGTCTTTGTCCGATACTAAAAGACGCATGAAGTTTCTGAAGTGGTCTACATTCCTTGCCGCTACCTTCGGTTATGGTATGTATTATGTCTGTCGTCTCAGTCTGAATGTCGTTAAAAAACCGATAGTTGAGGAAGGTATATTTTCGGAAACCGAGTTGGGAATTATCGGCGCCGTACTCTTCTTTACATATGCTGTAGGGAAGTTTGCAAACGGATTCATTGCCGACCGTAGTAATATAAATCGCTTGATGACTACGGGATTGTTAATGAGTGCGCTGGCAAACCTTTGCCTGGGATTCACAAATTCGTTCTTCTTGTTTGCCATTCTTTGGGGCATTAGCGGCTGGTTTCAGTCTATGGGTGCAGCGTCGTGCGTCGTGGGGCTTTCACGGTGGTTTAGTGACAAGGAGCGAGGTTCTTTCTATGGATTTTGGTCAGCCAGTCACAATATAGGAGAAGCCCTGACTTTTATTATTGTTGCTTCTATCGTAAGTGTTCTGGGCTGGCGGTATGGTTTTTTCGGTGCAGGTGTGGTAGGAATTATCGGTGCACTGATTATATGGCGCTTTTTTCATGATACACCGCAGAGCAAAGGACTTCCGGCTGTTAATCAACCAAAAGAAAAAGGAAAAATGAGTGCGGCCGAAGCGGCAGATTATAATAAAGCGCAGAAACAGGTATTGTTGATGCCTGCCATTTGGATATTGGCTTTGTCCAGCGCTTTCATGTATATCAGTCGTTATGCGGTGAACAGCTGGGGAGTGTTTTATCTGGAAGCGCAAAAGGGATATTCCACTCTGGATGCCAGCTTCATCATTTCCATCAATTCGGTATGTGGCATAGTGGGCACGGTATTCTCCGGGCTGATTTCCGATAAACTGTTCGGAGGACGGCGAAATGCGCCCGCTTTGATTTTCGGACTGATGAATGTGGCTGCTTTATGCCTGTTCCTGCTCGTTCCCGGTACACACATTGGGGTGGATATATTAGCAATGATTTTATTTGGTTCCAGTATCGGAGTACTTCTCTGTTTCTTGGGCGGATTGATGGCTGTGGATATTGCTCCGCGTAATGCTTCGGGCGCAGCTCTGGGGGTAGTGGGAGTTGCCAGTTATATCGGTGCCGGCTTGCAGGATGTAATGAGCGGTTTGCTCATTGAAGGAAATAAGACTGTGGTAAATGGAAAGGATTTTTATGACTTCACATATATCAATTGGTTTTGGATAGGGGCGGCAGTGTTATCAGTGTTGCTGGCATTATTGGTCTGGAATGTTCGGAATAAAGAGCCTGAATAGGTATTATTATATAAACTGAAACAATTAAAAAATTATGGAATTAGAAGAATTGCGCGATGCACTGAAAATAGCCAGTGAACGTGAGTACACGCTCATTGAAGAGCTGCTGGTTAGTGTAGAGAAAAAAAAGTCTGCTCCGGCAGCTTCGGCAAGTGGAAAAACATGATACACCTGCAAGGTTAGAGTATTACGGCCATCCGAAGGAGATTGCCAAAGTCATTGTAAAGTTGATAGAGCAAGGGAAGCTGCGTTACAATGGAGAGGAAAATTATACACAGATTATCCGTTCGCTGGCTTCGGTGATAGATGTGGTGAATGTGGAGACGGGAAAGATTGTGAGCAGAGAGACGTTGCTGACGTATGTAAAGTGGATACGGGCGGGGGAATTGCTTGAGGATGAATGATGAAAGGCGGAGTAATCCGCCTTTTTTGCTAACTTTGCCCCAAAAACATCTGCATGATGGATATTCCAATACATAAAGCTGTTCAGCAGTCCGACATCGGGATATTTGCAAAGGAGGTTTCTCCTTCTTCGCCGAACAGGATGATTGATTACACTCATCGGGATAACTACTATATATTTGGTATGGTGGAGAGCGGAACGTGTCGCGTCAGCATTGACTTCAAAGACTGTATATTGTCGACGGGCAGCGTCATCTGTACCCAGCCGCATCAGGTTCATCATATTGTGGATGCAGGCGATGCAAAGGCGCTCCTTCTGTTCATCGACGGGGTATTTATAGATACTCCGACAAAGCAAATCCTTGCCGAATATGCCTTGGCACCGATACCATTTAAGCTAAACGATATGCAACGCTCCGAATTGGCTCAACTGTTTTCCATGATTCTCCGCAGAATCGGCGAACAGGAAAACGACGAATTGAAAACTGTGCTGCAAAATCTGTCAGGTGCCGTCGTTGGAATCATAACGGATGCCATTCGGAAAATGATAGGGCAACAGTCCAAAAGCAAAAGACACGTTGAAATTACATTGGCGTTCAAGGAACTGCTTTCCTCGGAGAAGCAGATAAACAGGAATATATCTCATTATGCAGAATCTTTGCATATCTCGCCGGTGTATCTGAACGAAGTGGTAAAGAGCATTACAGGTGTGAGTGTGAGCAGATACATCCAGAACGAACTCATCTTGCAGGCTAAACGGATGTTGGCATATACCTCTTTGACGATACGGGAGATTTCAAACAGTCTGGGGATAGAGGATTATGCCTACTTCACCCGGTTGTTCACAAAGGCGGTGGGAGTGAGTCCCACTTGCTATCGGAAGAAATACCTCGAATAGTACAATCTTCACCTTGGATAGTCTATCTTTCTATTTATCAATGTACGGTAACTTTGCAAACAAAAAAAGATGAATAGAAACAGATTTATTTATTTGACGGATTTATTGTTGGTTCCCGTATTCGTTTTGTCATTCTATACGGGTGTCGAGTTGCACATTGCAGGAGAAGGGGCCGCGCACGATGTGTGGCACAATTGGGCGGTATTCCACACGATTGTCAGCTTGCTGTTTATGGTGCTTGGGATTGTTCATGTCAAGAGTCATTGGGGCTGGTATAAAGGATTGAAAACGGCAGGGTGGAAAGGCAAAAGAAAAGTCGTGTTGCTGTTGTCGGTACTTTTCTTACTGGCTGTTGTTTCGGGGCTGTTGTTGATACTTTTCGTTGATGGCGCTAACTCTGCGATGGGGTTGTGGCATTATAGAATGGGGATTTTTGTAAGTGTTTTCGGGGTTCTTCATGTGTTGAAGAGGAAAAGAATTCTATATAAAGGGGTGAGGATGCATGTATTCGCCGAAGTAGTATAAAAATCATTTTATTGCCTTTGCAAAGAGCCATATCGATATTTCTGTTGATATGCTTAAAAAGCTATCTTCTATCGTTCTAAAAAATACAGGAACAATTTATCAAACCGCATTAGGTGAATTCTCGTCAGCAAATGGAGATTTGCGATTGCTGAACGTCATAGCCGGTGCTGGAGGACGTTCTTATATGAATTACTCAAAGGTACCGACAAAATTGACAGAACTTTGCGAAAATATAAACCGGAGACGAAAGACTCTTTCAAAAACGAATGTTATTGAATGCTACAAGTTGAGTTTCGACGCTCACTTCCATTTAGTAACAATTCACCCGTGGGCTGATGGCAACGGCAGGATGTCTCGTTTGCTGATGAACCAATTGCAATTTGAGTTTGGAATCGTTCCTACTAATATAAACAAAGACCGTAAAGCGGAATATATTGAATCTCTTATTGCTACTCGTGAAAACGATGATATAGAGCCATTTCACAACTTTATGTTCGATGAGCATATCCGTAATTTAGAGCAGACGATTCGTAATTATCGGGCATCAATAGAGGAGGAAGGTTTAGAACCTCATGTCGATGTCGGTATAAATGTCAGTACAAATAAGTTTATGCATGCTGCCGCAGCTTTTTTGAAACTTTCCGCCAACTTTTGGAAGCCTGTTTCTTTGGCTTTTATTTCATCATACTTTTTGTTTATGAATTATGGTAGCGATGTCTTTTTTATTGGGACGGTTAGGTAGAGATAGGTTACTTTCTAAAACTTTCGTGAGGAAGATAAAAATAGAAAGTGATTACTTACTATAGTTGAACATATTCGGGAAGTTATAGAAATAACCCACTTCGACCTAATAATTTATGGCATCTATCTTCGTCTATTTTGAGCGTTTGGCATTGAATAGCTTTGTTTGCCCCTCTGAAAGTATATTATAGAAGAAGGGAAAGAGGGTATCAAAAACGAATACTCGCATGATAATCTCTAATCCCAATATTTCCGCAATCTTGTTGAGGGTGCTGAATGTGGGATTGCCATTTCCTGCTTCTATACTTTTAATAATACGCAGGCTCAATTCTGTATAGTCTGCCAAGTCTTGCTGGGTTAATCCTAATAGCAAGCGGCGGTCTTTTATGATTTGACTTATATTCATGGTGCAATATATTGCCTTTTTTGTAAAGAGACCTTGGCCTATCTCTAAATATCTCAACTTTAAAGTTGAAATATTTAGAGAAATAAGATTGTTATTCAATTTTAATGGCTATTTTTGTAGAAAAATCATAATATGGCAACACAAGAGGAGGTTGAAGCGTTTTTAAAGCAATTCAATCAAAAGCTAAAGGTTTTTAGTATTATCTTTAGAGATGAAAGAGGAAAAAATGCTCAGACTTTGGCTGATTTGGAAATAACCCCGAAATATCGAGAAACTATTATAAAAACAATTGAAACAGAAGACTATTCTCAAGGACCTATAGTGGATACGCTTAATCACTTAGGCGATATGTGGGTGTTTGGTAAAGATGTGAAAGGTCATGAGGTTTATATAAAAATTTCGCTTGGAAGAGATAATTGTCAAACGATATGTATTTCATTTCATATTGCAGTATATAGGATGAAATACCCATTTAAAGGAGGAAAATGATGAAAAGCCCTTTTACAGGAGGAAATGTATGCCTTCAACAAGAAAATGCGGAATTAGTATTTCGTAAAGAGAAGTTTCAATACACTTATCTTTATTATGAGTGTGAAGATACTAAAGAGCATTTCACAACAACAGAGATTGATGAATTGAATCTTGCACAAGTGTATAATCAGTATAGGATAAAATATGGTATTCCGTTTCCTGACGAGATAAAGCAGATACGGGAAATGTATGACTTGTCGGCTTTAAAAATGTCGGAAATATTGGGATTTGGAGACAACCAATATCGATTGTATGAAAGTGGAGATATGCCAAGTGAAGCTAATGGGAAAGTGCTGAACTTAATAAAAGATCCTGTAATTTTTGAGACATTCGTGAGAAATGCAAGATATCAGTTTGATGAGAAGGAACTTAAGAAGATATTGACTAAGCTGAACAAAGTGATTGAATGTCAATCATCTAATATTGGTGAAGAACTGATTTATGACTCATATACAAGAGGAAGTGTAAATGGTTATGCGACGCAGTCATACTATAAACTTAAGAATGTCTTATTGTTTTTTATAGAACGTTGTGGTGGCGTGTTTAATACAAAAATGAATAAGCTGCTTTTCTATACGGACTTTCTTTGTTATAAAAAGTATGGAAGGGCTATGAGTGGTTTGGCTTATAAGGCTATTCAGTATGGGCCTGTTCCTGTGAGATGGGATAGGGTATATAGCTTGGTAGATGGCATAAATCAGGATATTGTTGAATTTGAATCAGGCTATTCCGGTGTAAAATTAGATTCAATGTTGACACCGGATGTGAATGTTTTTTCTTCGGAAGAATTGTTGGTTTTAGAGTCTGTATATGAATCGTTTAAGAATTCGACCGCTGCGGAAATTTCTGTGATAAGTCATAATGAAGATGCCTGGAAGAAGTATTATGGAACTAATAAGCTGATTGATTTTAAGGAAGCATTTACTTTAAAAGCTTTATAATAGAACTTTCATTCTGTCATTCAAGGACGATATTTTTACCGGATTTTGAATGACAGAATGATAAGTCCTTTTTTTTGCGGCACTCCATGCGGTGCTTCATCTGGTTGCAGCCATCGGGAGCTCAGTCCTGATAAGAATTACAACGGCATCGTCGATCCGTGGGAGAGGATAAAAGCATGTCCTTGTTTTGAAGTAAAAGCGGAGTTTGCGGATATAGGATAAATGAAGGCGGGGAGTAAAAAACTTCCTGCCTTTTTTTGTGCTTACAGAAGTATTGTTACATTTGTGGCAATATTACAGAAAAACACTATTGGATATGAGATACGAATCAATTTTCAGAGAGTATAAAATCCTTGTTTCTTTTTTGTTACTGGCGGTTGTTCCGGCAGGGCTTCGTGGCGGAGATCATCCGAGGATTAAGAGTATACGTACAGTGGTCTACGAACCGATACTGAAGGACACTTCATGGGTGACGGGCAGGGTTGTGGATTACATCCAGTTTGTGAAGTATGACAGTAAAGGCCGGAAGGTGGTGGAGAACAGGTTGAAACCGGACGGCAGTCCGCTTGGCAAACTGGTGTATCGCTATAATGCGGACGGGCAGGTGGCGAGGGAAATCTATGCTACAGCCGACAAGGGAGTAAGTTACTGTTGGGACTATACATATGATGCGAACGGGCATCTGAATTGCATTGTTACCATGGATGGGCAGGAAGATACGATTCAAATTTACTCCGCCCAATACAGTGAAGACGGCAAGGTGTTGAAGAAGTTAAACAATGACTATAAGAAGAAGGTGCTGCTTGGAAGGCAAGTGGTGTACGGTAAGGATGGACACCCGGTGAAGGTAATTACAACGACTGGTTCGAATGGGGAAATGAGGTCGTTGAAAGACTCCGGGGTTGAGAGATGGGATACGACAGCTCTGAAAAGGGAAGGTATACGCTATCTGAGCAAATTGAGAGTCGTGAAAGATGACGAAAAGAAGAATCCCATAAGAAAAACGGATGAAGTCGGCAACTGGACGGAGAGATTTGAAGGTTGCGGAGAAGATGGTGAACCGAAATTCATTGTTTGCCGGGATATAGAATATGCCGGCGGTGGAAATGATTGGGAGAAATTGCCCGTGCATGGTAAAGTGAAAAAGGTGCGGCAGACTTCGTATGTGGCTGTACCGAAAGGTTCGCAGGCTGTGGACAAGGGAGAGAAGAAAGGTCGTTTTTTTACCTGTGAGTTTGATGAGAACGGAAAGAAAACGAGGGAGGAAATTTTTTCGGATACGGGAAAATCGCTGAAGAGCGTTCGGTATGAGTATGATGAAGAGGGACATTTGTCGAAAGAAAGCTATTATACTCCGGCAGGTGTGCTGACAGGGAGCAAGGATTATGCTTATGATAAGGAAGACCGCCTGAAGCATTGCTCGGTGTTGGATGATAAAGGAGAAATGGTGCGGAGAGACATTCTGCGTTATGATCTGGAAGATAATCCGGTGCGGGAAACCGGTTACAAGACGGACGGAACAAAATGCGGTGAATTCCGTTATATGTATGATTCCTATGGGCAACAGATAGAGCGTCAGGTGCTCATTCAGCCCGAAGGGGAGGAACCGGTTTCTCCTGTACGGAGAACATATAATTTCCAGGGACGCGTTGTGGGAGAACAGTTTCTGCTGCCTCCCGGAACCGGAAGTAATACCTATACCTATAGATATAATGCGAAAGGTGAATTGATTTCCGGTACGGAACAGCTTGACGGGCAGCCGGAGGAAACGAAGTACGTCTATAAGTTCCATAAAGACAACCGTGGCAACTGGAAAATCAGGATTAAATACGTGAATGACGTGCCTGTGGTGTACGAAGAGCGCGAGTATGTATATTATGAATAAGACTATATAAAAAAAGCGAGGCTGTATGAAGAAGATTATCAACCCGTGGAAAGACTTGGAAGGATACAACTGTTTCGGTTGTGCGCCTAATAATGAGGCTGGTGTGAAAATGGAGTTTTACGAGGATGGTGACGAGGTGGTGAGCATCTGGAAACCGCGTCCGGAATATCAAGGCTGGCTGAATACGCTGCATGGTGGCATTCAGTCGGTGCTGCTGGATGAAATTTGCGGATGGGTGGTAGTGCGTAAGTTGCAGACAAGCGGGGTGACTTCGAAGATGGAGACACGTTTCCGCAAACCTGTGTCGACTGCAGACTCGCATATCGTGTTGCGGGCTTCCATACGCGAGCAGAAGCGGAATATCGTGATTATTGATGCGAAACTTTATAATGAAGCGGGAGAAGTGTGCTCGGAGGCGGTATGCACTTACTTCACTTTCCCGAAGGAGAAGGCGGAGCAGGAAATGCACTTTCATCACTGCGATGTGGAGTCGGAAGAGATTTTGCCGCTGATTTGATTGATTCACCACAGAGGACACAGAGTTCACAGAGGTTTAAGATCTGAGAATATCGATTCGCATACAGATAACTTTTTCCTCTGTGAACTCTGTGTCCTCTGTGGTGAAACTAAGAAAATGATAGTAAAACGAAACTTTTTGTGATAATTCTTTGGAAGTTCCAAACGGATAGTTTACTTTTGTCGCATCAAAACAAAAGAATCGTATGAAAAATATTGTTGCACATCATCACCATCATCATTACCTGACGAATAATCGGTAGGCGTATGGTTGTATGTGCATAATTGAAGATACAATGAATGACGAGGCTTGCCGGATAATGGCAGGCCTCGTTTTTTGTTTGGGGAAGTTTGGTTAAGTATAGTTTCGTTTTTGTGAATGGTTAAATCGTAAAATAATAAATAAGGTTATGTTATTAAGAATTGCAGTACAAGCTAAAGGTCGTCTATATGATGAGACGATGTCGTTTTTGGGAGAGTCGGATATAAAACTGAGTGTAATGAAACGTTCGTTACTGGTGCAGTCGTCCAATTTTCCTATCGAGGTGTTGTTCCTTCGTGATGATGATATTCCGCAGTCGGTGGCTACGGGAGTGGCGGACATAGGTATCGTAGGCGAGAATGAATATGTGGAAAAGAATGAGAATGCGGAGGTTATCAAACGTCTCGGATTCAGCAAGTGTCGTTTGTCGCTGGCTATTCCCAAAGATATAGAGTACCCCGGGGTGCAGTGGTTTGAGGGACGGAAGATTGCGACGTCTTATCCGGGGATTCTTACTACTTTCTTGAAGACACAGAAGGTGAATTCGGAGATACACGTCATTACGGGGTCGGTGGAAGTAGCGCCGGGCATCGGGTTGGCGGATGCGATTTTTGATATCGTAAGTTCCGGTTCTACACTGGTGAGCAACCGGTTGAAAGAGGTGGAAGTGGTGATGAAGTCGGAGGCATTGCTGATTGGCAACCGCAATATGTGTGCGGAAAAGAAAGAGATTCTGAAAGAATTGCTTTTCCGTATGGATGCGGTGAAGACAGCGGAAGATAAGAAGTATGTGTTGATGAACGCGCCGAAGGAACGGCTGGAAGAGATTATCCAGGTGCTTCCGGGGATGAAGAGCCCGACGGTGATGCCGCTGGCACAGGAAGGCTGGTGCTCGGTACATACGGTGCTGGATGAAAAATGTTTCTGGGAGATTATCGGAAAGTTGAAGTCGCTGGGGGCGGAAGGTATTTTGGTGTTGCCGATTGAGAAAATGATAATTTAGCGGCTTTGCCGCTAAAAATTGACAATTAACAATTGACAATTGACAATTACCATTCGGAACGATTGTTTAAGCACAATATAGCGCAGCCTAATTGTTAATTGTCAATTGTCAATTTTTAGCGGGCATCCGCCCGCTAAATTATCATTTATCTAATATAAACAATATAACAATTATGAAATTAATAAATAATCCGGATAAATCACAATGGGCGGAGATACTGAAACGTCCGGTGATGAATACTGAGAATCTGTTTGATACGGTGCGGGGTATTATCGACCGCGTGCGTGCAGAGGGCGACCGTGCAGTGCTGGAGATGGAAGCGAAATTCGATAAGGTAGAACTGGCATCACTGGTGGTGACGGAGGCGGAACTGAAAGAAGCGGAGACGCTGGTGGATGAAAAGCTGAAAGCGGCTATTCGCCTGGCTAAACAGAATATAGAGACTTTTCATGCTGCCCAACGCTTTGAAGGCAAGAAGGTGGAAACCATGCCAGGCGTGACGTGCTGGCAAAAGGCGGTGGCTATTGAAAAGGTGGGGTTGTACATTCCCGGAGGAACGGCTCCTCTGTTTTCTACCGTGCTGATGCTGGCTGTGCCTGCCAAGATTGCGGGTTGCAAGGAGATTGTGCTTTGCACACCGCCGGACAGGGAAGGACGGGTACATCCCGCCATTCTTTTCGCTGCGCAAGTGGCAGGCGTGAACCGGATATTCAAGGCAGGTGGCGTACAGGCTATTGCTTCAATGGCCTACGGAACAGAGAGCGTGCCGAAGGTTTACAAGATATTCGGCCCTGGGAACCAGTATGTAACGGCTGCGAAACAGTTGGTCAGCCTGCGTGACGTAGCGATTGATATGCCTGCCGGACCGTCGGAGGTGGAAGTGCTGGCGGACGAGACTGCCGACCCGGTATTTGTGGCTGCGGATTTGCTGAGCCAGGCGGAACATGGTGTGGATAGCCAAGCTGTGTTGATAACGACTTCCGAAGCATTGCAGCAGGCTGTGAAAGCGGAAGTGGAACGCCAGTTGGAACTCCTGCCACGTAAGGAAATTGCGGAGAAATCTCTTGCCAACAGTAAGCTCATTGTGGTGAAAGATATGGAAGAGGCGTTGGAACTGACGAATGAATATGCCCCCGAACATCTGATAGTGGAGACTGCGGACTATATGCAGGTTGCGGAGCGTGTGGTGAACGCAGGTTCTGTATTCCTGGGTTCGCTTTCACCGGAAAGTGCCGGAGACTATGCATCGGGAACGAATCATACTCTGCCCACCAACGGCTATGCGAAAGCATATAGCGGTGTGAGCCTCGACAGCTTTATCCGTAAGCTTACATTCCAGGAAATCCGTCCGGAAGGGATGAAGAATATCGGTCCGGCTATTGAAGAGATGGCGGCGAACGAACATCTGGATGCGCACAAGAATGCGGTAACAGTGAGACTTAATAAGTTGAGAGTGGAGAGTTGAGAGTTACTTTGGTTATAAATCATAAATTATAAATCATCAGATGAAAACATTGCAAGAACTGACCCGTCCGAATATCTGGAAGCTGAAACCTTACTCTTCGGCACGTGATGAATATAAAGGTGTGGCCGCATCGGTATTTCTCGATGCCAACGAGAATCCCTATAACCTGCCGCACAACCGTTACCCCGACCCGATGCAGTGGGAACTGAAAACGGAACTTTCGAAAATCAAGAAGGTGGCTCCCGAACATATCTTCCTGGGAAACGGTAGTGATGAGGCCATTGACCTGGTGTTCCGCGCATTTTGTGAGCCGGGACGTGACAATGTGGTGGCTATCGATCCGACTTACGGTATGTATCAGGTGTGTGCCGATGTGAACGATGTGGAATATCGCAAGGTGTTGCTCGACGAGCATTTCCAGTTCTCGGCAGACAAGTTGCTGGCGGCTGCGGATGAACGGACGAAACTGATTTTCCTGTGTTCGCCCAACAATCCTACGGGAAATGACTTACTGCGCAGCGAAATAGAGAAGATATTGCGTGAGTTTGAAGGACTGGTCATTCTGGACGAGGCATACAGTGACTTCTCCGATTCTCCTTCGTTCTTGCAGGATTTGGATAAATATCCGAATCTGGTGGTGTTCCAGACATTCTCCAAAGCGTGGGGATGTGCGGCCATCCGTCTGGGAATGGCGTTTGCCTCTACGGATATCATCGGCATCCTGAGCAAGATAAAATATCCCTATAATGTGAATCAGCTCACTCAGAAACAGGCAATAGAGATGTTGCACAAGTATTATGAGATAGAGCGTTGGGTGACGAGGCTGAAAGAGGAACGTGATGACCTGGCTAAACGCTTTGCCGAACTGCCTCTGACGGTGGAGGTGTTCCCCTCGGATGCCAACTTCTTCCTGGTACGGGTGACGGATGCGGTGAAGATTTACAATTATCTGGTAGGTGAAGGAATCATTGTCCGCAATCGTAATTCGATTTCACTTTGCGGCAACTGCCTGCGTGTGACGGTGGGAACGCGGATGGAGAACGATAAATTGATGGAAGCGCTGGAAAAATACAAATGAGTATGAAGAAAGTATTATTTATAGACCGTGACGGGACATTGGTGATAGAGCCGCCCGTCGATTATCAGTTGGATTCGCTGGAAAAGCTGGAGTTCTATCCCAAAGTGATGCGTAACCTCGGCTTTATCCGCAGCAAACTGGATTTTGAGTTTGCGATGGTGACCAACCAGGATGGTCTGGGAACAGCGTCTTTCCCGGAAGAAACCTTTTGGCCGGCGCATAACCTGATGATGAAGACACTGGAAGGGGAAGGCATCACTTTTGATGAAATCTTCATCGACCCCAGTATGCCGGAAGACAATGCGCCCACAAGGAAACCGCGCACAGGAATGCTGACCAAATATCTGAATAATCCGGACTATGACCTGGCGGGCAGTTTCGTAATCGGTGACCGACCTACGGATGTGGAACTGGCGAAGAACCTGGGATGCCGGGCTATTTTCCTGCAAGATGACACAACACTGTTGAAACCTGTGTCGGAAGGTGGTGCGGCAGCTTGTGAAGGACTGGAGTCTGTGTGTGCCCTGGTTACGAAAGATTGGGATAAAGTAGCCGAATTCCTCTTTGCAGGAGAACGGACAGCGGAAGTGCGGCGCACAACGAAGGAGACGGATATCTTCGTCTCTCTGAACCTGGACGGGAATGGCGTCTGCGATATTCATACCGGACTGGGCTTCTTCGACCACATGCTGGAGCAAATAGGCAAACATGGCGGACTGGATCTGACCATCCGCGTGAAAGGTGACTTGGAAGTGGACGAACATCATACGATAGAAGATACAGCTATTGCCTTGGGAGACTGCATCTATCAGGCCTTGGGCAACAAGCGTGGCATCGAGCGTTATGGCTATGCCCTGACTATGGATGATTGCCTCTGCCAGGTGTGCCTGGACTTCGGCGGCCGTCCGTGGCTGGTGTGGGATGCCGAGTTCCATCGCGAGAAGATAGGAGAGATGCCGACGGAGATGTTCCTGCACTTCTTCAAGTCCCTGAGCGATGCCGCCAGGATGAACCTGAATGTGAAAGCGGAAGGGCAGAATGAACATCACAAGATAGAAGGTATTTTCAAAGCACTGGCACGTGCAATAAAGATGGCCGTGAAGCGGGATATCTATCATTTTGAATTACCGAGTAGCAAAGGGGTGCTTTAAGCACCCCTTTGTTCATAAATGGACATCCCTACTGTCCGAAAACGAACACTTACCCCCGCCTGAAGGGCTTCTGCCGCTTTGGCACACTCTTTGCTTTTCTGTTTATACTAATTTTTTAGATAAACATGAAAAGGAATATTTTACTTGCAGCCTGGATGTTATTTCCGTTCGCCGCTTTTGCACAGAACGATACATTGACAAACGAACGTGAACGTCTCATCACTTTAAATGAAGCGATAGCTTTGGCACGTACCCAGTCAGTGGATGCCGCCGTAGCACTGAACGAGCTGAGGACAGCCTACTGGGAATATCGTACTTTCCGTGCGGACTTGTTGCCGGAAGTGAACCTGAACGGTACATTGCCCAATTATAATAAATCTTACAGCCGTTATCAGAACTCGGATGGTTCTTACTCTTTCGTGCGTAACAATACGCTGGGACTTTCGGGAACTCTCTCCGTCGACCAGAACCTGTGGTTCACGGGCGGTAAACTGTCACTCGCGTCTTCACTTGAATATATCAAGCAATTGGGCACCGGAGGAGATAAACGTTTCATGTCCGTTCCCGTCAGCCTTGAATTGACGCAGCCTATCTTCGGGGTGAACAGCCTGAAATGGAACCGTCGCATTGAGCCGGTGAGATATGCCGAAGCAAAAGCCGCCTTCATCACTGCTACGGAACGGGTGACGATGACGACTATCACCTATTTCTTCAACTTGTTGCTGGCAAAGGAGAATCTGAATACTGCCCGTCAGAATAAAATGAATGCCGACCGCCTATATGAAGTGGCGATAGCTAAACGCAAAATGGGACAAATCTCTGAGAATGACCTGTTGCAGTTGAAACTGAATGCGTTGCAGGGCAAGGCGGACGTGACGGAAGCGGAAAGTGACCTGAATGCGAAAATGTTCCAGTTACGTTCGTTCCTCGGACTGTCGGAAGATGAAAACCTGAATCCGATGTTGCCGGAATCCGCACCGGATATAAAGATGGAATATAATCTTGTGTTGAACAAAGCGTTGGAACGCAACTCGTTTGCGCAGAATATTCGCCGACGCCAGTTGGAAGCTGATTTTGAAGTAGCCACGGCTCGCGGAAACTTGCGTAGTATTGACCTTTTTGCCAGTGTGGGATATACGGGGCAGGACAGGACCCTTACATCTTCTTACGAGAATCTGCTCGACAACCAGATTGTGCAGGTGGGCGTCAAGATACCTATACTGGACTGGGGAAAGCGTCGTGGAAAGGTGCGTGTGGCAAAGAGTAACCGTGAAGTGGTACTTTCCAAAATCCGCCAGGAACAGATGAACTTCAACCAGGACATTTTCCTGTTGGTAGCTAACTTCAACAATCAGGCGCAACAGCTTGACATTGCCCAGGAGGCTGACGGCATTGCCGAGAAACGCTATAAAACCAGTGTGGAAACCTTTTTGATAGGTCAAATCAGTACGCTGGACCTGAATGATGCACAAAACTCGAAAGATGCAGCAAGACAAAAACATATTTCTGAGCTTTACTATTATTGGTACTATTTCTACCAGATCCGCAGTCTGACGCTTTGGGATTTTGAACGTAATTGCGAGCTGGAGGCGGACTTTGAAGACATTGTGAGGGGGTAAATGATAATTTAGCGGCAAAGCCGCTAAATTATCATTTATTCTTTTTTTAGAAATAATCCTTGTAAATCTGCATCCTATATTGTGAAATAGTTATTTTTGCAAACCATAAAACAACGAAAACCTTATGATACTGATAATCGACGATGATAGTGCTGTACGCTCTTCCCTCAGTTTTATGCTGAAACGTGCAGGTTATGTAGCGCAAACCGTTCCCGGACCGCGTGAAGCAATGGATGTAGTTCGTGCCGAAGCTCCTTCGCTCATTCTGATGGATATGAACTTCACCCTCTCCACGACCGGAGAAGAAGGTTTGACCTTACTGAAACAAGTAAAGGTATTCCGTCCCGACGTGCCCGTTATTCTGATGACAGCTTGGGGTAGCATTCAGCTTGCTGTGCAGGGGATGCAGGCAGGCGCGTTCGACTTTATCACGAAGCCGTGGAACAATGCCGCACTGTTGCAACGCATCGAGACAGCCCTTGACCTGGCTGCCGTCCCGAAAGATGCGCCGGAGGAACAGAGCGAAACGCTGAATCGCAGCCATATCATCGGAAAGTCACAAGGCTTGATGGAAGTGCTGAATACAGTGGCACGCATCGCCCGCACCAATGCCTCGGTGTTGATTACCGGTGAGAGCGGAACAGGTAAGGAGCTGATTGCCGAAGCCATCCACATCAACAGCCAGCGGGTGAAACAGCCGTTTGTAAAGGTCAATCTGGGCGGTATTTCGCAAAGCCTTTTCGAGAGTGAGATGTTCGGTCATAAGAAAGGTGCTTTTACGGATGCCACCACCGACCGCATCGGCCGTTTTGAACTGGCAAACAAGGGTACCATCTTTCTGGATGAAATTGGTGACCTCGATCCTTCCTGCCAGGTGAAGTTGCTCCGGGTACTTCAGGACCAGACGTTTGAAGTGCTGGGTGACAGCCGTCCCCGCAAGACAGATATCCGCGTGGTGTCCGCCACGAATGCCGACCTCCGCAAGATGGTGTCGGAACGCACTTTCCGCGAAGATTTGTTCTATCGTATCAATCTGATAACCGTTAAACTGCCCTCTTTGCGTGAACGTCGTGAGGATATTCCTTTGCTGGCACGCCACTTTGCCGACCGCCAGGCCGAGGTGAACGGATTGCCCCGCACGGAATTCTCGGCAGATGCCCTGAATTTCCTTTCCCGTCTGCCTTATCCGGGAAATATCCGCGAATTGAAAAACCTCGTGGAACGCACCATCCTTGTCAGCGGAAAGCCGACACTGGATGGCTCGGACTTCGATGCACAATACCTGCGCCACGATGAGCCGGTGAAGGCCTCGGATTCTTCATCACTGGCGGGCATGACGTTGGACGAGATTGAGCGCCAGACTATTCTGCAAGCATTGGACCGCCATAAGGGAAATCTCAGCCAAGTGGCTATGACGCTCGGTATCAGCCGTGCCGCACTTTACAGGAGGTTGGAAAAGTTTAATATAACAGTGAACGAAAAGTGAGAATAAAGTTCTATTTCTCCATACTTGTCCTTTTCCTTTTGGGTTTAGGCGGGGTGCTTATCTACCTGGCAAAGGGGATACAGCTGTTACACCTCTATATTGTAGAGGGTATTATCGCATTTATCCTGGTGTTCCTGATTATCTTCTATCGCAAAATAGTGAAACCGATGAATATCATCGGCAGCGGTATGGAACTGTTGCGCGAGCAGGATTTCAGCAGCCGGCTCAGCAAAGTGGGACAATACGAGGCGGATCGCATTGTGAATGTGTTCAACCGCATGATGGAGCAATTGAAGAACGAACGTCTGCGCTTGCGCGAACAGAACCATTTCCTGGATTTGCTTATCCAGGCATCGCCGATGGGAGTTGTCATCACTACATTGGATGGCGAGGTGTCCCAACTCAATCCGATGGGGTTGAAAATGATGGGGGTACATCTGGAAGAGGTGATGGGTAAGAAGATGGACAATATAGATTCTCCTTTGGCTGAAGAGCTTGCCACTATTCCTAAAGACCATACCTCTGTGGTGCGGCTGAATGATGCGAATATTTATAAGTGTACCCACTCTTCCTTTATCGACAGAGGATTTCATCATCCTTTCTATCTGATAGAGAAGATGACGGAAGAGGTGATGCGTGCCGAGAAAAAGGCGTATGAGAAGGTGATTCGTATGATTGCGCACGAGGTGAATAATACGACGGCGGGCATTACGTCCACGCTCGACACGGTAGAACAGGCGCTTTCTACAGAAGACGGTATGGAGGATATTTGCGACGTGATGCGGGTTTGTACGGAGCGTTGCTTCTCTATGAGCCGTTTCATCACCCGTTTTGCCGATGTGGTGAAGATTCCCGAACCGACCTTGACTCCTGTGAAGGTGAATGAGCTGGTGTCTATGTGTAAACGCTTTATGGAAGGGATGTGCAATGACCGGAACATTCTTCTTTGGCTGGAATGTGACCCGAAGGTGGAGCCGGTGCGTCTGGATGCCGCACTCTTTGAACAGGTGCTGGTGAACATCATCAAGAATGCCGCTGAAAGTATAGAGCATGCACCCGAAGGAATGATTCAACAGGGCAGGGTTGTAGTACGCACCATTGCGCCTACCACAATAGAGGTGGTGGACAATGGTCCGGGTATATCAAAAGAGACTGAAGCCAAACTCTTCAGTCCCTTCTTTTCCACCAAGCCGAACGGGCAGGGAATTGGCCTGGTGTTTATTCGTGAGGTGTTGACGCGTCATGGTTGTACGTTCTCTTTGCGCACGTACAGTGATGGATTGACGCGGTTCCGGATTATTTTTCCATAGTCTTTTTCCACGCTTTTGCGTATTCGTCAAGAATCCGCTTGATGCCCTGGCCGATGACCGCATAATCCTTTTCGTTCAGATTGGCAAGCGAAGCCCGTATGCTCCATTCCGGACCGTCGAAGCCACCGCCATTAAGCAAGACAAGAGAGGTCTCTTTCGCCAGACGGAACACAACATTCAGCGGACTGTAAGTGCGTTTCAGATACTCCACAAACTCATCTCCGTAGAATTTCCTTGCCCATACCAGCATGTCGATTTCCGTGTAATACCCTACTCGTAGCGGGTCTTTCAGCAATGTAAATCCCGTGTTATCCCACAAGGCGTGCAGACGTTTCTCGATTATCTCCATCATCTTCTGTTTATACTTGTTCTCCTTATCCAGCAAGGCGAAGGAAGCGAACAGGCTCATCTGCATCTGTTGTGGCAATGAGAGGCCAGCGGTATGGTTCAGTGCCACCTGACGGCTGTCGGCCACCATGCGGTCGATGAACTTCAATTTTGCTGGTTCCAGTGTGAGACTTGAATAACGGCGGTTCAGTTCCTCACGTTTCTCTTTCGGCAGACGGGCAATCTGTTTGTCGAAGATGTTATCTTCGTGCAGGGCGATAACAGCGTCACGCCAACCCGTAGCTCCGAAGTACTTGGAGAAAGAATACACGCAAAGCGTATTGTGTGGCAGTTCTGCCATGAACGAACGGAAGTGCGGACTGAATGTGCCGTACACATCATCTGTGATGACCATCAGATTCGGATTGTCATTCTTCACGATATTGACAATGCGCGCCATCGTCTCTGGGCTGAGGGCATAGCTGGGCGGGTTGCTGGGGTTGGTGACAAAGAGTGCTTTGACAGACGGATCTTTCAGACGGTCGATGTCCTCGTCGGTGTATTGCCAAAGGTGGAAACCGTCGTCCGTCATGCGGTTGGCATGTATCTCGGTCATGTTGAACTGGTAGCGGCTCAGTTGCGGTATCTCAATATAGGGGGTGAAGACGGGAACCATGAGGAAGATGCTGTCGCCTTTGTTCAGAAGAAAGTTTTCTTGCAAGGAGTCGAAGACATAGCACATAGCAGCGGTGCCGCCTTCGGTGGCGAAGAGGTCGTAAGTGCCGCGTGGCGGACGGTTGTCACACATTTCTTGCGCCAGATAGTCCTGTACCAGTATCTCGGTGAAGTGTAGGATGCGATCGGGCACGGGGTATTGGTCGCCGATGATGGCTTCCGCCCATTCATGCACCAACGAGTCGGGGTCGGCGGCATGCTGCATCAACAGGTAGTTATAGGTTTGTTCCAGGAGTTGGGCACCGTGGGCGGTGTTGTTCTTTTTGAGGAACGCTTCGAAGCGGGAGGCAATGCCGGACTTTTCGGGAATGCCTGCGATGCCTTCGGGAAGGTTCATGATGCGGCGGCACTCTTCCAGTCCGAACTGCCCCAGCAGGAAGAAGGCTTCACGCGGGGTGGTGGCTATCCAGTTGGGGTTACCGCGCCCGGCATTCAGCATGGTGCGGGCGGTTTTCTTCAGGCTTTCATCGGCCATGTCGATGAGACGGTTCTTCAGCTCAAAGGGGCTGATGGTCTCCATTTTCTTTTCAAAATTCTTGCTATCCATATCGTTAAGTTTAAGTTTGTATTTTATAAATTCTTCGGCTGCGGTAAACTAATCTTGCGGATGCAAGAAACTAAGCGCTGCGCTGCAAGAAACTAATATCTGCGCTGCATAAAATTATTCATACTGTAGCTATATTTGTTTCTTACAACAACTGATATACTTTCTCACAATAGATATTATACTTTCTTACAACAGTTGATGTATGAATAATTATATGCATCTTTGAGATTAGTTTCTTGCAGCGCAGAGATTAGTTTCTTGCATTGCGGAGATTAGTTTCTTACGGCCTGTAGATTCTTTGCTTCCTACGTGGCTGGAGCTAAATCAGGAGCACGATGACGACACCCCATATTATTAATAAGGTGTTACCTACGGCATATGTCACTGTATAGCCCAGTGCGGGCGTTTCGCTCTCTACCGCATCTTGTATGGCACCCAGCGCAGCTGTCGTGGTGCGTGCTCCGGCGCAGCACCCCAGGGCAATGGCAGGGTGGAACTTGAATACGTATCTTGCAAGTAACAAGCCTATGATTAACGGCAGGGTAGTGGCTACGGCACCTACAATGAACAGACTCAGTCCCACATCCCGGAAACCTTGTACGAAACTCGGTCCGGCAGCGATGCCCACTACGGCGATGAACATATTCAATCCTACATTATTCAGTACCCACAGTGATGCTTCGGGAATACGGCCGAACGTGGGATGTTTGCTACGCAGCCAACCGAAGAATAATCCGGCTATCAATGCGCCGCCACTCGTGCTCAGACTGATGGGGACACCCCCGATGTGAATGGACAATGCACCAAACAAACCGCCTATCAGAATGCCCAGTCCTACAAATATCATGTCCGTCTGGTGTGTAGGCCGGTCAACATACCCTATACGCACGGCGGCACTTTCCACTTCCTGTTTGGTGCCTACCACTTCGATGACATCACCGGCATCCAGCTTGGTCTGTGCCAATACGGGGATTTCAATTCCTGCCCGTTTGATGCTGCGGATGCTGACGCCGTGCATGAATTTCTGCCTGCGGATATTGGTTACCGTCTTTCCGGCAAATGTCTTTTTGGTGATTGTGACGGGCAGGGTTTCTGCCGGGAAGTCGAGCAACTGTGCGTCCTGCACTTCTTCGCCTATCCAGTCTTCTTCGCCGATGACGTACTCACGGCGGCCGCTAAGTACGACTTCATCTCCTGTTTCGAGCACAGTATTGGGACTTACCTCCCGGACAACACCTTTCTTGCGCAGACGTTCCACGAACAGGCGTTTGTCATGTTGCTGGAAGTAAACTTCCAGGTCTATCACCCGGCGGCCCGGCTTGAACCATTCATTCTCAATCTTGTAGGCACGGAAAGTTACGGGACGGGCAGCGTGCATGAATCCGGGTTCGTCGGCTTCGGAATTGCCCATCTTAGCTTCCAGATCCTTGCAGGCAGCTTTCACTTTTTCCAGTCCGCCCAAGAGTTTGGGGCCGAGGGTGGAGAGTACCCAGGCGGAACCTGCCGTGCCGAAAACGTAAGTCACGGCGTAAGATACGGGGATGATATTGATATAACTCTGTCGTTGCGCTTCGGTGAGTCCCATGTTCGCCATAGTGTCCTCGGCCACTCCGATGACGGCAGAGATGGTTTGCGAACCAGCTAAGAGTCCGGCAGCTTCACCCGGATTGTAGCCCATCACCAGGGCGAGAAGCCAGGTCACTACCAGTATGGACACACACATCAGTACGGCAAAGCCGACTTGAGGAAGTCCGTCCTTTTTCAGTCCGCGGAAGAACTGAGGCCCTACTTTGTAGCCGACGGCGAACAGGAAGAGTAGAAAAAATACGGATTTGATGGGACCGGGTACGTCAATGTTCAGTTGGCCTACCAATACGCCTACAAGCAATACGCTTGTGACCGTTCCCAGGCTGAATTTGCCGATGCGTAGCTTGCCTAGCCAGAACCCCAGGAACAGGGTGAGGAAGATGGCAAGTTCGGGGCGTTCCCTGAGCTGGTTTATTATCCATTCCATAATTAAGTTATTTAGGTTGTTAATTGGTTTTTCCGAGGCTTTTCTGCGTCGTTTCACCTATACAACAGCTTATAAATAGAAGTGTTTCGCGCGAAAGTGGTTTTTTAGAACATTTATTGAGTAAAACTGGACTTTATAAAAGAGTTTTCTTTCGTATCTTTGCAGGCTCAAAAGAAGGATAAATGATAATTTAGCGGCTTTGCCGCTAAAAATTGACAATTAACAATTGACAATTGACAATTACCATTCGGAACGATTGTTTAAGCACAATATAGCGCAGCCTAATTGTTAATTGTCAATTGTCAATTTTTAGCGGGCATCCGCCCGCTAAATTATCATTTATCTATCGTACAAAAACAGGTATGAAGTTTACTTTTTTAAGGATTTTTCTCCTCATCAGCCTTTGCTGGATGAGCCTACCCCTGTGGGCGCAATATATGATACAAGGTGTTGTCACAGACTCGTTAACCCGTGAGCCTCTGCCTTACACATCTGTATACCTGAAAGGTACTACCGAGGGAGGTATGACCGATGACAAAGGATATTTTTCTTTCAAAACATATCGTGTCCAGGCAGTGCTGGTTATTTCTGCCGTTGGATATAATGAGTACACCCGCCTCATTCACCCGGCACGCAGTGTTCGCTTTAACATCGCCCTTTCTCCGGCAACGTATGCACTGAACGAGGTGGTGGTGAAGCCGAAGCGGGAGCGATATAAGAAGAAAGATAATCCGGCTGTGGAATTTGTGCGACAGATGATTGCCCACCGCGACGACTATTCACCCAAAGAGCTGGACTTCTGGCAACGGGACCGCTATGAGAAGATGACCTTTGCCATCAACAATTTCGACAGCGTGAAGCAACAGAAATGGCTTTATCGCAAATTTAAGTTCCTGACGGACTACGTGGATACTTCCGCCGTTACGGGAAAGCCTGTGCTTGCCGTTTCCAACCGCGAGTTGCTGGCTACGGACTATTACCGCAAATCTCCCAAAAGCGAGAAGCAACGTGTGCATGCCCGCCGCCAGGCTGGTGTGGACGAAATGCTCTCGCAGCAAGGCATGGAGCAAGCCATCAGCGTCACGATGACGGACGTGGATATTTACGAGAATAATATCACGCTGTTCACCAATAAGTTTGTCAGCCCATTGTCCTCTATGGGGCCTTCTTTCTATAAATATTACCTCATGGACACGCTCGCCATAGCGGGCCAGCCTTGTGTGGATCTGACATTCGTCCCCTTCAACTCCGAGTCATTCGGCTTTACGGGACATCTTTACGTCACACTGGACAGCACTTATTTCGTGCGTCGCGCTACCATGAACTTTCCGCAGAAAATCAATCTGAACTTTGTGGACTACATGTCCCTGGAACAGAATTTCACCCGTGGTGAAGACGGCACACGCCAGCTTGCGGACGAGCATATCACTACCGAGTTCAAGCTGGTGGACAACAGTGACGGCATCTATGCCAAACGGGATGTTTACTACCGGAACTATGTCTACGAACCTTCCGCGGATGCCTTGTCCGCTTTCAGGAAGCCGGAGAAAGTGATTGAGCCTTCCGAAGCCGCGCATCGCTCAGAGGCTTACTGGGATGATAACCGGCAGGTGGAAGTCAGCAAAAAAGAGACTTCGGTGGATAAGATGATGGCGCAGCTCCGTACCTATCCCGTTTATTACTGGACGGAGAAGACGCTGAAAGTCCTTTTCACCGGATATATACCTGCGCCGAAAGAGAAAGAACCTCTGTTTTATATAGGTATGATGAACACTACCATCAGCGGCAATACGCTGGAAGGTGTGCGTCTGCGTGCGGGAGGTATGACGACTGCTTGGCTGAATCCACACCTATTTTATAAAGGATATATGGCTTATGGCTTTGATGACCATCGTCTGAAAGGTATGGCGGAGGTGGAATATTCTTTTCATAAGAAGAAGGAGTATGCCAATGAATTTCCTATCCATTCTTTGAAGGCGCGATATACATCGGATGTCAATCAGTATGGACAACATTACCTATATACCAGCCAGGACAACGTTTTCCTCTCCTTGAAACGTCAGAAGGATGACCGTATCGGTTATCAGCGTAAAGCCGAACTGACGTATACGAACGAGTTCCATTCCGGTTTTTCCTTCCAACTCACGAGTCGTTTCCGGCAGGATGAGTCGTCCTATCTCATCCCTTTTCTGAAACAGGACGAGATAGCAACTCCGGTGGAGAGGATATCGAATGCCGAGTTTGAAGTAAAGTTGCGCTATGCACCGAATGAGAAGTTCTTTCAGACGCAATGGAACCGCTTCCCGGTGTCATTGGATGCTCCGGTCTTCTCGCTATCGCATACGATGGCTGCGAAGGGAGTGCTGGGAGGCGATTATACCTATCATTATACGGAAGCCGGTTTCCAGAAACGTTTCTGGTTCTCGGCTTTCGGATATACGGATGTTATCCTGAAGGCAGGAAAAGTTTGGAACAAAGTACCTTTCCCGTTACTGATTATTCCGAACGCCAACCTTTCTTATACCATCCAGCCGGAGTCTTACACGCTGATGAATGCTATGGAGTTTATGAATGACGAATATGCTTCGTGGGATGTAACTTATTACCTTAATGGCTTTTTGTTCAACCGTGTGCCGCTGCTGAAAAAGTTGAAATGGCGTGAAGTCCTTTCCTTTCGCGGTTTGTACGGCAATTTGAGCGACAAGAATAACCCGTCGGTCAGCAATGACCTGTTCCGTTTCCCAGCCACGACCTCTTATATGGGCGATACTCCGTATATGGAAGTGGGCGTCGGTGTAGAAAATATTTTGAAGGTCATCCGCCTTGATTATGTCTGGCGATTAACTTACAGAAATCTGCCTGGAATTGATAAATCCGGTCTTAGAATCAGTCTGCATATGACGTTTTAACTTAAATCTTACTAATAGAACATTAAATCGGATAAAATGACGAGTCTCAATTGAACAAAATAGCCTAAATTTGAGCAATTTTTTAAACTTTAAAAGATACAATGGCAATGAAAGAAAACATTAAGCCGGCAACTGGTCGTTTGGGTGTACTGGTAGTCGGAGTGGGTGGTGCGGTCTCAACGACCATGATAACAGGTACGTTAGCTGCTCGCAAAGGGCTGTCGAAGCCGATAGGCTCTATTGCACAGATGGCCACAATACGCATGGAGAACAACGACGAAAAACTAATCAAGGACGTGGTGCCTTTGGTTGATTTGAACGACATTGTTTTTGGCGGATGGGATATTTTCCCCGACAACGCATACGATGCTGCGATGTATGCAGAAGTCTTGAAAGAAAAAGACTTGAACCTCGTGAAAGAGGAATTGCAGGCTATCAAACCGATGCCCGCAGCTTTTGACCATAACTTTGCAAAGCGTCTGAACGGTACGCATATCAAAGATGCAGCTACCCGTTGGGAAATGGTAGAGCAACTGCGTGAGGATATTCGTAACTTCAAGGCTGCCAACAACTGCGAACGCATCGCCGTGTTGTGGGCTGCAAGTACCGAAATCTACGTTCCCTTGTGCAAAGAGCATGAGTCTCTCGCTTCGCTGGAAGCAGCCATGAAGGCGAACAACACGGAAGTGATTTCTCCGAGTATGTGCTACGCTTACGCTGCTATTGCAGAAGGTGCTCCGTTCATCATGGGTGCTCCTAACTTGTGTGTAGACACTCCGGCTATGTGGGAATTCTCTAAGAAGATGAATGTGCCCATCGCCGGTAAGGACTTCAAGAGCGGCCAGACACTGATGAAAACCGTTCTCGCTCCGATGTTCAAGACTCGTATGCTGGGTGTAAGCGGTTGGTTCTCTACCAACATCCTGGGTAACCGCGACGGTGAAGTGCTCGATCAGCCAGAAAACTTCAAGACGAAAGAAGTCAGCAAACTGTCTGTTATCGATAACATTCTTGAACCGGAAAAATATCCCGATCTTTACGGCGACGTTTACCACAAGGTTCGTATCAACTACTATCCTCCCCGCAAAGACAATAAGGAAGCATGGGACAACATCGATATCTTCGGATGGATGGGTTATCCGATGGAAATCAAAGTAAACTTCCTCTGCCGTGACTCTATCCTTGCAGCTCCTATCGCGCTCGACCTCGTTATCTTCAGTGACCTGGCATTGCGTGCAGGCATGTCTGGCATCCAGACTTGGCTGTCATTCTTCTGCAAGAGCCCGATGCACGACTTTGAGCATGAACCGGTACACGACCTGTTCACTCAATGGAGAATGGTGAAAGAAACAATCCGTACGATGGTAGGTGAAAAATCACCGAGCTATTTGGATTAATCAATAATAATAAGGTGATAAGGTGGTAGAGTGATAAAGTGGTAATGTAGTATTACTTTACCGCCTTACCACTTTATCACCTTATCACTCTTTTATATCTTTTTTCTATGAAGAAACCTTCATTCTTCCCTGTCCTTATAGGCACGGGCTTTGGCTCGGGCTTTTCCCCTTTTGCTCCGGGCACGGCAGGTGCTTTGCTGGCTACGCTTGTCTGGTTCGGGTTCGCTATGTTTATATCAGAAACTTGTTTGTTGTGGACGACTGTCGCATTGGTGTCGCTATTCACCGTAGCCGGTATATGGGCTACCGACCGACTGGAACCCTACTGGGGTGAAGATCCTTCGCGCGTGGTGGTGGACGAGATGGTAGGAGTGTGGATTACGCTTCTGGCAGCTCCGGCCGGTCACGTCTGGTATGGACTGGCAGCGTTTGTGCTGTTCCGTTTTTTTGATATTCTGAAACCGCTGGGTATTCGGCGGATGGAAAAACTGCCGGGCGGAGTGGGAGTGATGATGGACGACGTACTGGCAGGAGTGTATGGTTTTATTGTCTTAATTGTGGCAAGATGGCTGATAGAGTAAAGGAAAAGAGCCGGTTGGCTGGTTGGCGTAGGGAAGTATGGCTTTTTATGAAGGCCCAGCTCTCTGCACAGGTAGCCACGGTGATAGATTTTCTGATTACTATTCTTTTGGCGAAATTATTCGGTATATATTATTTGTATGCCACATTCATCGGTTCGGTGGTTGGCGGTATAGTCAATTGTGTGATAAATTATGAATGGGTGTTCAAGGCGGAAGATTGCAAAAAGATACATGTAGGATTGAAGTATTTCGTCGTTTGGGGTGGGAGCATTCTGATTAATACGTGGGGCACTTTTGCCTTGACGGAGTGGTTGGCACGGATGAAGTGGGTGAACGGATTGTTGGGATATTATGTCTACGATGTGTTCATCTTATCTAAAATTACCGTGGCGCTGCTGGTTGCATTTTTTTGGAATTATTACTTGCAACGATTCTTCGTTTACCGGAACCACAACTTAAAAAGATTTCTGAAACAACGTTTGGAACATAAATAGAATGAACATGAATTATAGAGATTGGCTGCAACAGGTGATATATAAGATTATCAATCCCGTTGTGCGCGGTATGATTAAAATAGGCATTACGCCTAACTTTATTACTACTACCGGATTAGTGCTAAACATAGTGGCTGCCGGTGTATTTGTTTATGCAGGAAAATACACTGATTCCAAAGAAGATCTTTCTTTGGTGGGCTGGATGGGAGGACTCATACTTTTTGCCGGGCTGTTTGATATGATGGACGGACGTGTGGCACGTTTAGGTAATATGTCTTCTACGTTTGGCGCATTGTATGATTCGGTGCTTGACCGTTACAGCGAACTGTTTACATTATTTGGCATTTTTTACTATCTTATATTGCAGGGGTATTTGGTAGGTTCTATTATCACGTTTCTTGCTTTGATCGGTTCGTTGATGGTAAGTTATGTACGTGCGCGCGCCGAAGGTCTTGGACTGGAGTGTAAGGTAGGTTTCATGCAGCGTCCCGAACGGGTGGTGTTGACCGCGCTGGGAGCCTTGTTCTGCGGTATCTTCTCTGATTGTACACTTTTTGACCCGATGCTGATATTGATTGTTCCGATGGCAGTGATTGCCGTATTTGCTAATCTGACAGCTTTTGTCCGTCTGGCACATTGCTATAAACTATTGAATAAATGATAAGAAAGTATCTTCCTCCGATGAGAGAAACGGTGCTGGTAGTGGCCATTACGGTGGCTTTCTTGTTGCTGACGGCTACGTGTATCGGGCTTCGTTCGGAGCATTTTCTGATGTCGGGTTTGTTTCTGGTTCTGTTTTTTGCAGGAAAGACAACCCGTAAACTGGCAGTAGCGTTACTGCCTTTTGTTGTTTTTGCGGTTTCCTATGACTGGATGCGGGTATATCCTAATTATCAGGTGAATCCTATTGATGTGCAGGGCTTGTATGAGGCCGAAAAGTCTCTTTTCGGCATATCGGTGAATGGAGCGGTGCTTATTCCCTGTGAATATTTTGCTATACATCATTGGGCTGTTGCTGATTTCTTTGCAGGGGTGTTCTATCTTTGCTGGGTGCCTGTGCCTATTGCTTTCGGCTTGTGGCTTTATCTGAAGGGCGAACGCCGGATGTATCTGCGTTTTGCAATGGTTTTTCTGCTTGTGAATCTGATTGGTTTTGCTGGATATTATATTCATCCTGCGGCACCACCCTGGTATGCCATGAATTATGGTTTTGAGGCTATGCTGGATACTCCCGGAAATGTAGCGGGACTGGGACGTTTTGATGAGTTGATGGGATGCACTATTTTCGATTCAATTTATGGACGTAATGCCAATGTGTTTGCTGCTGTGCCTTCGTTGCATGCGGCGTATATGGTTGTGGCATTGGTTTATGCAATAATGAATCGTTGCAAGGGCTGGCTGATAGCATTGTTTGCCTTTATTATGGTGGGCATCTGGTGTACGGCCGTTTATTCGGGGCATCATTATCTGATTGATGTTTTGTTAGGAATCTCCTGTGCACTGCTAGGCATTCTGGTTTTCGAGAAAGGATTGATGAAATGGGGAGCGTTTAAACGCTTCTTCGAAAGGTATAGTAAATACATTAAATGATAATTTATCGGCGTAGCGCTGGATCAAGGTTTCCTTTCGGCATACTCA
>OKSG01000050.1_pt1 | contig 110376 bp, 84 predicted proteins | sample 1606411 | NCBI WGS metagenome assembly OKSG01 (sample SAMEA3879586, study PRJEB24766) | human gut metagenome | biome: human-associated habitat; feature: feces | place: USA | collected 1985/1987
TTAGATTTAAGGTTAACAAAGGTTGGAGTACAGCGGTACTCCTTTTTTTATGCCCGTAAATCAGATATTCCCGGAAAGCCTCTTCAGTCCCTTCAATACAGATTTATCTTTCACCTCCATGATGCTGATGGCATAGCCGCCACCGGAAGCAGCTTTCAGTTTCAAGACCGTTTTGGGAGAAACGATACCTTTACGGATAACATAAGCTTGCGGATTTGTTTTATAATCGGCATCTTTTGCATCGGCATAGACGGTTGCAATATACTGCTTGTCTGCATCCAGGAAGTCCAGTTTCAGAGTTGAAGCATGTCCGTGCTCACTGCTGGTACAACCGATAAACCAGTCATTCGTACCTTTTGCCTTACGGGCAACAGTGATGTAACGTCCCGGCTCAGCTTCCAGATAGCGGCTGTCGTCCCAATCCACAGCCACATCTTTGATGAACTGGAAAGCATCCATGAAACGCTCATAATTCTCAGGAAGGTCGGCAGCCATTTGTAGAGGGCTGTACATAGTGACATAAAGTGCCAGCTGACGCGTCAAGGTAGTATTGGCATGCGTATGGCTGTTCGGATTCAACTTATTGATGTCCATTTCAAAGATACCGGGCGTATAGTCCATCGGACCACCCTGCAAACGGGTAAACGGAAGTACCGTTGTGTGGAAGGGCTTGTTACCAGCAAAAGCCTCGTACTCCGTGCCTCGGGCAGATTCATTGCCTATCAGATTGGGATAGGTACGGCATAAACCAGTCGGACGTACCGCTTCATGGGCATTGACCATTATCTTGTGTTTGGCAGCTTCGGTCACGGCGTATAGGTAATGGTTGTTCATCCATTGTCCATAGTGATGCTCGCCACGGGGAATCATATTGCCTACGTAGCCACTCTTTACCGAATTATATCCATATTTATTCATCAGACGGTAGGCAGCTTCCATGTGCCGCTCATAGTTACGGACGGAAGCCGATGTTTCATGGTGCATCATCAGACGGACACCCTTGGAATGAGCATATTCATTCAGATACTTGATGTCAAAATCGGGATAAGGAGTCACGAAATCGAAAACATAATCCTTGGAATTACCGAACCAGTCTTCCCAACCCGTATTCCAACCCTCCACCAATACCTGGTCAAAACCGTGTTCGGCAGCAAAGTCTATGTACTTCTTCACATTAGCCGTGTTGGCCGGATGAATGCCGTTCGGTTTCACCTTGGAATAGTCCGTATCATCCAGTTTCACAGAAGGGAGGTCAAAAGTATATGCCCAGGGCTTTCCCCCTGCAATCATTTCCCACCATACGCCGACATATTTCACCGGCTTAATCCAGGAGGTATCGTCATACTTGCAAGGCTCATTCAGATTGAGAATCAAATTGGAGGCCAGTATCTCGCGGGCATCATCACTGACTATGACCGTACGCCAGGGAGTATAGCAGGGAGACTGCATATACCCTTTATTTCCTTGGGCATCCGGGGTCAGCCAGGATTCAAAAACGAGGTTCTTGTCATCCAGGTTGAGATGCATGCAAGAGTAGTCTACCAAGGCTGCCTCGTGCAGGTTAAGGTACACTCCATCAGCTGTTTTAAGCTGTATGGAAGTCTGGACACCCGTCGGCGAAAAGACAGTTTGTGACGCATTGTCACTCACAGCTCCCTGCAGCAGTCCACGGATTTCAGAGAGTTTGGACTCCGTGTAATCATATTCCTGGGTATCATAATCTCCCGGAATCCACCAGGCAGTATGGTCGCCGGTCATGGCAAACCGGGAATGCTCTTCCTTTATCACAAAATAAACCAGATTCTTCTGTTGCGGAAACTCATAACGGAATCCCACGCCGTCATCATATACCCGAAAACGGATATTCATAAAACGAGTGGTAGACGGTTGTTCAAGTTCTACCAGCAATTCGTTGTAGTGGTTGCGGATATCTTTTGTTTCCCCCCACACCGGTTGCCAGGTTTCATCGAAAGTGGAAGTAGAAGTCCTTACTACTTTGAAACCATCCATCAGGCTGGTAGCTCCTTTCAGTTCCAATCCCAACGTACTGGGATTGATGACAGGAGCCCCTTTATAATCCACCTGATAGGCTGGTCTCCCGTCTTTTGTCAGTTCAAAACCCAGCTTCACCATGCCCGAAGGGGATGAAATGCCTTCAGCATTCCCCGCCAGGGCAGAAAAAAGCAAAGCCGCGCTAAGTACAAATTTCTTCATAATAATGATATGTTTTTTGTGTTAATAGATAAACTCAATGATATGTTCCTTTCCATCATCCGGCAACCTCAGCAGGCAGGTCCCCTGCTTCTTGTCGGGACACCAGGCAGTTATCGTAAACTCTGTCTCCCGATTTTCTTCCAGCTTTCCGACATTCGTTTTCTTGATTTTCTGACCGTCCAGCAAAGCTGTTTTCGGCATCTGTTCCGTATAGATGCAGAACATCAGGTTTCGTTGGCCGGGTAAGCTATATTTCTCACCGGTTCGTGTACCTACTTTCAGCGTATAGCCTTTGTCGGTAGTCTGGCAAGTAATAGGAGTGCGCATGAACTCTCCACGCAAATATCCTAAATCAGTTCCTGCATCTTCATAAAGCGAGAAGGTAGTTTCACTGCCCGCTGCAGCAGGAAATATCTCAAACGTAACCGGATAGACCGGTTTCTCATCCGTATAGTTCATGACCGGCATTTGAGGTATGATACTTCCCTGCTTTACAAACATAGGAATAGTATTGAGGGGAGCATCCACCGTCATCCATTGCTCACCGCTATATGCTGTGTGTTTGTTGTTGTAGTCAATCCAAGTTCCTTCAGGAAGATACACATTCTTGTTTCGCGCTCCTTTCTTTACCACCGGAGCAACCAGCAGTTTGCTGCCAAACATGAACTGGGCATCCGTAGAGAACGTTTCCATATCTGCCGGATATTCCAGAAACATCGGTCGCATGAGAGGCAACCCCGTTTCGTGTGCTTCGCGGGCATACGTATAGATATAAGGCAAAAGGCGATACTTCAATTCGATGGCCGCCTTGGCATTCTTCTCGGCCTCTTCGCCGAACAGCCACGGCTCCACAGCCACGTTGCCCTCATGATGAATGCGGCTCAGGGGATTGAAAGCGCCCATCTGTATCCACCGCGTATAAAGTTCAGCCATCGCAGGATAATCCTCTATATCTCCGCAATAACCGGTAATGTCACAAGTAGTAAAAGGAATAATTCCCAAACCGGCAGACAACAGTACCGGAATCTGATTGGCCATCTGTCCCCAGCCCTGCGTCACGTCATCACCGTTTCCACAGTCACCGGTCCAGCCGAAGGTATAGCGTTGCAAGCCCGCAAAAGCGGCACGTGTCATCTGAAATACGCGACGGTTAGGATTCCGTTTTTCAAACTGCTCCTTCACCACCTTATCCCACGTAAGACCATAAACATTGTGAATCTCATCATGCATGCCCAAATGGTGTTTCATCACCAGGCGTTCCGTCTGCTCCTCATTGCTCCAGGCAGGTTCACCCATATCAGTCCAGAAACCGGCAATGCCATCATCAATGGGCTTCTGCTGATAAGCTCCCCACCAGTCTGCCACAGCAGGAAGGGTGAAGTCCACTACTCCACAATTACCACCCCAGGGCCAGGGCATGTCATAACTCCTGCCGTTGGTGGAGTCCTTTACCAGATACCCTAACCTATCGGCTTCCTCCCATTGCCGCTTATTGGCTTGTGAAATGACCGGATCTTGCGAAACCACCACCTTGAAGCCCATATCCTTGAGGTCTGCAAGCATCTTTTTCGGATTCTCGTAGTTCCCTTTCCGCCACTCAAAATCCTGCAAATACTGTGTCCAGCCTATGTCCTGGTAAATAACATCACAAGGAATTCCGCGCTTACGATAGCCTTCAGCTATTTCATAAGACAATTTCTCGCTCGTCAGCAGTCCCCGGCATTGTGCAAAGCCCAATGCCCATTTAGGAGGCATTATGGGTTTTCCCGTCAGGTCGACATATTGTTTCATGATTTCCTTATAATCCTTCCCGAAGATAAAATAATAAATCATCTCTCCCCCAGGAGCCTCGAAACTGTAGTAATCGCGGCTTTCCGTACCAAACTTAAATTCGGTCTTATACGTATTGTCCAGGAAAATACCATAACGATAACTGCTCATAAAGAACGGAATACTCTTGTAGAGCGGGTCCTCAACGGTACTATAACAAGGCTTGTCACTGTTCCACATCTTGTAGGCTTCGCCGCGACGGTCCAGCTTGCCGGTCTTTTCTCCCAAGCCGAAGAAGTGTTCGTCACGACGGAGGGTCTTGTATTCCAATTTGCGCTGCCCGTTACTGATATGCCCCTTATCGGCATAATCACTGAACAGCAGTTTCTGATACTTGTCGAATATCTGTAAGTTAAACGGAGACTTGTTTACCCGGATACGGAGTTTAGGGGTAAAAATCTCGTAGCAGGCATTCTGTTCGTCCACATGGACGGTACCGACATCCTCCAGGTCCTCATTGACGACGGCAAAGGAAGGATTATTCCGCTGGAAACTACCGTCGGGAGAAAACCATATACGTACCGTAGACTGACTACACAGACGTAATTGTATGGCAGAACTGTCATTTAAATAGAAGGTCACACTGCGGTCGTCACTGGTATAAGAAGTGCAGTCTCCGGTGCGGTTCTGTGCATTCGCATATACTGAAAATGCACAGACGGCAAAAAATAAAAATATATATTTCTTCATTACCATAATCTGTTTGTTCCTTTATTGGATATTCTTATTCCATCACAAGCATGCTCCAGTACTTCAGCAAGGGCAAGGTAAAGGTAACCGTGCCGTCCTTCTGTTCGAATGACAGTTCCTGCGAAGCACCGGCATGGAAATCGGGCGATGCAACCCATATCTTGTTCACTTTACCGGAAACATTCATCTTCAACGGCACGTCGGACACCAGACGCGGTTCGGGCATTGTTCCGTTCAAATCCCTCCAGCTTAAGTTATCCGCATTGAGGAAGTTGAGCAGATGAATGACTTGCCTGCCATTTACATTCTTGGCATATACAGTGATGGCAGACTTCTGCGGCGGCCATGCATTCAGAGAAAGATTCCGCGCAGCATCCGTACAGTTCAGAGAAACGGAAATCTCCGCCTCCGTATCTTTATCACGAAGCAGGTTCTGATAAGCCGTCATAAAGTCATAATAACGAATCATGGCTGTTTTCAGTACATCGTTCATCTGCAAAGCCGTGCTTGGAAAGTACTCGCGGCATAGCATGTGGTCACCCAATTCCAAATGAGAGCCTCCCAAAGCAAATATCACAGCATCCGTCAGCAGCACACCCGGTGTATTGAGCTCACCGGTACTGCTACCTGCCTTGTCATAGTTCATATATGCGGCAAACACCGTTTTCAAGGCATGGTTGCCATACTGGTCGTTCGCTTTGATAATGGTGTGCAGATCCTTGAAGCCTGCCTCATCGCCCCATACTTCATTATAAAGGAAATCCACTTTACCCGTACCAGCTATCTGGGAAGCTCCATAGCTGGAGACGGCATTCATCACCAAACGCTTGTCCGGATGCTTCTGTTTCATGGCTTCGATGAACGAGGCATATCCCTTAGGCAGATTTACCTTATTGCCATCATAGTCATAGCGGTCACCCCGGTTTCCCAGTTGGTCTATCTGATAACCGTCAAAGTCCAGATTGGCATAAACATCATCGTTTCTCTGGGCAATATATGCCTGCCATTCCGTATTGGCGGGATTGAGCAGGAAGATATTACTTTTCCAACTGGAGGGCAAGTCATGCGAATCCTTATCCATGCGTCCCGTGTTCTTGAATATGTACCATTCTTCCTTTACCCCGTCGGAAACGGCATCGTCCAAAGCTCCGAAACATAGATTGTAGAACATGGACTTCATGCCCAGGCTGTGTTGTGTAGAGATATACTTCTTCACTACCTCGGTATAGACCTCCCGGTTGGCAATGTCCTTATAGACCTCGTCCAGGTGCTCACGCGTACCGCCCAACGGCCAATGATGCTTGTTGTGCCAATCCTGAAACTGTACCCCGTTAATGTGGCAACGGTTTAGGAAAGCCATCTCCTTCTCTATCACTCCATCCACCTTTTTCGAAGCATCAAAAGTGGCAACGAAACCATAACGTGGAAAACGTGTCCAGTCACTGGATACATCTACGGCAATAGTACCAAGAATAACCTCTGTTCCATTCTCTTTCGTACGGTACACATCCACCAGATAACCGGTATAATCGGTTGCCGGAGCAGTCCAAGTCCAAGTAGTACCGGCAGCAGCCTGCTCCGATACAACCTTGTCCATTGTCCGGTAGCGGATTTTAGCTCCGGCAGGAAGGGCGTCAGCTGTAAAAGAAACACTCTCGCCCGGCCGGTAACATGCCTTGTCGGTAGTGAGGTTGACCGTCAAGTCCGAGGTGACTGGGGTTACTTCCGTAACCCCTCCACTCTCTCCGCCTCCACCGGTACCGCTGCCGGTATCATCACTCTCCTTGCTGCATGCAACCAGCAGCAAGGCTACCAGTGTTGTATAAACTATCTTCTTCATCTATTGTAGATACCTATTGTTTCACGATTGAAATTGTCTCTTCCAGCTGATTCAAAGTAATCAGATAGGAACCTGCTGTCGTAATCTTCCACTTCTGGTCGATGCCGCCTACCATCACGTCCAGATATTGCGCTTTGAACGCTTCGTCTGATTTATCAAGGAAAAGCATCGGTTCTGTTTCTCCTGTAGGCTGTTTGTCTGCTACAGCCGGCATGAACCAGGCTCCATTCCAATCTTCCTGCTTATCACAAGTAAATTTCAACTCACCGGCATTCAGCGTACCTTTCCAAGTAAACACATACGGATTATCCGTTGTCTGCATCGGCGTAGCATCACCAATCGTCCAACCGGCCGGAGTAGCATCACCTACCATATAAATCATCTCATACGGAGTAAATTCGCTCATCATCATGCGTTCCTTACCACTACGGATATCCATGCAAATCTTGTAGGCCTTGCCGCATTCCCCGTCTTTCAGCACCCATTTATTGTCCGGGTCGAACCCTTTCACAAACACCACTTCTGTATCGGTATAAGCAGCATCGGCATTCTTGGCCTTATACATGTTCTCCCAACTTCCATCGGAGGTTCCGAACTTGAATTCCCCTCCTTTGCCCACTTCAAAGAACTTGCCGAAGCGGAACAAGTATGGGTCGAGCACATCTTGTTTCATCTTCACGAATCCCCAATCCGTAGCGTTACCCACAAAATAAAGCTGGTCGTAGGCAGGTGCCAACGTCTCTGTCTGGGTCAATGTAAGAACACCGGTAAACAGATTGGCCTCGACGATGTAATTATGGTCTTCTTCGACAACAAAAGGTTCATCCGGCTGGTCATCACTGCTACGAAGAACCAGCAATCCATCTGTTCCTTTGTTGTAAGAGGGCAGGAATGAGCCTAAGGTCGTGATGAACTTAAATTCACCGGCCACAAGCCGGCCCGTCCATGTAAAGATACCATTGTCCTTGCGGGTCATCTCTGTCGCATCATCGGCACTCCAGCCGCCCGGAGTGGCACTACCTATCAGATAAAGGGTGGATGTGAGCGGTTTATAGGCTGTAACACTGAAAGCAGTGGTAGACACCTGTTTTTCGTCCCGTTCCGTTACAGTAGCTGTCAAGCGCGCTTCCAACGAAATGTTCTCCCCGGCAGTTGCCCCAAAATGGTTGCGCAGGATGTCATTCAATTCCTCCACGCTCTTTTTCCATGAGTATTCTTGTACGGCATTCTCCACAGCTACATAAGAATCTGCAAAATCACTGCCGGTCTTGGCCAATTCCAGCGTATAAGAAATTTTATTACCCGTCCCATAATTGGTTCCCGTAGTCCAGGAAAGCTCCAGGGCATCATCGGCATGTGCCTGCTCATTCAAAACAACTTCCGTCTTGCTGGCCGTCAGTACAAGTTCATTCTGTCCTTTATCCAATTCCATGTAATCATCATCTACACAAGCAGATAAGGCTGCACAGCCCAGTAAGGCAAATACAAGGTGTGAAATATATTTCTTCATATTCTTCTGATTAAATTAATTAATAACCCGGGTTCTGCACCATTAAGGTATTAGCATCCATCTCCGTCTGCGGAATAGGGAACAGCAAGCGGTTCTTGTTCACGTTGCTCTTTCCAATGGAATGCAGGAATTTAATGGCATACTCTCCATTGTTGACACGAATCATGTCGAACCAGCGATGCCCTTCGAAAGCTAGTTCCATGCGGCGCTCATGGATAATCTTTTCACGCATGGTTTCCTGTGACAAGCCCGAAACCTCCGGCAGTCCGGCACGCTTACGTACAATATTCAAAGGCACGGCAGCCTGGTCAGGGCGTCCCATTTCATTCAAAGCTTCGGCCTTCTTCAGCAGGACGTCCGCATAACGATAAATCACGAAGTTGGCAGGATTGGTATTGTATTCCGGAGAAACCGTTTTCGACACCAGAAACTTGCGTACATTGTATCCCGTATTGGAATAAGAGCTTTTGTAAGCCTTACCGTCAAAATCCGGACATCCGGCATAAAGCACGGTCAAATCCTTACGTTTGTCACCGCTCTCATATTGACCCACAAATTCTTCTGTAGGCTGGTTCCAGCCATAACTGCCGGCAACAAAGTCCGAATTACGGGGACCCATGAAAGTAGAAAGCCAGGAAGACTGCGGATTGTTTCCCCAAAAATCATATTCCGTATTGCCCGAATACTGGACCTCGAACAAAGATTCCGGCCCGTTATTGACCAATGCATCGAAATTGTCCTCATACTTGCAGGAAGAAAGGTCATACCCCAAATTTGTTATCTCATCACACAAATCAGACACCTCCTGATAATATTCCGTATGATTAGGAGCCAGCGTCAGATAAATATCTGCCAACATGGCCAAAGCTGCATCTTTGCAGGCACGTCCCACGTTCTCGTCGTCGTAAGAAGACTTGGCAGGAAGCAGGTCAACCGCATTCTTACAATCGGAAATTATCTGGGCATAAGTCTCTTCGACTGTAGCGCGTGCAATGTCTGTCGGTTCTCCCGGATTATAAGGAGCCAAACGCAGTGGAACACCACCGTACAGACGTACCAATACATAGTAATAATGTGCACGGAGAAAATAAGCCTCTCCCAGACAGCGGTTCTTGATTTTCTCTGACACGGCTTCAGCCTCCAGAAGACTATTCAACACAATGTTGCATTGTCCTATCCCCACCCAGGGAGAACGCCACATGTACAATGCCATGCCATTGTCGCTCTGCGTTATGAAGTTAGAAGCTTGTATTGTTTCAAGGCCGTCGGTACCGCCACCGGCACCCACCAGACTGTTACCCGCCACAATATCCAGTGTCCAGATACGCTGGTTGTACATATTGGAAGACTGAAGGGTGCGATAGCAGGCATTGGTCAGAGCAATGGCCACATCATCGGTCACCGTCGTTTCCGGGTCAACCGTATTTTTAGGAGACTTGTCCAGAAAGTCGCTGCAGGAAGCCAGCAGCAATACTGCCAGCATATATAGTAAATTTGTTATCTTTTTCATATCCGAGTCAATCATTAAAAGTTAAAGTTTAATCCTAAGCTGAACGTACGGGAAATGGGGTAACGGTTCTGGTCTATTCCGTTAATACCCACTTCAGGGTCGAAACCGGAATATCCGGTGATGGTAGCCACATTCTCACAAGATAGGGAAAGGCGTGCATTCTCAATCTGGGCTTTCTGTAACCACTGCTTCGGGAAAGTGTATGAGAGTGTGATATTCTTCAAACGCAGATAAGAACCATTCTCCACAAAGCGGTCTGACACGCGTGTATTCTGATTGGGGTCGCCGAACACGGCACGCGGCATCGAATTGCTGGTCCCCTCTCCTTGCCAACGCTTCAGTACGTCGGTAGTCTGGTTATAGGCAGCTGCCATACCGGTATTGTCGATATTGTTGGCATTGTATATCTTATTTCCGGCTATACCTTGTAAGAAAACAGAAAGTTCGAAACCCTTATAGGAAAGGCTATTGTTCATGGAGAACAGCCAACTTGGGTTCGGGTTACCGATGACGGTACGGTCACTATCATTGATGACACCATCGTTGTTCAAATCCCTGAAACGGATATCACCCGGCTCAGCTCCCGGCTGCACGGCATGTGTATTCACTTCAGACTGGTTCTGGAAGATTCCGTCCGTAACATAGCCGTAGAAGACATTAATGGGATAGTCCTTTGCCAGCATCGTTACATAGGAGTTATTGATTTGGTTAATGTAATAAGGAACGTCGCTGTTCAAATCCTTAATTTTATTCTTGTTGTAAGTGGCGGTCAGGTTCGTTTCCCATCCCAGTTCACCGGTAAGATTGATGGTATGCAGACTCATTTCAATACCTTGATTACGTACTTTTCCGGCATTGGTATACGTGGTTGTAGTATCTTCAAATCCCGATGTGATGGGGATAGACGCCTTTACCAGCATGTCTCTCGTCTCCTTCAGATAAGCATCGAACGAGAACATAACGCGTGAATTGAACAGTGAGGCATCAAAACCGATGTTGGTTTGTGCCACCTCTTCCCAATGGATATACGGGTTGGCGAGAGTAGAAGAAACCAGCGCTGTCTGATTGCCGCTCGAAATGCCGAAAGGATATACACTGGTATTGTAGGATGCCAGATAGCTGTAGTTTCCAACACTTGCCTGGCTACCGGTCACACCGTATCCCGCACGCACTTTCAAGTCATTGATATAGTCGTTTTTTGGAAACCACTTTTCCTGAGAGGCACGCCATGCCACAGATACGGAAGGGAAAGTACCCCAGCGATGTTTCTTACCGAAACGGCTGGAACCGTCACGACGAATGGTTGCAGTCAGCAAATAGCGGTCTTCGTAAGAGTAGTTGACACGTGCCATGTAAGAGAGCAATGCCCACTCTGTCTCGTTTCCACCGATGGCATACATTTCCTCGCCATTATCCATTTCGTGCACATTGTCGAACATAAACACATTCTTCTGCGCATTCAGGTAGTCGTTGGTGTTCCATTGGGCAGACATACCGGCCATCAATCCCACACGATGTTTTTCTGCAAAAGTATGGTCGAATAGGAAATAGTTGTCCCACAAATAAGTGAACGACTTGTTATCGCTCTTATAACGTGAAGTCTCCTCTGTGGGAGTGGGTTTCCAGTTATACTTGGGGGTAAAGTTGTCTATGAACCAGAATTTGGCATCGTAGCCGAAAGTACTTTTAAACTTAAGCCATTTGGTAAAAGTAAGTTCTGCCGTCAAGTTGGCCAGGAAGTTATATCCATCAGTCTGACTCTTGTTCAGTTCCGTCGGTCCAATGGGGTTGCGCGTGCTGCCATACCATTCCGAGTTACCATCAGGACCACTCCAACTGCCATCTTCATTCTTCACCGGATAAATGGGGAGCGCTTTCAGCGCATCACCTATATTATAGCTGCCCGACTTCTTCGTATCGGCACTGAACGTAATGTTATTGGAGAACTTCAACCATTTCAAGACTTGCGCATCACTGTTGGACTGGAATGTGAAGCGACGGTAATTCACACTCTTCACGATACCGGACTGATCCAGAAAACCACCGGACACATAATAATGGGATTTCTCGTTACCGCCGGAATAACTTACCGTATAGTTCTGCATCACACCCGTACGGAGCAATTCATCCATCCAGTCGGTACCTGCACCCAATTCAGAAGGATTGGCCCATTCCGGATTAGGATTGCGTCCACTGTTCACCATCATGTCATTACTCAACTCGGCATACTGCGCCGCGTTCAATAAAGAAGGTACGTTCGTAGCATTCTGGAAAGAGTAATTGGCAGATACAGCAAGTTTTCCTTTTCCTTCCGTACCGCGTTTGGTGGTAATCATCACAACTCCATTAGCTCCCCGGGAACCGTAGATGGCTGTGGCCGAAGCATCCTTCAATACATCCAAACGTTCCACATCGGCCATATTTAAGGAAGACAAGCCCAAGTCGGTAGGCACTCCGTCAATCACGACCAGCGGGTCGCAGTTGTTGATAGAACCCAAACCACGAATCTTGATGGATACATTGTCTCCCGGTTTACCGGCATCTACAATCTGCACACCTGAGATTTTTCCCTGGATGGCTTGTCCCAAATTGGATACGGGGGAATCCTTGATATCCTTGTTACCGATGGAGGACACTGCTCCTGTAAGGTCGCTTTTCTTCATGGTGCCATACCCTATCACCACCACTTCATCCAGCATTTCGGCATCTTCAGACAAAACTACCTGAAGCTGTTTCTGTCCCTTCACCTGCACCTCTTGAGTCTTATAGCCTACAAATGAAACGACAAGAGTACCGTTCGAAGACATGTTCAAAGAGAAATCACCGTCAATACCGGTTATTGTCCCATTTGTGGTTCCTTTTTCCATTACACTGGCGCCAATAACCGTTTCACCGGTCTGGTCTTTCACTACACCTTGTACTGTAATTTGCTGTGCGAACATGCACATCGGAAGTAACATTCCTATCAGACAAACCATCATCCGTAGCCTGCTGATTGGCATTTTGTACTTTTGCATAATATAAGAATTTAAAGTTAATAATAAAAACATAAATCACATGTGTCACTCTTTCCGAAGAGGAACAATGCAAATGTATCAGATAAGAGAAGCCAATAGTGGAGGAAAGAGTAAAAAAGTAGTGGTTTACATCATTCAAAAAGGCTTAAACCACTATATATCAATAATATATAAAATTATTACCCAACTAAAAAAGTAGTGAAAATATAAGGGTAAAAGAGACACTTCCAAGCTTCAAAACCCCTATTCTCAGTTCTTCGACTTGCCAATTGTCATCACTTCCTGTTCCAACAAGTCGCGGTCACCGGCAGCCTTGTTGCGAACCTTCGTACGATAGTTATAAATGGTGGTAACAGAATACCGAAGGAACTGGGCTATCTTCACGCTGTCAGTAATGCCCAAACGTATCAATGCAAAGATGCGCAACTCTGTATTCATCCGTTCGCCGGCTTTCAAGGATATTTGCTCATCATCGGCAAGCAGGGCATTGAAGTCTTCTACAAAAGTAGGAAACAGCTGCAGGAAGGTATTATCAAAGTTGGTATAGAATTCCTTTAATTCCCCCTCTATGAATTTAGAAGACTTGATGTTCTTGTAGAGTTCCTCCACATTTCCGGTAGCGGCAATCTTTCCCAGCGACCGGCGGTAATTGTCCATCTTTTCCAAATAGACCGAGCACTGGTCCATATAACGGCCGATATACTCCTCCTTCAGATAGGAGTTTTCGGCAATGCTGTGGTTGGCCTCCTTGAGTTGTGCATTGGAAAGGTGAAGCTCATCATTCAGCTCCTTCAACCGTTTGTTGGCGTCAATCACTTCCCTGCGGGCGGCAGCCACTTTCTTCATCTGCTTGTATACATAAAATATGGCAAGTAACAGAAAAAGTGAAAGCAGGCTGATAGATACCAGTGCCCATTTCATCTGCTCCTGCTGCTTCTCCGTCTTTTGCTGGTAAGCATCATTAATGATGGGAAAGATTTCCAGAATCTCCAGCTTGCGCAACCGGGCATTGCAGGCGGCTGCATCTTCCATACATATCTTTACATAAGAATAGGCACGCTCGATGTCTCCTTCCTGGTAAAGCAGTACGGCGAGCTTGCGTAAAGAGATATATTCACGGACAGCGGTTTTCATATCCGCCATAGCAGAAACAATCAGGTATTCCTTTTCCTTCTCTTTGTCCCCTTTCAGCCGGTAAGACTCTGATAAAGTATAGGCACAAATCGCAACGTCGTGTTCATAGTCCTTCTGCAGCGCCAGATAATCCGTCAGCAAACGGATGGCCTTGTCATATTCATTGCGTACATTATACTGGTCGGACTGAATCAAGGTATGTATCAGAAGATTATCTTTATTGACCAACAGCAACGAATCACGATATTTGTCCGTAAGCTCCGTATAAAGCTTCTTTTCATATGCCGTCACGGCATAATCGGCCATAAGGCCATAGACCGTACGGTAGATATGGTAATAATATGGATGGATATCCACCGGCAACCGGTCTATATGGATATTCCGCATCAAATCCATAACTTCCTTATACATACCGGTCATTCCCAAAACATCTGCTTTATTCATGCGGGCATTGTCTATGTATTCCCGGTTTCCAAGACGTATGGCTATCTGTTCCCTTTCCTCGGCCATGTGCAATGCAGAATCCGTATTGAACGAACGGTACTCATCCAGCAATGTGCCAAGAATGGCAAAACGTTCTTCATCCGGTATCTGTCGATGCAACTGTCTTTTCAGTTCCACCAGTTTCAGCTCTTTCTGCTCCATATATATGGGACGCTCCTTTATCGCCTGGTCCAGTTTCAGCAGCAAAGAATCCGCCCGGCTGCTGTCTGCAGCATGAAGGCGGCACATACAGATGGTGCAAAGACACAAGAATATGATTATATTTTTCATCCGGCTTTCCGATTAGTTAAAGGCAATACTTTTTGAGAATCCTCATGCAAAAGTAATTAAAATACCATAAAAACCTATTCTACTATCATTAAAAGCTCGAAAGCAGAGTGATAAAAAGGCATACTGCAAGCAAAAGAATCAAAATATTGAATTACCTTTACGGAAAATCCAAAGAAAGACCATATCATAATATCATCCGAGCATCATGAATATACACACATTTATTGCCAATTATCAGGAAGCTTTCGGCCAACACGCCGAACTCCCCATCGCCTTTTGGTATTCAGACCGAATGGGGGCATCTACAGAGAAAGTAACCGGTTGTCTCTTCAAATGCATGAAACAAGTCAGAGACGGCAAAACCGTCAGTCTCAGCAACGAAACAATCACCTGCGGAGGAGGCAAGTTCTATACCGGATTTACAGAAATGCCCGAGCGCGTCCCGGGTTTTGTCTCCTTGAAAGAGAAATACAAGAAGACTCCCGAAATGGTGGTAGATTTTGTCAATGAGCTACAGATTTCCAGAACTGACAAAACCTATCTGCATTTTGCCCGCATAGACAAGATACCTTCCTTTGATGAAGTGGAAGGACTGCTGTTCCTGCCAACTCCCGACATTCTATCCGGACTGGCGACATGGACCTTCTTCGACAACAATGCATCGGATGCCGTGGCAGCCCCATTCGGCTCCGGCTGTTGCTCCGTCATTACCCAAACCATCATTGAAAACCGGAAACAAGGGAAACGCACTTTCCTGGGATTCTTCGACCCCTCCGTCCGCCCATACTTCGAAGCGGACTTATTGAGCTTCACTATCCCCATGTCCCGGTTCAAGGAGATGTATCACACCATGCGTGAAAGCTGTCTGTTCGATACACATGCCTGGGGAAAAATCAGGGAAAGGATACAGCTTTCCCAATCAAGGGACGTGCATATCCTCTCCTCTCCCATTTCCTTCCCCATCCTTCCGGACATTTATCTGCAGGAAATCAGAATAGAAGATGCCGCAGCCATCTACCATGCCATCGACACACACCGGGATTACTTAAGAACATGGCTGCCATTTGTGGATAATATGCGCACAACAGCTGATGAAGAAGCTTTTTTACGTCAGGTACTATCTGCTCCTGCCGAACGAAATGAACCTATATTCGGTATTTGGAACCAGCAGCATGAAATCTGCGGACTGATAGGTTTCCATTTCTCCGATTTCGACAACCACCGTACAGAACTCGGCTATTGGCTACTGCCGGAATACCAGCACCGGGGCATCATTACTGAAAGTGTCCGCAAGCTGTGTCTGTGGGCCGTACAAGAAAAAGAGATAAAGCGGATACAAATTCGCTGTGCCGTGGGCAATGCAGCCAGTAACGCGGTACCGGTTCGCCTCGGTTTCATCCATGAGGGAACAGAACGTTGCGGAGAACTGCTGGCTTCTGGAGAATATACAGACATACATATATACAGCATCTTGAAAGAAGAAGTGCTGGCCAACCTCAAACGATAAAATATCAAATTATATATCAACTATTGAAATTATACATGGAACAACAACCTCATCTCAATGACCACAACAAGCAGGAGTACCCTCCTATGCATACAACGGAGCACATCATCAACCAAACCATGATAAGGTTATTCGGTTGCGGCCGCTCCATATCAGCACACATAGAACGGAAGAAAAGCAAGCTGGACTACCGTCTTGCCGCCTGCCCCACGGAAGAAGAAATAAAGAAGCTGGAAGAGGTCGTAAACGAGGTTATCGCCCGACAGCTGCCCGTCACAACAGAATTCATTACGCAAGAGGAAGCGCAAGGACGTTTCGACTTGGAACGCCTGCCCGATGGTGCTTCGGAAACGGTACGTGTCGTAAAAGTAGGCGATTACGACGAATGCCTCTGCATCGGAGTACATGTGGAGAATACATCAGAAATCGGAACCTTCAAAATCATCAGCCACGATTGGAACGAAGAAGCCAAGCGTTGGAGAATGCGTTTTAAATTAGTCTGAAAATCTATCAATTTTAAATAAATAAGATAGCAAAATGGCATTAAACAAGCAAATAAGTCAGATTTTTAATGACAAATAGTCAATAGAGTCAACAAAAACCGGTTGGCATAAGGTTTGCAATATAGTTAGCGAACGACGGTTCAAGAAACGGACGGTGAAAAGCCCAAAAGGCAGACACCCGAAGACAAAGAACCGGAGTTCAAAACTAAATAGCATGTTTAACTTAAACAATAGGAGACTATAACTATGATGCCTGTAAGAAGAAACCAAAATTGGTTACCGAGTATTTTTAATGATTTCTTTGACAATGATTGGATGGTAAAAGCAAATGCCACCGCCCCTGCCATCAATGTATTCGAAACAGCAAAAGAGTACAAAGTTGAATTGGCTGCTCCCGGTATGACAAAAGAAGACTTCAACGTTCACATCGACGAAGAAAACAACCTGGTCATCAGCATGGAAAAGAAAACAGAAAGCAAGGAAGAGAACAACAAGGACGAAAAGAAGGAAGGCCGCTACTTGCGCCGCGAATTCTCATACACCAAGTTCCAGCAAACCATGATTCTTCCGGACGATGTCGATAAGGAAAAGATTGGTGCCCATGTAGAAAACGGCGTGTTGAACATTACATTGCCTAAGTTTACAGAAGCAGAAAAAGAAAAGGCCAAGAAATTCATCGACGTAAAATAACGCCCGGTCATTAAAGAAAATCTCCCGCTGCACAAGATAATGCAACGGGAGATTTTTTATATCCATATCTATAGGAATTATTTCTTTTTCCCTTTCAGGAAACGGTCTGTAAGCCACCTGCGCACCGGTTCATCATAGAGTTTCAAACAAGCATAAGCAAGGACAACGGCTCCCACGAAAGTAAGTATCATATAAGGGATACCTTCTGCCATTGTAGCGTTATTGTTGCATACCCAAGCCGTATAAGTATATACCAGTGGATAATGGGTGATATAAATCGGATAGGAAATGTCTCCCAGGAACTTGCATACGGCAGTAGAGCGCTTACCGGTCACCTTGCCGCCCGCTCCCATTGAAACAATGACCGGGAAGATGCAGATAATACAGAAAGCCTCGTAAAGCCCGTTCATCCAGTAACCATCCTCACCTCCGATACGGGGAATGGAAAGAACCACCACAATCAGCAGGCTGCACCACCAGAAAGCACGCTTTTCAAGCCGTATCAGCCAGCCGAGGCGTGACAGAAGCAATCCGCCGAAAAACGGATACATCAGCCGGACCATGCCCACATACTGCTGTTCCCAGTTCAAGGCCCAACCACCCACAATATCGCCGGCAGGAGCAGTCAGACAACGGTATACCGTAAAACACCCTGCCACAAATACCAGCACCGACAGGGCCACCTTATTGAACTTGCGTACAAACAACGCATACAAGATATTACCGATATATTCATAATAGAGCGACCATGCCGGGCCATTCAACGGATGCATTTCCGTCCAGCCACGAATGTCAAACTTCAGCGGAAGGGGAAGCAAAGTACAGCCCAGTAACATTACCAGCAGCATGGTTCCAACGGACGTATTCTCGATAGGTGGAAAACAAGGCGACTCCTGAAAATAGAAAAAGGCAGCGCCCACAATGCTTCCCATAATCACCATAGGATGCAGGCGAATGATACGGCGTTTGAAGAAAGTGCCCACGGTCATCCGGTTCCAACGGTCATCATAAGCATAACCGATAACAAAACCGGAAAGCATGAAAAAGAAATCCACTGCCAGATAGCCATGATTGATAATTTGAGTAAGATGACTGCCGCCTGCATGTGCTTCAAAAAGATGGAAGATAATAACCATGACAGCCGCCACGCCACGAAGTCCGTCAAGAATCTCATAATGCGGTTTCGAGGCAAGATAAGTAGTCTGTGTATTCATTTTGGTATAAGATATTTATTAATTTGCGCGCAAAGATAAGAGTTTTTTCCAATAAGGGAACTGATAAATATCATATAAACTCTATCAATTAATTAACAAGTATAACAGCTGTCTTTATCATTAGATACATATCACTACTTGTACTCTTTTTCCGCACAAAAAACAGCTTTTATTATCCATAATAAAAGGGCTACACCTTTTCCTCCTCATGGCGTAGCCTTAAACACAAAAGGGTGTAGCTATCCAAGGCAAATGGTGTAGCCCTTTTTCAAGAAAAAGAGCCAAATGGGATGCTAATATGGAAAAATCAGTTAACTGCTTTTCTTATAACTTTTTACCGCCCACAGATTGAAGACCAATGCAAAGACCAACAAGGCTCCCAACTGCGGCAGCAGTTCGGCAAATCCGCCGCCACGGAGATAGATGGTACGCATTACCTCTACAAAATAGCGCAGCGGATTGATACGCGTAATCCATTGCGCCCACTCAGGCATACTGTGGATAGGGGTGAAAAGACCACTCATCAGAATAAGGATAAGCATGAAGAACCACATGACAAACATGGCCTGCTGCAACGTGGTCGAATGATTGGATATGACCAGCCCGAACCCCGACACCACCGGTAGAAAAAACAGCGCCATGCCGTAGATAGTGAGGAAATGTCCCGCCGGCAGAATGCCGTAAAGTACCCATGCCAGAACGAAACAGATGGTCAGCACCACAAAACCTATCAGCCAGTAAGGTATCAGCTTGGCGGCAATGAAAGTGAACTTGCCGACGGGGGTGACATTTATCTGCTCGATGGTGCCCGCCTCCTTCTCGCCCACCACATTGAGGGCAGGGAGAAAACCGCAAATCAGCGTCAGCAGCATTACCATGAGGGCAGGAATCATGAAAAGCTTGTAGTTCAGCGTGGGGTTGTAAAGGTTCTGCGTAGTGATGTCCACCCGGGGAAGCGGCTTCCCGGCAAGCCCTTGCGAAGACGACTCCGAACCCAGTTCACGGGTATAGTCACTGATGATGGAAGACAAGTAGGATCCTCCCAGACTGCCCTTCGTGCCGTTCACGGCATTGGCCGCCACCAGCAGACGAGGCGCCTCTCCCTTCACCCAATCCTTTTCGAAATCACGGGGAATCTCCAGCACGACATCTGCCGAACCTGCTTCAATGGCCAGCAAAGCCTCATCGTATGTATCGGGAAGCGCTGTCAGGCAGAAATAAGTGGATGCACCGATTTTATCTACCAGACGGCGAGACAAGACGCTGTGGTCATTGTCCACTATATTCAGATTGATGTTCTTTATCTCCAGATTGGCGGCCCAGGGCATCAGTATCATAATCATGCACGGGAAAATGAAAATCAGCTTGGGCAGGAAGGAGTTGCGGAACAACTGCTTGAATTCCTTTTCAATGAGAAACTTTATCATAAGACGATATTTTAAAGATTTTAGACATAAGAACAAAAGAACAGATTTCCCGTATCCTTTTGTCCTTATGTTCTTCTGCCTGAATAATTAATATAAAATTCATATCCGCTCTTTACTCAAGCCGATGCTTGAATTTCTTGAAACTCACCGTTATCAGCAATACCGCCATCGTGGCAAGTATGCCGACCTCCATCAGCACAAGCGAAACATCCACTCCCTCAATCATCAGCTTACGCACCGCCTGGATATACCAGCGTGCAGGAAGCACAGCTGAAATGGCCTGCAGGATAACGGGCATACTCTCAATGGGGAATATCATGCCCGAAAGCAACATGGTGGGCATCATCAGCATCAGTCCGGACACCAGCATGGCGGCAACCTGCGTCCGGGTGACCGTGGAAATCAGCAGCCCCAGCGCCAGGGAGACAAAGATGAATAGCAGCGACACCACCACCAGCCAGAACAAGCTGCCCGCCACGGGAACATTGAGCACATAGACCGAAAGCAGAAGAATGGTGGTCAAGTTGACAAACGACAGCACAAAATAGGGCACCGCCTTTGCCAGAATGATGAAAAGCGGTTTGACGGGAGAAACCAGCAGGACCTCCATCGTCCCCTTCTCCTTCTCGCGCACAATGGAGATGGAGGTCATCATGGCGCAAATCAGCATCAGAATAAGCCCCATGACACCCGGCACGAAGTTGTAGGCACTCTTCATCTGCGGATTGTACAGCAGCTTGAGCTGGGGTACAATGGCAGCGGCATGCACTCCCGGCGGAAGCATCTCCTGCCCGGCAGAGGAGATGATGTTTGCGGCATAGCCTGCCTGCATAGTCGCCATATTGGGGTCTGTGGCGTCGGAGACAAGCTGCACGCGCGCCTCGCCGGTATAAAGCTTGTCCGAGAAACGCTCGCTGAAAACAAGCGCCATGTCAATCTCCCCTCTTCCGAAAGAAGCCTCCATATCGGCGGGAGAATGCAGGCGGCGGATGACGGTGAAGTATTCGCTTGCATCCATGCGGTCGATGATACGGCGGGTAACTACGTCATTCGACGGGTCGAGCACCGCCACACGCACGTTCTTCACCTCGGTGGTGATGGCAAAACCGAAAAGGATTATCTGCACGATGGGCATGCCCAGCAGAATCAGCATCGTGCGCCGGTCGCGGAAGATATGGAAGAACTCTTTTCGGATGAAAGATATGAATTGTTTCATTGTCTATATTTATATTTAGGCTCGGATAATGCGGATTTCACGGATTTTCAGTCGGCGGTTCGCACAGCTTGACGAGCCAGTTGTTGGAATACATCGTCCATCGTAGTGGCATTGAACTGCCGTTTCAGCTCCCCGGGAGTGTCGAGTGCACGGATGACGCCGTCTACCATGATGGAGATGCGGTCGCAATACTCCGCCTCGTCCATAAAGTGGGTGGTGACAAAGACGGTGATGCCCTCGTCGGCAGCCTGGTAAATCAGCTCCCAGAACTGGCGGCGCGTGGCAGGGTCCACCCCACCCGTAGGCTCATCCAGAAAGACAATCTTGGGACGGTGGAAGATGGAGACGGAGAAGGCCAGCTTCTGCTTCCAGCCCAGCGGAAGGCTTTTCACCAGTGTATCCCGTTCCTTTTCCAGCCCGAGGCGGAGGAGCAGCTCATCCGTCTTGGGGGCAATCTCCGCTTCGGGGATGCCGTAGATACCGGCAAAGAGGCGGATATTCTCCCACACCTTGAGGTCTTCGTAAAGGGAAAATTTCTGGCTCATGTAGCCGATGTTCTTCTTCACTTCTTCGGGTTGGGAAGCCACATCGAAACCTGCCACACATGCCTTGCCGCCGGTGGGGCGGCTAAGTCCCGTAAGCATGCGCATGGCGGTGGTCTTGCCTGCCCCGTTGGCTCCCAGGAAACCGAAAATCTCGCCCCGATGGACTTGGAAGGAGATGTGGTCTACAGCGGTGAAATTACCGAACCGCTTGGTCAACCCTTCCACTTCAATCACCTTGTTTTCGTGGTTTTCCACCCGTTCGTGCTGCAAGCCCGGAGGGCAGAGGATGCCCGCAAAGCGTGTCAGGATACGGTCGGGGGTATCGATGCCTTTTATCTCTCCTTCGTTGATGAAGGCGATGCGGTCGCATTGGCGCGCTTCGTCGATGATGGGGGTGGAAGCAATGATGGTGATACCCCGCTCCTTCAGTCGGCGAAGCATTCCCCAGAATTCCTTGCGGGACACGGGGTCGACGCCCGTAGTGGGTTCGTCCAGAAAGAGGACATCCGGTTTATGGATAAGGGCACAGCTAAGGGCGAGTTTCTGCTTCATGCCGCCGGACAACGCTCCGGCGCGGCGCTTGCGGAAAGGTTCTATCTGCCGGTAAATGTCGCGCACCAAATCATAATTCTCCTCGATGGTGGTGTGGAAGACGGTGGCGAAGAAATTGAGATTCTCCTCCACCGTCAAGTCCGGATAGAGGGAGAAGCGTCCGGGCATATACCCCACCCGCCTGCGGATGGCTTTGTAGTCCTTCACCACATCCAGACCGCAGACCGAAGCCGAGCCTCCGTCGGCAAGCAGCAAAGTGGTGAGGATGCGGAAAAGCGATGTCTTGCCCGCACCGTCCGGCCCGATGATGCCGAAAAGCTCACCGGGAGCCACTGACAGAGAGACACCCCGCAGGGCTTCCACGCTGCCGTAACGTTTGGAGATATTAGTTAAAGTTACAGCCTCCATACATTCCTATTTTCAGCATCCCGTCATTCTTCACGGCAATCTTTACGGCATAGACCAGATTGGCGCGCTCGTCTTTCGTCAAGATAGTTTTTGGAGTAAATTCGGAGGTATCGGAAATCCAGGTGACAACGCCAGGATATTCTTGGCGCACATCCTTGCCATAATCCGCATAAACCTTCACTTGCTGCCCCAGCTTGATTTCGGCAAGCTGTTCGGAGGTGATGTAGGCACGGAGGTAAATCTGCTCCATATCCGCCACTTTGAAAAGAGGGGTACCGGGAGCAGCCAGCTCTCCGGCTTCGGCATATTTGGCAAGGACGGTTCCCGTCAGCGGAGAGGTGATGTGGCATTTGCGCAGCTGGTCTTCTATCTGCGCCACCTGGATGCCGACGGAGGAACTTTGCCAAGTGAGGCTGCGGTCGCTGTTGCGCAGGGTGGAGTTCTGTGCGTCGAGCTGCTTGCGGAGGACTTCAAGAAGGGACTCGGCATCATCGAGCTGCTTCTGGTTGGCGGCACCCACACGGAGCAGGTTGGACACACGGTCGCGTTCGCGCCGTGCCTGCACAATCTGTTCCTGAGTGGCGGCTACTTGTTTCAGGATATCGGGCCGCTGGCCTTCCACGGACTTGACACTGGCCTCCAACTGGAGTTTCTTCAGATAGAGTTGGACGGTATCTATAATGCCTACCTCCTGCCCGTCTTTCAGTGTCGCGCCTTCCTCGATGTCGAAACTCAGCAGTTTTCCGGACGCCTCGGCAGAAACGATGACTTCGGTAGCCTCGAACGTTCCCGTCACATCATATTTCGGAGTACCGCCGGTGCAGGCGGCAAGGAGAAATAAAAAAGGAAATAATTTCAATGATTTCATACTATTTCAAGTTATAAATTACGGATTATAGTCACTAATTGTTCAGCGTATATTTCAGCTGCCAGATGTTCATCAGCAACTGCACCTCATGCAATGCCTTGGTCTGTCGCGCCATGCTTTCGTTGGTAATCTCCCGCAGCATATCGGTCACGGTCATTGTCCCGTTCTGCACCTTGGCCTCGGCTGCACGGCGGATATTCCCGCGCAGACGGATAATCTCGTCATCATCCGCCATCTGGCGGCGCATGGATACGACACCCGCATCCTGCTGCGTAGCCTGCAGGCGGGTGTTGAAAAGGAACACATCCCGGCCGGTCTCTATCTGTTGGCGGGTATTGTCTATCCTGCGGCGGTCGTTCTTCAGTGTATACAGACTGCCGAAATTCCAGGACATGCGCACCCCCGCCATGTAATAGGCGTTGAATTCATCTTTCAGCATATTCAACCCCGGATTGCCGTATGCCCCTTGTACAAAAAGGCCGAAACGCGGCATCAACCGGGTGTTCAAGGCTGCCTCCTGCTGGCGGAGTTGCTCTCCCTGCGCATCGTACCAACGAAGTTCGGGACGGTTGTTCATCTGCCGGTCTATGTTTTCTTCGGCAGCCGGTTTCAATAAAACCGTTTCGGAAGAGAGATCCTTGCCTGTAAAGGCAGCAAGCATGCTGAGGTATGCACGGCGGGTGGTCTCCAATTCCACACGGTGCTGCCTGGTGTTCAGTTGCTCTACGCTGACTGCATCCAGGTCGCTCGGGGTGGCGATGCCATTGGCTATATAGTCGGCTACCTGCTTGTGGGTTCTGCCCAAATCTTCTTGCAAGAGGCTGTTCTGTTTCAGCTGTTCGTCCAGCAGCAGGATGCCGAAAAAGAGCTGGTTCACCCGGTCAGTCAAGGCATACATGTCTACACGCTGTTTTTCCAGTTCCACTTCCGAGGCGGCACGCGTCAACCGTTTTCTGGAACGTATATCCCCACCATCCCAGAGGGTCTGCTGCACTTCGAGCATCACCTGGTATTGGTCTTTCGGAGCAGTCTTGATGTCAAGATTAGGGATTTCGACCGGCAGCCGGGTGATGTCGCTCTGGTACGTGGCCTTGCCGGATAGGGAGAACTGGGGCAAGTAACCTTTTCCGGCATTGGAGAGGTCGTACCCGCGTGCCTTTTCTATCAGTCCGTATTGCCTGACCAACGGATAATTGTCCTGCGCCCGGCGCTGACACTCCTCCAACGTGAGCTGGGCATGTGCCAGCATAACGGCAAGAGAAAGGGTAAAAAAGAGAATAGTCCGTTTCATATCTGTTTCTTGTTTATTCTACATGGTTTTGTTCTATACACATGCAAAGATAAAGGCATAATCCTATAACCTTACAATCCATTTGTGCGCAAAGATGTTCCAATAGTACGACATTTCGTAGGAAAAGGCAAACAATAGGGATACTTTATTATCTTTGCGGTGGAAACATACATTATCCATAAAGGGAAAGATATGGAAAAGAACAAACCGATAAGCGTCGCATTCGAGGACATCCGCAACAATCCGGATTTCGTAGAACATTCTGAGTACAGATTTATAAATGATGATTTGGGAATGGTTATCAGTTTCTTTGCCATGGGCTCTAGACTATTCCGTACCGGGCAACCTTACCGTGCCAAAGAAGGGAGGATTATACGTATCATGCAGGGCAGTGGCCGGATATCTATCAATCTTATCGAATACGAAGCCACAGCCCATGATATTATTATCATTCCCGACAACTCGCTGATAGAGATACTGGAAATCAGTCCCGACTATGAATTCCAAGTCCTCATGCCTACCGCCCATTTTCTGCCCGTGATACAGAATTCCATTCTTACGGAAGCTTACACACGAAACGGGATTCTCTTTTCATGCAACAACACGGAATGGACACGCGTCAGCCACTTTTTCTCTTTATTATGGGACATACTTCATTGTTCGCCTTACCGCCGCGAAACCGTACAGCACTTGATTGTCTCACTTCTCTATAACCTTAAGTATATCCACGAGCACACATGCAAGTCAACTCCGGCACGTCTTTCACGCCAGGAAGAGCTATTCCGCCGCTTCATCGCTTTGGTGAACCAACACAGCAAGCACGAACGCAGCGTCAACTTCTATGCCGACAAGCTATGCCTGACACCGCACTATCTGAGTTCGGTGATACGTGAAACAAGCGGGCAAACCGTGATGCAATGGATTAATCAAGCAGTTATCCTCGAAGCCAAAGTATTGCTGAAACACAGTAATCTACTGGTGTTTCAAATATCAGACGAACTGAACTTTCCCAATCCGTCGTTCTTCTCGAAGTTCTTCAAACGCATGACGGGGATGACACCGGCAGAATACCAGAAACAAATCTGACCTTAAAACAGCTGTACTACACGAGAATTCGGCAATCCATCGCAGGAGTCTGCTTCCAATGCCAGCAGCCCTTGTTTTGCTGCCAGTCCACCGGCATAGCCTATCAGTTGACGGTTGCTGCCCACCACACGATGGCAGGGAATGAATATGGAGAGGGCATTCGCCCCATTGGCAGCCGCTACAGCCCGTACGGCCTTCGGGTTGCCCAACTTTCGGGACAGCTCGCCGTAGGACACCGTTTTCCCGTAAGGAATATTCAGCAACTCCTGCCATACCGTTTTCTGGAAATCCGTCCCTGCAAACAGTAACGGCATGTCAAACTCCGTCCGCTTACGGGCAAAATATTCATCCAACTGGATGATTGCCATTGCAATGACCTCCGAAGCACCCTCCTCATAAACGGCATGCAGCGTATTCCGCATCCGCCTGCCGATTTTCTCCTTGCGCTTTTCGCTTACCCAGTCGCACAGACAAAGTTTGTCTCCTAAAGAGCCGAGCATCAACTCGCCATAAGGAGACCGATAATACTGAATCCGAATTGTTTCCATAAACTTGCTTTTTAGTATATTTGCACTTCCGATGCTTCCGACAAAAATAGATATTTATATCCGGATGTACAAGATAGAACATATTATAATACATTCCGACCTTTTCCATTTGACAGTATCGGGGTATATTTGTAAATATATAAAAACATATGATTAAATAATATACAATGAAACAGTTCTATTGGCTTATAGTAGGCATTTCCCTACTCTCACTGGCTTCCTGCAAGGAAAAGGTCAAGATGGCAAGAGACTGCCAGACAGTGAAAATAGATACAGTAATTTCAGCAGACGAACAGACCTATCTGCAATATCCAGGCAAAGTGAAAGCAGCGCAGGACATCAGCCTTGCTTTCAGAGTCAGCGGAACCATCCGGAAAATATATGTGGAGAACGGTGCACGCGTAAGCCGGGGACAACTGCTAGCCGAACTCGACCCGACAGACTATCAGGTGCAGTTGGATGCCACCGAAGCCGAATATAAACAGATAAAGGCGGATGCCAAACGGGTGATGTCACTTTACAAAGACTCCGTCACTACTTCCAGCGCCAACGACAAGGCGGTGTATGGATTAAAGCAGATTGCAGCCAAATACCGGCACCACAAGGACCAGCTCAGCTACACCAAGCTCTACGCCCCCTTCAACGGCTTTGTACAGAAACGTCTTTTTGAGGCGCATGAAACGATAGGCGCCGGTATGCCTGTTCTCTCCATAATCAGCAGCAGCATGCCCGAAGTGGAAATCAATCTTCCGGCAGCGGAATACATCCGGCGCGGACAGTTCCACAGCTATCACTGTTCATTCGATGTCTATCCAGGCAAGACCTACCGGCTGAAGCTGATAAGCATCACTCCCAAAGCCAATGCCAACCAGCTCTATACCGTACGCCTGCAACTGCTTGCCGACAAGCAGCAGCCCGTACCCTCTCCGGGCATGAATACGATGGTTACCATCCAGTACGACGAAGAGAATTCATGCCAACTGTCCGTTCCGAGCGGCGCCGTACTGCAAATAGACGGAAAAGCGCAGGTATTTGTCTACAACCCGTCCGACAACCGGATTACCGCCCGCGAAGTGACCCTCCTGCGCCTGACAAGCAACGGTCGCAGCCTCATCAGCTCCAACCACCTGAAACCGGGCGAACTGGTCGTGTCTTCCGGAGTCCACCACATCAAAGACGGAGAAACCGTAAAACCGCTCGCCGGAACCAGCGGAACAAATATTGGAGGACTATTGTAACCACTAATCCCTAAAAAACTATGGATATAAGTAAATGGGCATTTCAGAACCGTAATCTGATATACTTCCTAGTAGCTGTCCTGCTGCTGGGAGGAGCTTATTCCAGCTATGAGATGAGCAAACTGGAAGATCCGGAAATAAAGGTGAAACTCGCCATGGTAGTGACACCCTATCCGGGAGCCTCGGCTCATCAAGTGGAACTGGAAGTGACGGATGTACTGGAAAAGAGCATCCGCAGCATGGGCCACATAGACAATGTGGAAAGCTACTCCTACAACGACCTTTCACTGATACAGATAGAGTTGACAACAACCACCCGAGACGATGAGGTGGAACAATGCTGGGACATGCTACGCCGCAAAGTGAACGATGCCCGTGCCTCACTGCCCGACGGGGCCGGTACACCTATCGTCAAAGATGATTTCGGGAATGTATACGGTATGTTCTACGCACTGACCGGCGACGGCTTGTCCGACCGGCAATTGTCCGACTATGCGGAACTCGTGAAGCGGGAAATCAGCGACATGGAAGGAATTGACCGGGTGGAACTCTACGGAAAACGCTCCGAGTGCATCAACATCTCCCTGCTGCAAGACCGCATGGCAAATCTGGGTGTGAAACCAGCTGAGGTGCTTGCCACCCTGAACGGGCAGAACAAGACCACTTACAGCGGCTATTACGACAATGGTGACCACCGCATCCGTGTAACTGTAAGCGACAAATTCAAGACTGTGGAGGACATCGGCAACATGCTTATACAAGGACATGACGACGACCAGCTCCGCATGCGCGACATCGCACAGATAGAAAAAGGATACGAAGAGCCTACACGCAACGAAATGTTCTTCGACAGCGAACGGGCACAAGGTATCCTGATTGCCGCCTCCAGCGGAACAGACATTGTGAAAGTAGGCGCTGAAGTAGAAAAGAGGCTAGCACAGCTCAAAGAAACCCGTCTGCCTGCAGGCGTAGACTGCCATAAGGTTTTCTACCAGCCGGAACGCGTCGGCGCTTCATTGGGGACATTCATCATCAACCTGATAGAGTCTGTCATCATCGTAGTGCTCATTCTGATGGTGGCTATGGGATTCAAAAGTGGGGTCATTATCGGAATCAGTCTGGTGGTCACTGTCTTCGGTTCATTTATGTTTCTATATACGGCAGGCGGAACAATGCAGCGTGTATCACTGGCCGCATTTGTCCTCGCAATGGGTATGTTGGTAGACAATGCCATCGTCATCATTGACGGCATACTGGTAGACCTGAAAGCCGGAAAAAAACGGATGGAAGCCATGACAACCATAGGGAGACAGACAGCCATGCCGCTGCTGGGAGCTACGCTGATAGCCATCATAGCTTTTCTGCCCATCTTCATGTCGCCCGACACGGCAGGAGTCTACACACGTGACCTTTTCATTGTCCTGGCAGTGTCTTTGCTGTTAAGCTGGGTACTGGCGTTGGTTCATGTACCACTGATGGCCAATCGGTATCTGCATCCTGCCGTCGAAACCAACGCCACAGGAGCGAGAGAATACAAAGGACGCACTTATGCTATCTTGCGCGCCGCCCTGCGGATGGGACTGGCACACCGCTGGAGCTTTGTGTTGACAATGCTCGTCCTGCTCGGACTGTCTGCCTTCGGCTACCAGTACATGCGCCAGGGATTCTTCCCCGACATGGTTTACGACCAACTATATATGGAATATAAACTGCCCGAAGGCAATAACTCCACACAAGTGGTTCAAGACCTCCGGGAGATAGAAGCATACCTGAAAACACGCAAGGAAGTGACGCACGTCACCACTTCCATAGGCGGTACACCAGGACGCTACAATCTGGTAAGGAGCATCGCCAACCCGTCTTTGGCATACGGCGAACTGATTATAGATTTCACTTCTCCCGAAGAGCTGGTAGACAACATGGACGAGATACAAAGCTACCTGACGCATCATTATCCCAATGCCTACGTCAAGATGAAGCGCTACAACCTGATGTTCAAAAAATATCCTATCGAAGTCCAGTTCATGGGACCGGACCCTGCCGTACTGCACCGGTTGGCAGACAGCGCCCGCAGTATCATGGAGAACACGCCGGAGATATGCCTCATCACCACCGATTGGGAACCGCAGGTTCCGGTACTCTCCATCGAGTACGACCAAGCCGCCGCCCGTACTTTGGGGTTGAGCCGCAATGACGTAAGCTTGTCACTGCTCTCGGCCAATGGAGGTATCCCCATCGGATTCTTCTACGAAGGCATCCATCGGGACAATATCTACCTGAAATGCCTGGACGAGGAAGGACAACCGATAGAGGACCTCTCCAATACGCAAGTGTTCTCCTCGCTGCCATCGCTGAACGGACTGCTGAACGAAGAAACAATGGTAAAGCTGAAAGCCGGTACCCTCTCCAAAGAAGAGCTGGTGGAAAGTCTGATGGGCAGCACTCCACTGAAACAAATCAGCAAAAGTATCGACATACGCTGGGAAGACCCGGTAGTGCCGCGCTACAACGGACAACGGAGCCAACGCGTGCAATGCTCTCCCACACCGGGCATAGAGACGGAAAAGGCAAGGCAGGCCATCGCACGGCAGATTGAAAGGATAGAGCTTCCCGAGGGATACACACTGCAGTGGCAGGGTGAGAAAAGCGCCAGTGACCAGTCCATGAAGTATCTGTTCAAGAACTTCCCACTGGCCATCATCCTGATGATTGCCATTCTGATCATGCTGTTCAAGGATTACCGTAAACCGCTTATCATCTTCTGCTGCATTCCGATGGTTGTGGTAGGCGTGGTAGCAGTGATGCTGCTTACGGGAAAGACATTCAATTTCGTGGCAATCGTAGGGACACTGGGATTGATAGGGATGCTCATCAAGAACGGCATCGTACTGATGGATGAAATAACCTTGCAGATTAATCAGGGAGTGGAACCGATGAAAGCCTTGATAGACAGTTCACAGAGTCGTTTGCGCCCGGTATCTATGGCGGCGCTGACTACAATTCTGGGCATGATACCGTTACTGCCCGATGCCATGTTCGGCTCGCTGGCAGCTTCCATTATGGGCGGGCTGACATTCGGCACACTGATAACGTTGCTGTTCATACCGGTACTGTATGCGTTGTTTTTCCATATTAATACACAAGACTGACAAGGAGACAAGGGAAAAAAAGACGGCACATTTTTTCTTCTCTCCCTTGTCCTTCTGTTTTTCTGTCCGAAAAATATTTATCATTTATATTCCGCCCACGACTTGATGGCCAAATCATCCGGCGTCATCGTGCAGAATGCATTGATGAACGCACTTGCCAGACGGGCATTCGTTATCAAAGGAATATTGAGGTCGATGGCGGCACGGCGTATCTTGTAGCCGTTATCCAACTCGCCTGCGGTGAGGTTCTTCGGAATATTGACAACCATGTCTATCTCCTTGCGGTGCAGCATGTCGAGTGCCTGCGGCTGGCGTTCGGGTTCGCTGGGCCAGTAGACGCGCGTATTCTCCACACCGTTCTCCGTAAGGAAGTTGCTGGAACCACCTGTGGCAAATATTTTATACCCTTTCTCCTGAAGCATACGCGCGGCAGGAAGCATGTCCACTTTCTGCTTCGGAGTACCGGTAGAAAGCAGGATATTTTTCTCTGGAATACGATATCCCACGGAGAGCATCGCCTTGAGAATGGCGCAGGAAGTATCGCTGCCGATGCAACCCACCTCGCCCGTACTTGCCATATCCACACCCAGTACCGGGTCGGCCTTCTGCAGACGGTTGAAGGAGAACTGGCTCGCCTTGATGCCTACGTAATCCAAATCGAACAGATTCTTGTCCGGCTTCTGTACCGGAATGCCGAGCATCACCTTCGTGGCAAGTTCAATAAGGTTTATCTTCAGCACCTTGCTGACAAACGGGAACGAACGGCTGGCACGGAGGTTGCACTCAATCACCTTGATGTCGTTCTCGCGTGCCAGATACTGGATATTGAACGGACCGGAGATGTTCAGCTCACGGGCAATCTCGCGGCTGATGCGCTTGATGCGGCGCACCGTCTCCACATACAACTTTTGTGGCGGGAACTGGATAGTGGCGTCACCGGAATGCACTCCGGCAAACTCGATATGCTCACTGATGGCGTACGCGATAATCTCTCCATCTTGCGCCACAGCATCCATCTCCACCTCCTTGGCATGCTCGATAAACTGGCTCACCACTACGGGATGTTTCTTGCTGACATTCGCCGCCAGCTTCAGGAAGCGTTCCAGCTCCTCCCGGTTGGAACAGACGTTCATCGCAGCGCCGGACAATACGTAGGAAGGACGGACCAATACCGGGAAGCCCACCTTATCCACAAAGGCGTTGATGTCCTCCAGGGAGGTCAGCGCCCGCCATTCGGGTTGGTCTACACCAATGCGGTCGAGCATGGCGGAGAACTTGTCACGGTCCTCGGCATTGTCGATGCTCCTGGCGCTTGTGCCGAGAATAGGTACCTTCTGCGCATCGAGGCGCAGGGCAAGGTTATTCGGTATCTGACCACCGGTAGAGACAATCACCCCGTGGGGATTCTCCAGTTCGAGAATATCCATCACACGCTCGAAGGTGAGCTCGTCGAAGTAAAGACGGTCGCACATGTCATAGTCCGTAGACACGGTTTCGGGGTTGTAGTTTATCATGACACTGCGGTAGCCTTCCTGACGGATGGTGTTCAGGGCCTGCACGCCGCACCAGTCGAACTCTACGGAAGAACCGATGCGGTAGGCGCCGGAGCCCAATACGACAATGGACTTGCGGTCGCCGAGGTAACGGACATCATTTGCCGTGCCGCTATACGTCAGGTAGAGATAGTTGGTCTGTGCGGGATATTCGGCGGCAAGGGTATCTATCTGCTTCACTACAGGCAGAATGCCTGCACTCTTGCGGAAATTGCGGACGGCAAGGATGGCTTCTTCGCCGTCCATTGCTTGTTCCAAGCCGAGGGCACGGGCTATCTGGAAATCAGAGAAGCCTTGTACTTTGGCTTTACGCAACAAGTCCACGGGAATCATTGGCAACTCTCCATCAGCCATAAAAGAGTGCAGTTCCCTGCTGGTATCCATGATGTTCATCAACTTCTCCAGGAACCAACGGTCTATCTTGGTCAATTCGTGCACCTGGTCCACCGTATACCCGGCACGGAAGGCTTTGGAGATGACAAAGATACGTTTGTCGGTAGGTTCGCGCAGAGCCTTGTCCAAATCGGCAATCACCAGTTCCTTGTTCTCTACGAAGCCGTGCATGCCCTGGCCTATCATGCGAAGCCCCTTCTGGATGGCTTCCTCGAAAGTACGGCCGATAGCCATCACCTCGCCTACCGACTTCATGCTTGAACCCAGCTCTTTGTCCACCCCGTGGAACTTGCCCAAATCCCAACGCGGTATCTTGCAGACCACATAGTCCAGGGCGGGTTCGAAGAAAGCGCTTGTAGTCTTTGTCACAGAGTTGTTCAAGTCGAACAAGCCATAGCCCAAGCCGAGTTTTGCCGCTACAAACGCCAACGGATAACCCGTTGCTTTAGAGGCAAGTGCAGACGAACGGCTCAAGCGTGCATTTACCTCGATTACCCGGTAGTCCTCGCTCATCGGGTCGTAGGCATACTGCACGTTACACTCTCCCACAATGCCGATGTGACGGATAATGCGGATAGCAAGTTCACGCAATTTATGATAGTCCGTATTGCTCAACGTCTGTGACGGGGCAATAACGATGGACTCACCTGTATGGATGCCCAGGGGGTCGAAGTTCTCCATGTTGCAGACCGTGATGCAGTTGTCGAAGCGGTCGCGCACCACCTCGTATTCCACTTCCTTCCATCCCTTCAGCGATTTCTCCACCAGCACCTGTGGGGAGAAGGAGAAGGCTTTCTCCACCAGCACATTCAGCTCTTCTTCATTGTCGCAGAAGCCCGAACCCAGTCCGCCAAGCGCATATGCGGCACGGACAATGACCGGGTATCCCAGTTCCCGGGCTGCGCGACGGGCATCCGCCGCATTCTCCACGGCTTCGCTCTTGATGGTCTTCACATCAATCTCATTCAGTTTCTGCACAAAGATTTCACGGTCCTCCGTGTCAATGATGGCCTGCACGGGAGTGCCGAGAACCGTCACGCCGTACTTCTCGAAAATCTTGTCTTTATAGAGGGAGACACCGCAGTTCAGTGCCGTCTGTCCGCCAAAAGCAAGCATGATGCCGTCCGGGCGCTCCTTCTCTATCACCTTCTCCACGAAGTAAGGAGTGACGGGCAGGAAGTAAATCTGGTCGGCAACTCCTTCCGAGGTCTGTACCGTAGCAATGTTCGGATTGATGAGAACCGTGTAGATGCCTTCCTCCTTCAATGCCTTGAGCGCCTGCGAACCGGAGTAGTCAAATTCTCCTGCCTCACCGATTTTCAGTGCGCCGGAACCGAGCAGCAGGACTTTCTTTATATTGTTTTCTTTCATTTGCATATCTGTTTATTAAAAATGTAATAGTAGTAATAAAACCTTATCTTTCTCTTACCTTACACAATCAGTCACTAATTGAATGGCATTCAGTATAGGACTGAAAGGTATTCACTCTGGGACTGAATGACATTCAGTATGGGACTCATTATACCGTCTTTTACATACTGATTATCAAGAGATTATAAACGCAATCATTCTTGATAAAATTCTCTTACTAAAGCAACTTCACAAAGTCATCAAAAAGAAACTCCGTATCCGTCGGCCCGCTGGCAGCTTCGGGATGAAACTGTGCGGAGAACCAGGGATTGCGTTTGTGGCGGATTCCTTCATTAGAACCATCGTTCATATTGATGAAAAGCGGTTCCCAGTCTTCTGTCAGCGTGTTGTTGTCTACGGCATACCCATGATTCTGTGAGGTGATGAAGCAACGTTCCGTACCCACCATACGCACCGGTTGGTTATGGCTGCGGTGGCCGTATTTCAATTTGTATATCTTGGCGCCCCCAGCTTTGGAAAGCAACTGGTTTCCCATACAGATGCCGAAGATGGGCAGTTTCTCGTTCTGCATTGTCTTGCGGATATGCTGCACGGCAGCATCGCAGGTATCGGGGTCGCCAGGGCCGTTGGAGATGAACAACCCGTCGAACTCCATCCCAGTATAATCATAGTCCCAGGGAACGCGAATCACTTCCACGTCACGTTTCAGCAGGCAGCGGATGATGTTATGCTTGACGCCGCAATCCACAAGGAGCACTTTCTTCTTACCGGTTCCTTCGTTGTAACGGATAACCTCCTTGCAGCTAACTTTATCCACATAATTCACATCGGCATAAGAGGCCTCAGGCATTTCATCCGATTCATCATCAAAGGCGATACGTCCCATCATCACCCCATGCTCGCGAAGCACCTTTGTCAGTTCGCGGGTATCGATGCCCGTGATGCCCGGAATCTGTTCGCGTTTCAGCCAGTCACCGAGGCTTTCCACCGCATTCCAATGGCTATAATTTTCGCTATAATCGCTTACAATAATGGCTTCGGCATGGATATGCTCGCTCTCCATAAAAGTGGCAAGCCCATTCGGTTCGAGAGTAAAAGGCGGCACACCGTAATTGCCCACCAACGGATAGGTGAGCGTCATCAGCTGTCCGGCATACGAAGGGTCGGTCAGGCTTTCGGGATAACCCGTCATGGCTGTGTTGAAGACCACCTCTCCCGCTACCGGTTTTTCAAAGCCGAACGACTTGCCGTGGAAGCGGCTCCCGTCGTCGAGGATTAGAGTTACATTTCTCATTGATTCAATTAAAATTGATAAACTTGTTCTATATAATCAATAAATGCCTTGTTCAGCAGCTTCACACCGCCCGGCGTAGGATAATCGCCGCTGAAGTACCAGTCACCCGGATGCTTGGGGCAGGCCTCATGCAGCCCCTCGAGAGGCTGGTAGACAATCTGCACTTTGGCTTTCGTCCCTTTCGGAGTAAGAAGCTCCACCATCTTGGCAGAGATTTCCTCATCAGTGAAAGGAGCATAAATCTCCTTCACGTAATTCACCATCTGTTCTTTGGGCAGGCCTACCTGCTCCTTGGACTTGCGGTAGGCGGCGGCAATTACATCGCGCATCTCACGCTCCTTCAGCAGTTCCACAGCAGCCTTGAAGGCAATGAATTCACTCATCTTAGCCATATCGATGCCATAGTAGTCGGGATAGCGCACCTGCGGTGAAGAGCTTACAATGACTATCTTCTTCGGCTCCAGACGGTCAAGGATACCGATGATGCTCTGCTTCAGGGTGGTTCCGCGCACTATCGAGTCGTCGATGATGACCAGATTATCCACTCCCGGGACAAGGCTTCCGTAAGTGATGTCGTACACATGGGCGGCAAGGTCGTTCCGGCTGTTTCCTTCGGCAATGAAGGTACGCAGCTTGATGTCCTTGATGGCCACTTTCTCGCTCCGTATGCGCCGCGACAAGATATGCTCCAACTCGTCGTGGCTGGGACTATGCCCCAGGGCGGCAATCTGCTGTACCTTCTCCTCGTTGAGGTAGTCGTCCAATCCTTGCAGCATTCCGTAAAAAGCAACTTCTGCCGTATTGGGGATGAAGGAAAAGACGGTATGGTCCACATCGTTGTCGATGGCTTTCAATATGTTGGGCACGAGTTTCTCACCCAGCAGTTTACGTTCCCGGTAAATGTCCACATCACTGCCCCGGCTGAAGTAGATGCGCTCGAAGGAACAAGGTTTCACCTCGCGCGGCTTGTTGATTTGCACGGTGCGCACCTTGCCGGCCTTGTTGATAAACATGGCTTGTCCGGGTTGCAGCTCCTTGATGGATTCGACAGGAACATTAAGGGCTGTCTGTATCACGGGACGTTCGCTGGCAAGCACCGCTATCTCGTCGTCCTGATACCAGAAGGCTGTACGGATGCCCCATGGGTCGCGTACGGCAAAAGTCTCTCCGCTGCCGGTAAGTCCGCACATCACGTATCCCCCGTCCCACTCCTTGCTCGAAGTGCGCAGCACGTTGGCAAGGTCGATGTGGTTTTCTATATAACGGGTGATGTCCATGCCTGCCAGCCCTTCCGCTTCGGCAAGGTTGAAGAGGCGCTCCACTTCGCGGTCGAGGCGATGTCCCAACTGCTCCAGCATGATGTAGGTATCGGCATATTTGCGCGGATGCTGGCCGATGGCGGTAATGCGTGCGAAGATTTCATCCACATTCGTCATGTTGAAGTTGCCGCAGAGGGCAAGATTCTTGGCACGCCAGTTGTTTCTCCGGAGGAACGGGTGCACGTACGAGATGCCGGACTTGCCGGTAGTGGAGTAACGCAGGTGCCCCATATAAACCTCCCCGGCAAAAGGCAGTACACGCTTGGCATATCCCGCATCGTGCAGCTGTTCCTTTGCCAAGTCCTTGAAATGGCCCTGCACCGTACCGAAGATTTCGGTAATGGCGCCCGAGCCGAGAGCACGCTCACGGAACATATATTCCTCGCCGGGACTGGCTTCCAGTTTCACGCAGGCCAGTCCGGCACCTTCCTGCCCACGGTTGTGTTGTTTCTCCATCAGGAGATAGAGCTTGTTGAGTCCGTACATCCATGTTCCGTACTTCTCTTCATAGTACTCCAGCGGTTTCAGCAGGCGTATCATGGCAACGCCGCATTCATGCTTCAGTTGTTCCATCTATCTATTTACAATTTACCATTTACAATGTACAATTTTAAGTGTACAATTTTCTTTTCCTTATTATAGCATACAATTACCATTTACATTTACCCCTCCCAAGCGCAGCCCCATTGTACATTGTAAATGGTAAATTGTACATGTCCTCATTCTACAGTCACCGACTTCGCAAGATTCCTCGGCTGGTCCACATCCATTCCCTTGCACACGGCAATGTGATAGGCAAGTAATTGCAGAGGTACCGTAGTTATTAACGGATCAAGGCACTCCATTGTTTCGGGAAGCTCGATGCAAGTGTCGGCTATTTTACTGATGACCGTATCTCCCTTTGTCACAATGGCGATAACCCTGCCTTTACGCGCCTTTATTTCCTGGATATTGCTCAGCACCTTTTCATAAAGCCCATTCCGGGTGGCAATGACCACTACCGGCATTTCGGCATCCACCAGGGCAATGGGGCCGTGCTTCATTTCGGCGGCAGGATAGCCCTCGGCATGGATATACGAAATCTCCTTCAACTTCAAGGCGCCTTCCAAGGCTACGGGATAACTGTATCCGCGTCCCAGATAGATAAAGTTGTGTGCATAGGTGAATATCTTGGAAAGTTCCGCTATACGGTCGTTCAGTTTCAAGACCTCCTTCATCTTGTCGGGGATATGTCCCAATTCCTTGACAACTGCCAGGTACAACCCTTCGTCCATCGTCTTTTTCTCTTTGGCAAGTGTCAGGGCCAGCATGGTAAGCACCGTTACCTGCCCGGTGAAGGCTTTGGTGGATGCCACCCCTATTTCCGGTCCCACGTGGATATAGGAACCCGTGTGCGTGGCACGGGGAATGCTGGAACCGACGGCATTGCAGATGCCGTATATAAATGCCCCACGGTTTCTGGCAAGCTCCACGGCAGCCAGCGTATCGGCCGTTTCACCGCTTTGCGAGATGGCAATCACCACATCGTTGCTGTCAATCACCGGGTCGCGGTAACGGAACTCACTGGCATACTCCACCTCCACCGGAATACGGCAGAAGCTTTCAATCAAATGCTTGCCGATGAGGGCGGCATGCCATGACGTACCGCATGCCACGATGACGAAGCGTTTGGCCGCCAGCAGACGTTCCTTATAATCAATCACTGCAGAAAGAACCACGTTCGTACCCTCCACATTGATACGCCCGCGCATGCAGTCGTGAATACAGCCGGGCTGTTCGAAGATTTCCTTCAGCATGAAGTGCGGATAACCGCCCTTCTCCAGCTGGCCGAGATTGAGCGCTACCGTCTTTACCTCGTGCGGACATTCCACATTCTTCAGGTTAACAACCTTCAGCTTCTCTCCCCGACGGATGAGGGCAATCTCTTCGTCTTCCAGATACACCACCTTATCCGTGTATTCCACAATCGGCGTGGCATCCGAAGCCAGGAAAAACTCTCCTTCACCGATGCCCACCACCAGCGGACTGCTCTTGCGTGCAGCGATTATCCCATCCGGATTGTCCTTGTCGAGCACCGCAATGGCATACGCCCCAATCACTTCCTGCAAGGCAAGTTGCACCGCCGTCAGCAGGTCAATATGGTTTGTCACCTGAATGTATTCAATGAGCTGTACCAGCACCTCGGTATCAGTGCTGCTTTTAAATACATAACCTTTGGCTTGAAGTTTTTCTTTAAGGACGGCGTAGTTTTCAATAATGCCGTTATGGATGAGGGCGAAGCGTTCGGAAGAGGAATAATGGGGATGGGCATTGACGGAACAAGGTTCTCCATGAGTAGCCCAACGTGTATGTGCAATACCAATGTTACCGGAAATATCTTTTTGAGCAACGAAAGTTTCAAGTTCCGAAACCTTACCTTTCGTTTTGTACACGTTCAACTGTCGGTTATCACTGATTAATGCTACCCCTGCACTATCATATCCACGGTACTCCAACCGCTTCAGACCTTTGATAAGAATGGGGTAGGCTTTCCTTTGACCTATATAGCCTACTATTCCACACATAATGTATCAGTATTTGATTTTGCGTTGCAAATATACATATTCTTAAGAACATAAAGTTAATCTTTCCACTATTTATTTATCAAAAGAATAGAAAAAAGTTGTTTTTACATCAAAAAGTTAAAGAAAGTATTATTTTAAAAGCAAAAGGCTTAATTTATAAATCCAAATCAAACCGTCTGATTTTGATTTAGGATTAAAAGAAAACAGAGGGTGTTTTCTATCAATTCATAACTTCATCTTCTATCGCAGGAATTTTGCAAGAAAGAAGGCAGGAATACATATTAGCATTTTGCAATTAATACCATATATTTGCCGAACATTTTGAAACCACAAACAATATTATACAGCAATAAAGAAAGCTTATAATCATGAAACAAGAACTTTTTAACAACAAAACAAAAGCAGAGGATTACCAGCGACAGCCCAAACAGTTGGGCTTGTATGAGGCATCCCATGAGCACGATGCCTGCGGAGTAGGCATGCTGGTCAATATCCAGGGAGGAAAATCACATGAACTGGTAGAATCGGCATTGAAGGTACTGGAAAACATGCGCCACCGTGGAGCGGAAGGGGCGGACAACAAAACCGGAGACGGTGCCGGCATCATGCTGCAGATACCGCACGAATTCATTCTGTTGCAGGGCATTCCCGTTCCCGAGAAAGGAAAATACGGCACCGGCCTGCTTTTCCTTCCCAAAGACGGAAAAGACCAGGCTGTCATCTTGAGCGTCATTATCGAAGAGATTGAAAAGGAGGGATTGACCCTGATGCATCTGCGCAACGTGCCCACTTGCCCCGAAATATTGGGAGAAGCGGCTCTTGCCAACGAACCGGACATCAAGCAAATTTTCATCACCGGATTTACGGAAAGCGAAACCGCCGACCGCAAACTCTATATAATAAGGAAAAGGATAGAGAACAGAATACGCAAGTCGGACATCCCCACCCGCGAGGATTTCTACATCGTCTCGCTCTCTACGAAGAACATCGTCTACAAGGGCATGCTCTCTTCCTTGCAGTTGCGCAACTACTTCCCCGACCTCACCAACAGCTACTTCACCAGCGGGCTGGCATTGGTGCACTCCCGTTTCAGCACCAACACTTTCCCCACCTGGGGACTGGCACAGCCTTTCCGCCTGCTGGCACACAACGGCGAAATCAATACCATCCGCGGCAACCGCGGCTGGATGGAAGCCCGTGAGAGTGTACTCTCCTCTCCCGCCTTGGGAGACATCCGGGAGATACGCCCCATCGTGCAACCGGGCATGAGCGACAGTGCCTCGCTGGACAATGTACTCGAGTTTCTCCTCATGTCAGGCCTGAGCCTGCCCCATGCCATGGCCATGCTTGTGCCGGAATCTTTCAACGAAAAGAATCCCATCAGCGAAGACCTGAAAGCTTTCTATGAATACCACTCCATCCTGATGGAGCCGTGGGACGGACCGGCGGCACTGCTTTTCAGCGACGGGCGCTATGCAGGCGGCATGCTCGACAGAAACGGACTGCGCCCTGCACGCTACCTGATTACGCAGGGCGGCATGATGGTAGTGGCCAGCGAAGTCGGCGTGATGGATTTCGAGCCGGGAGACATCAAGGAAAAAGGACGCCTGCAACCGGGCAAGATACTGCTTATAGACACCGAGAAAGGCGAAATATATTATGACGGCGAACTGAAGAAACAACTTGCCGAAGCCAAACCATACCGCACTTGGCTGGCCGGCAACCGCATCGAGCTGGACGAACTGAAAAGCGGTCGCAAAGTCTCCCATAGCGTGGAGAACTACGACAGCATGCTGCGCATCTTCGGCTACTCCAAAGAAGACGTGGAACGGCTGATTGTCCCGATGTGTACCACCGGTGCCGAACCCATCAACTCCATGGGCAATGACACCCCGCTAGCAGTACTCTCGGACAAGCCGCAACTACTGTACAACTATTTCCGCCAGCAGTTTGCCCAAGTCACCAACCCTCCTATCGACCCGATACGCGAAGAACTGGTAATGTCGCTGACCGAATACATCGGAGCCGTAGGCATGAACATACTGACACCCAGCGAAAACCATTGCAAGATGGTGAGGTTGAACCATCCCATCCTGAACAACACCCAGCTGGATATTCTCTGCAACATCCGGTACAAAGGCTTCAAGACCGTGAAGCTGCCCCTGCTCTTCGAAGTGGCAAAAGGGTGCCAGGGATTGCAGGAAGCATTGGCAACCCTCTGCAAGCAGGCAGAAGAATCCGTCAACGAAGGAGTGAACTACATCGTGCTTTCCGACCGCGACGTAGACGCCGCCCATGCCGCCATTCCGTCACTGCTTGCCGTGTCGGCGGTACACCACCATCTTATCTCCGTGGGCAAACGGGTGCAGACGGCACTGATTGTAGAAAGCGGCGAAATCCGCGAAGTGATGCACGCCGCACTGCTGCTGGGCTTCGGAGCCAGCGCACTGAATCCGTATATGGCTTTTGCCGTCATCGACAAACTGGTGAACGAAAAGGAAATACAGCTCGACTACGCCACTGCCGAAAAGAAATATATCAAGTCCGTCTGCAAAGGCTTGTTCAAGATTATGAGCAAGATGGGCATCAGCACCATCCGTTCTTACCGGGGCGCGAAAATTTTCGAGGCCGTAGGACTGAGCGAGGAGTTGAGCAATGCCTACTTTGGCGGACTGAGTTCACGCATCGGAGGCATACGCCTGGATGAAGTGGCACGCGACGCCATCGCCTTCCACAAGGAAGGGATGGAGGTTCTTAAAAAGAAGGGGGAAGCGGAGCTATTGCCGAACCGCGGACTGTATGCCTTCCGCAAGGATGGTGAGAAGCACGCCTGGAACCCGGAAACCATCAGCACACTGCAACTTGCCACACGCCTGGGAAGCTATAAGAAATTCAAGGAGTTCACTGCCATGGTAGACAGCAAGGAATCTCCCATCTTCCTACGCGATTTCCTCGACTTCCGCCGCGTTCCTATCAGCATAGACCGGGTGGAACCGGTAGAGAACATCGTACAGCGCTTTGTCACCGGCGCCATGTCCTACGGCTCCATCAGCCGCGAAGCCCACGAAGCCATGGCTATTGCCATGAACAAGCTGCATGGCCGGAGCAATACGGGCGAAGGAGGCGAAGACCGGGCACGCTTCATACCGCGCGAAGACGGCACCAGTCTGCGCAGCGCCATCAAGCAGGTGGCCTCAGGACGTTTCGGTGTCACCGCAGAATATCTGGTGAATGCGGACGAAATACAGATAAAGATTGCCCAAGGCGCCAAGCCGGGCGAAGGCGGACAGCTGCCGGGCTTCAAAGTGGATGAAGTGATTGCCAAGACACGCCACTCCATTCCGGGCATCTCGCTGATTTCCCCCCCGCCCCACCACGACATTTACTCCATCGAAGACCTGGCACAGCTCATCTTCGACCTGAAGAACGTGAACCCACGGGCAAAAATCAGCGTGAAGCTGGTGGCAGAAAGCGGTGTGGGCACCATTGCCGCCGGTGTGGCAAAGGCAAAGGCCGATTTGATAGTCATCTCGGGTGCAGAGGGCGGTACGGGAGCCTCTCCTGCATCATCCATCCGCTATGCCGGCATCTCGCCCGAACTCGGTTTGAGCGAAACGCAACAGACACTGGTGCTGAACGGCCTGCGCGGACAAGTGATGCTGCAAGTGGACGGACAGCTCAAAACAGGCCGCGACATCATACTGATGGCAATGCTCGGAGCCGAAGAATTCGGCTTCGCCACCAGTGCCCTGATTGTACTGGGTTGCGTAATGATGCGCAAATGTCACCAGAACACCTGCCCCGTAGGGGTGGCGACACAGAACGAAGAACTGCGCAAGCGCTTCCGCGGACGCAGCGAGTATCTGGTGAACTTCTTCACTTTCCTGGCCCAAGAGGTACGCGAATACCTGGCGGAAATCGGGGTGGAACGCCTGGACGACATCATTGGACGTACAGACCTTATCGTCCGCAAGCCGGATGACGGAATCAGGAAACATCAGTTGATAAGCTTCGACAAACTACTGGCACGCGTAGACAATGAAGCCGCCATCCGCCACGTCACCGACCAACAGCATGGCATCGACCATGTGAAAGATGTAGAGATGCTACATGCCGCCGCCGAAGCCGTAGAGAACCAGAAAGAAATCTCGCTGGAGTACACCATCGCCAATACCGACCGTGCCTGCGGCGCCATGCTCTCTGGTGTCATTGCCGCAAAATACGGAGAAAAAGGGCTGCCCGAACATACGCTGAACGTGAAGTTCAAAGGCTCTGCCGGGCAGAGTTTCGGGGCATTCCTTGTCCCGGGTGTCAACTTCAAGCTGGAAGGCGAGGCCAACGATTATCTGGGCAAAGGTCTGAGTGGCGGACGCATCGCTGTCCTGCCTCCGGTACGGAGCAACTTCGAGGCAGAGAAAAACACGATTGCAGGCAACACCCTGCTTTACGGCGCCACAAGCGGTGAAGTTTACATCAACGGCCGTGCAGGCGAGCGCTTTGCCGTCCGCAACTCCGGTGCCACAGCCGTAGTGGAGGGTGTAGGCGACCACTGCTGCGAGTATATGACCGGCGGGCGCGTGGTAGTACTCGGACAGACGGGACGCAACTTTGCCGCAGGCATGTCCGGCGGTGTGGCCTACGTATGGAACCGGGACGGCAACTTCGACTATTTCTGCAACATGGAAATGGTAGAACTGAGCCTCATCGAAGAGGCCTCCTACCGCAAGGAACTGCACGAGCTCATCCGCCAGCACTACCTGTACACCGGTTCCAAACTGGCACGCACCATGCTTGATGACTGGCCACGCTATGCCGACCAGTTCATCCAGGTAGTCCCTATCGAATACAAAAAAGTGCTGCAAGAGGAGCAGATGCAGAAATTGCAACAGAAGATTGCAGAAATGCAACGCGATTATTGAATCGCGAATTAATAATGAAAGAATGAAAGACTGAGGAAATTCCCCTTTCATTCTTTAATTCTTTAACTTTTTAATTTGTTCATCATGGGAGATCCAAAAGCATTCCTCAATATCCCCCGCCAAGAGGCGGGTTACCGTCCGATACACGAACGTATCACAGACTTCAGCCAAGTGGAACAGACACTGAACAGCCACGACCGCAAGCTCCAGGCCTCGCGCTGTATGGACTGCGGCGTACCCTTCTGCCACTGGGCATGTCCGCTGGGCAATAAAGACCCGGAATTCCAAGACGCGCTCTACCGGGGCAAATGGCGCGAAGCCTATCAAATACTGAACAGTACGAATGATTTTCCGGAATTTACGGGACGCATCTGCCCTGCCCTTTGCGAGAAGTCGTGCGTACTGAAACTCTCGTGCAACGAACCGGTCACTATCCGCGAGAACGAAGCCGCCATTGCCGAGGCTGCTTTTCGCGAGGGCTACATCACCCCCTCCAGCCCGAACGCAACGGAAAGAAAGTAGCCGTCATCGGCGCCGGCCCTGCCGGATTGAGCGTTGCCGTACGGCTGAACGCCAAAGGTTACGAAGTTACCCTATTCGACAGCAAACCGATGCCGGGAGGACTGCTGCGCTATGGCATCCCCAACTTCAAGCTGGACAAAGCCGTCATCGACCGCCGCATGAAAATCCTCGAGGCCGAAGGTATCTTGTTCAAGATGGGAGTCCATGTCGATGTGCAGAAACTGCCCGTCGGATTCGATGCCTACGCCATTTGTACCGGTACGCCCACCGCCCGCGACCTCTCCATTCCGGGCAGGGAGCTGAAAGGCATCTACTTTGCCCTCGACATGCTGGCACAGCAGAACCATATTCTGGATGGAGATACCTTCCCGAAAGACCAGCTCGTCAACGCCCGCGGCAAACGGGTACTCGTCATCGGCGGCGGCGATACCGGGTCTGACTGTATAGGCACCAGCATTCGCCAGGGAGCCGTCAGCGTAACCCAGATTGAAATTATGCCCCAACCGCCCATAGGACACAACCCGGATACTCCCTGGCCGCAATGGCCCGTCGTACTGAAAACCACCAGCAGCCACGAAGAAGGCTGTACCCGTCGATGGTCCCTCGCCTCTACCCGGTTCATCGGGAAGAATGGCAAGGTATGCGGTGTGGAAGTGGAAGAAGTGGAGTGGCTTCCGGCAACAGACGGTAACCGCCCTACCATGAAATCTACGGGTAAGAAAGAGGTCATCGAAGCCGATATGGTGCTTCTTGCCATGGGTTTCCTCAAGCCCGAGCAACCGAAGTTTGCAGAGAACGTATTCGTGGCAGGCGATGCCGCCCACGGCGCCAGCCTCGTGGTACGTGCCTTGGCCGACGGACGACGAGTGGCAACAGAAATAGACCGTTACCTCGGACCTCTAAAAGAAAACAAGAAATGATTTCCCTCCCTTTAATTTTTAACCTTTAATTTTTAATTCTCATGTGTGGAATAGCAGGAATCTTCAACATACAGTCTCAAACTCCTGAGTTGAGAAACAAAGCGCTACGGATGGCGCAGAAAATCCGTCACCGCGGACCCGACTGGAGTGGTATCTACGTAGGTGGCAGTGCCATCCTGGCACACGAACGGCTTTCCATCGTTGACCCCGAAAGCGGTGGGCAGCCTTTGTACTCATCCGACAACAAACAAATCCTCGCCGTAAACGGTGAAATCTATAACCACCGCGAAATACGTGCCCGTTATGCCGGGAAATACACTTTCCGGACAGGTTCGGACTGCGAAGTCATCCTCGCCCTCTACAAGGACCGGGGCATCGACTTTCTTGAAGAATTGAACGGCATCTTCGCTTTCGCCCTCTATGACGAGGAAACCGATGATTTCCTCATCGCCCGTGACCCGATTGGCGTCATCCCACTCTATATAGGCCATGACGACCAAGGCCACATCTACGTGGGCAGCGAACTGAAAGCACTTGAAGGCTTTTGCGACGAATACGAGCCCTTCCTCCCCGGCCATTACTACCGGGGAAGCGAAGGCAAGATGCAACGCTGGTACAAGCGCAGCTGGACTGAATATGAAACCGTTAAGGCAGACGACACCGCTGCCCGCCATGCCACACGTCAGGAAATAGACAGCGTAAAGCTTTCTCTCGAAGCTGCCGTCCAGCGCCAACTCATGTCCGATGTTCCTTACGGGGTACTCCTTTCCGGTGGACTCGACTCCTCCGTCATTTCTACCATTGCCAAAAAGTATGCCCGCAAGCGCATCGAAACCAACAACCAAAGCGAAGCCTGGTGGCCGCAACTCCACTCCTTCGCCGTCGGCCTGCGCGGTGCACCGGACTTGATAAAAGCCCGTGAAGTGGCCGAATACATCGGCACCGTCCATCACGAAATCAACTATACCGTGCAAGAAGGTCTCGATGCCTTGCGCGACGTCATTTACTTTATCGAAACCTACGACGTCACCACCGTCCGCGCTTCCACACCGATGTACCTGCTGGCACGTGTCATCAAGAGTATGGGTATCAAGATGGTGCTCAGCGGTGAAGGAGCTGACGAAGTTTTCGGAGGATATCTCTACTTCCACAAAGCGCCCACCCCGCAAGCTTTCCATGAAGAGACGGTACGCAAACTCTCCAAACTGCATATGTACGATTGCCTGCGTGCCAACAAAAGCCTTGCTGCCTGGGGAGTGGAAGGGCGTGTGCCTTTTCTTGATAAAGAATTCCTGGATGTAGCCATGAGCTTGAATCCCGCCGTCAAGATGTGCCCTGGCCGGGAGGTGGAGAAACGCATCGTCCGCGAGGCTTTCGAGGATATGCTGCCCGAAAGTGTGGCCTGGCGACAGAAAGAACAGTTTTCGGACGGTGTAGGCTACAACTGGATTGATACGCTGAAAGCCGTCACATCTGCTGCCGTCACCGACCACCAGATGGAGCATGTGGCCGAACGATTCCCCATCAATCCACCGCAGAACAAAGAGGAGTATTATTACCGCAGCATCTTCGAAGAGCACTTCCCCAGCCGGTCGGCAGCTTTCAGTGTTCCCAGCGTCCCCAGCGTGGCATGTTCCACAGCCGAAGCCCTTACCTGGGATGCCACACTGCAAGGAAAGAATGATCCGAGCGGACGCGCTGTGGTAGGAGTGCACGAAGCGGCATATACATTATAAAATAGTAATGCCACACTTCAGCAAGTAAAATGCCACACTATAATGAGGATGATGCCACACTTCAACAATCACGAAGTGTGGCATTGTGTTCATTCAAGTGTGGCATTTTACTTGCTGAAGTGTGGCATTATGACTACTCAGATGTGGCATTTCCCTTATACAGTTTCTCCTCTCTGCCAACAAACAACTAATACTTTATATCTAAACAACTTCTCTCCCCCTCCTCTTTCATATTCCCGATTAATTCCCTACCTTTGCCCCGCTTTTTTCGAAAAAGCAGAATTCGTTCAATTCGTTTTTGGGTTAAACTTAATAACGCTTATGCAAAAGTCTGACTGCATCATCGGTGTAGAGCACGTATCGAAATACTTCGGAGACAAAGCCGTACTGAATGATGTAAACCTCTCTGTCCGTAAGGGCGAATTTGTAACTATCCTGGGACCCTCCGGCTGTGGCAAGACTACCTTGCTTCGCCTGATAGCCGGTTTCCAGACCGCCTCGGAAGGCATCATCACCATCGGCGGACGCGACATCACCCAGACACCGCCGCACCAGCGCCCGGTGAACACCGTCTTCCAGAAGTATGCTCTCTTCCCTCATCTGAATGTGTACAACAACATCGCCTTCGGACTGAAACTCAAGAAAATGCCCGAAGCCACCATCGGCAAGAAGGTGAAACAAGCCCTCCGCATGGTAGGCATGACGGATTACGAAGACCGTGACGTCGACTCCCTCTCCGGCGGGCAACAGCAGCGCGTAGCCATCGCCCGCGCCATCGTCAACGAACCGGAAGTGCTGCTACTGGACGAGCCCCTCGCCGCCCTCGACCTGAAAATGCGCAAGGACATGCAGATGGAACTGAAAGAGATGCACCAGAAACTCGGCATCACCTTCATCTATGTCACCCACGACCAGGAAGAAGCCCTCACCCTGAGCGACACCATCGTCGTGATGAGCGAAGGCCGCATCCAGCAGATAGGTACCCCGACCGACATTTACAACGAGCCTATCAACTCTTTCGTTGCCGACTTCATCGGCGAGAGCAACATCCTGAACGGACTCATGCTCCAAGATAAATCCGTCTCCTTTGCCGGACACGAATTTGAGTGTGTGGACAAGGGCTTCGGCGTCAATACCCCTGTCGATGTCGTCCTCCGTCCTGAAGACATTTATATCTTCGAGCCTTCTGCCGCCGCCCAACTGACAGGCACCGTCACCTCCTGCATCTTCAAAGGCGTGCACTACGAAATGATGGTGCAGACCAACGAAGGTTACGAATTCATGGTGCAGGACTATCACAGCTTCGAAGCCGGACGCCAGGTGGGCCTGCTCGTAAAGCCCTTCGATATCCACGTCATGAAGAAGGAACGCACCTGCAACACTTTCGCCGGACGACTGATCGACGGACAGCACGTCGAGTTCCTCGGCTATACCTTTGAGTGCGCCGAAGTGCAAGGCATCGAGCCGGGTAGCGACGTACAGGTGGAGATTGATTTCCAGAACGTCATCCTCGAAGATAACGAAGAAGACGGCCATCTGACTGGTGAAGTGAAATTCATCCTCTACAAAGGCAACCATTACCATCTCACCGTGTTTACGGACTGGGATGAAGATATCTTTGTCGACACCAACGACGTCTGGGACGACGGCGACCGCGTCGGCATCACCATCGCTCCGCAGAACATCCGGGTGATGAAACCCTCTGCTATTGTTGAACCCACTAATAAGAAAGGAAGTGCTCAGTAATATATCCCGCTTCTTCATGCGTCGCCGGAACTGGACTGTTCCCTACGCTCTGTTTCTCGTCATCTTCGTGGTGATGCCCTTGTTGCTCATTGTGCTCTATGCTTTCACGGACGCCGAGGGCGCGTTCACATTCGCCAACTTCCGCAAGTTCATGGTGCACCCCGAAGCCATCAACACATTTGTTTACTCCATCGGGATAGCCGTCATCACCACGCTGGCATGCTTCATACTGGGTTATCCCGCAGCTTATATCCTGAGTCAGAAACGCTTCAACACTTCCCAGACCATGGTTGTACTGTTCATCCTGCCTATGTGGGTGAACATCCTGATACGCACACTTGCCACCGTGGCGCTGTTCGACTTCCTCAACCTGCCGTTGGGCGAAGGTGCGCTGGTGTTCGGTATGGTCTACAACTTTCTGCCGTTCATGATATACCCCATCTACAACACGTTGCAGAAGATGGACGGCAGTCTGATAGAAGCCGCCCAAGACTTGGGCGCTACGCCCCTGCAAGTGTTCCGGAAGGTGATTCTGCCCCTCTCCATGCCGGGCATCATGAGTGGCGTGGTGATGGTTTTCATGCCCACCGTCTCCACCTTTGCCATTGCCGAATTGCTGACAATGAACAATATCAAACTGTTCGGTACCACCGTGCAAGAGAGCATTTATAACGGAATGTGGAACTACGGCGCTGCCCTGTCGCTCATCATGCTGTTGCTGATTGGCGTCACTGCCTTGTTTACGAACGAGGACGACAGTGCTCAAAATGAAAGCGGAGGTGTGATATGATGAAACCCACAACAACGCCGCGCCGCGATGCACTCACCCGTTTCCTCGCGAAGAGTTACCTCTGGTTCCTGCTTGCGCTGCTCTATTCGCCCATCCTGATTATTATGATTTTCTCCTTCACCGAAGCCAAGGTGCTGGGCAACTGGACAGGGTTCTCCACCAAATTATACAGTTCACTCTTCACCGGCGGGATGCACCACTCGCTGATGAGTGCCATCTGGAACACATTTGCCATCGCGCTGATTGCGGCTACGGCATCTACCTTGCTGGGCAGTTTGGCAGCTATCGGCATCTTCAACCTGCGTTCCCGTGCCCGGCAGGTGATGAACTTCACCAATGCCATACCGATGATGAATGCAGACATCATCACAGGTGTGTCGCTATTCCTGTTGTTTGTCAGCTTCGGCATCTCACAAGGATTCACAACGGTGGTGCTGGCACATATCACTTTCTGTACTCCGTATGTAGTGCTCAGTGTCATGCCCCGTCTGAAAAAGATGAATCAGAACGTTTACGAAGCCGCCCTCGACCTGGGCGCTACGCCTTTCCAGGCATTGCGGAAGGTCATCTTTCCGGAGATTCTACCGGGAATGATAAGCGGGTTTATCCTTGCTTTCACCCTTTCCATTGATGATTTTGCAGTGACCATTTTCACCATCGGAAACGAAGGTCTGGAAACGCTTTCCACCTATATCTACGCCGATGCACGCAAGGGGGGATTAACCCCGGAATTGCGTCCACTGTCAACTATCATCTTCGTAACGGTGTTAGTGCTGCTGATTGTGATAAACAAGAGAGCGGAACGTTCAAAGAAAGAATAAAAACAAAAATGATAATTTAGCGGGCGGATGCCCGCTAAAAATTGACAATTGACAATTGACAATTAACAATTAGGCTGCGCTATATTGTGCTTAAACAATCGTTCCGAATGGTAATTGTCAATTGTCAATTGTTAATTGTCAATTTTTAGCGGCAAAGCCGCTAAATTATCATTTACCACATAATCATATCAACAATGAAGAAATACATACCCCTCCTCCTCTGCATCCTTCTTCTCGCCTCCTGCACCAGCTCCGGCGAGAAGCGCAGCCGTGTCCTCAAAGTCTACAACTGGGCTGACTACATCGACGAGAATGTCCTTGCCGAATTCCCCGCCTGGTACAAAGAACAAACAGGCGAAGACATCCGCATCATCTACCAGGTATTCGACATCAACGAAATCATGCTCACCAAAATCGAGCGTGGGCAGGAAGACTTCGACCTCATATGCCCCTCGGAATACATCATTGAGCGTATGTTGAAAAAGGATCTCCTCCTCCCCATCAACCGCGACTTCGGCAAAACCCCGGATTACATCCCCAACATCTCCCCTTACATCCGGAAAGAACTGGAGAAAATCAGCCAGCCCGGCCGCCACACCAACGACTACGTTGTTCCCTATATGTGGGGTACTGCCGGCATTCTCTATAACAAGAAGTTCAAAACCCTCGAAGAAGTCAGCACCTGGGGATGCCTTTGGGATGCCGTCAACCGTGGTAAAATCTTGATGAAGGACAGTTACCGCGACGCTTACGGAACTGCCATCATCTACGCCCACGCCCGCCAGCTTGCCGACAGCACCATCACCGTGGAACAACTGATGAACGATAATTCCCCCGAAGCCATCGCCTTGGCAGAGCAATATCTGAAATCCATGAAACCCAATATCGCCGGGTGGGAAGCCGACTTCGGCAAAGAGATGATGACCAAGAACAAGGCATGGCTCAACCTCACATGGAGCGGTGATGCCGTCTGGGCCATCGAAGAAGCCGAAGCTGTGGGTGTCAGCCTCGATTATACGGTTCCCCGCGAAGGCAGCAACATCTGGTACGATGGCTGGGCCATCCCCAAGTACGCCCGCAACGTGAAAGCCGCCAGTTACTTCATCAACTACCTTTGCCAACCGGACATTGCCCTGCGCAACATGGACGCCATAGGCTACGTAAGTGCCGTAGCAACCCCTGAAATCATGGAGGCAAAGATTGATACGACTCTCGAACAATTCTCCGACCTCAGTTATTTCTTCGGCCCCGGAGCAGACAGCATTCAAATCAATCCTATCCAGTACCCCGACCGTCAAGTAGTAGAGCGCTGTGCCATGATCCGCGACTTTGGCGACCGCACGGAACTCGTCCTTGAAATGTGGAGCCGCGTCAAAGGTGATAATCTGAACACTGGTATTGTGCTCCTTATCTTTGCCGTTTTCGGTGCGCTATTTGTCTGGATTGTATGGAAACGGATCAGTATCTATAAGCAGAAGAAACGCCATCGCCGTCGCAGACGGAGATAGTAGTTATTAAATATTATCGAATTATTTCGTAACTTGCAACGAATTTAAAAATCACGCACCTATGAAACTGAAAAAACTTTTCTTCGCCTCTATCCTGACTATTGCTGCATACGGCACTGTACAGGCACAAAACACCCAAGTTATCGCCCACCGTGGCTTCTGGAAAACTGACGGCTCCGCCCAAAACAGCATTGCCGCTTTGGTGAAAGCCGATTCCATCAATTGTTACGGTTCCGAGTTCGACGTATGGCTCACTGCTGACAATAAGCTCATCGTAGACCATGACGGTGTCTTCAAGGGTGTCCGCATGGAAACATCCACCGAGAAAGAGTGTACTTCCATCATCCTCAATAATGGGGAAAACCTCCCAACCCTGAAACAATACCTCAGCAAAGCCAAGCAACTGAAAACCCGTCTGATCCTGGAGCTTAAAGCACATAAAACTCCCGAACAGGAAACCCGAGCCGTAAAACAAATCGTGAAAATGATAAAGAAAATGGGCCTGGCAGACCGCACCGAGTACATCACCTTCTCCCGCCACGCCTGCAAAGAGTTCATCCGTCTCGCCCCGAAAGGCACTCCCGTCTACTATCTGGAAGGCGACCTCAGCCCGAAAGAGTTGAAAGAATGGGGATGCGCCGGACCCGACTATCACCTCAGTGTATTCAAAAAACACCCCGAATGGATTAAAGAATGTCACGACCTCGGCATGAAAGTGAATGCCTGGACAGTGAACGATGCCAAAGACATGGAATGGCTTATCGGCGAAGGCGTGGACTTTATCACAACCAATGAGCCTGTATTATTGCAGGAGATATTGAAAAGGAAATAACTTTTTTAAAGATAGTAACAAGGTGTTTCCTGAAATACATTTAGTCACCAAAAAACAATAAAACCGTTTCATAATGTCATTTATGAAATGGTTTTTTCATTCCATAAACTTCACTTTTCTGCAAAAACCAAGCATTTACCTCCTTTTTCACACAGAATGAATATGCAGAAAGAATTCCATAAATAACAAATCCACTAAATATCCCCCTGCAAACTTTTAAATTGAAACTTGAATAGTGTATATTTGCAGCGACTGAAAGATTAGACTCCTAAAATAGAAATAAGGTATTGTTTTTATTAAATAACAATCAAAATGTCGTATCTTTGCATCGTGATTAAAACAAAAGGAAACATTAATTCACCAACAGAGTACAAAATGACAAGAATGATTAAATTCACCAAGATGCACGGAGCGGGTAACGACTACATCTATGTAGACACCACGAAATACCCCATCGAAAGTCCTGAAAAGCTTTCGGTTATATGGAGCGCCCCGCACACAGGAATTGGAAGTGACGGTCTGGTACTTATCGGCAGTTCGGACAAGGCTGATTTCAGCATGCGCATCTTCAATGCGGATGGTTCCGAAGCCAAAATGTGTGGTAACGCCAGCCGTTGCATCGGCAAATACCTATATGAATATGGATTGACCTCAAAGCCAGCAGTCACCCTCGATACCCTTTCGGGCATCAAAGTGCTGAAGCTCCACATAAAAGACGGAATAGTAGATACCGTCACCGTGGACATGGGCATCCCTACCGGTATGCAGGAGCAAACCGTAGAAGCCGACGGACGGAAATTCACCGGGACCACCGTCTCAATGGGAAATCCGCATCTGGTAATCTTCGTAGATGATATAAAGGAAATAGACCTCGAAAGTATCGGCCCGAAACTGGAAAACCACCCGTCATTCCCCGGACGAATCAATGTAGAGTTCGCCCAGATACTTGAAGACGGCAAAATCCGGATGCGGGTATGGGAAAGAGGTTCGGGCATCACCCAAGCCTGCGGAACAGGAGCTTGCGCCACCGCCGTAGCCGCCGTCCTCACAGGAAGAGCCGGAAGAACATCAGATATCATCATGGATGGAGGCACACTCACCATCGAGTGGGACGAAAAAAACGGGCACGTAATGATGACCGGAGGAGCGGTCCGAGTATTCGATGGGGAGATAGAGATAATTAACGCTTAAAACAACAAGAAAGTATGGCATTAGTAAACGAACATTTTTTGAAATTACCGGGAAGTTATTTATTTTCAGACATAGCTAAAAAGGTGAATACTTTCAGGATAACGCACCCTAAACAAGAAGTCATCCGTCTGGGTATCGGCGACGTTACCCGGCCACTGCCGCCGGCCTGCATCGAGGCGATGCACAAGGCAGTGGACGAGATGGCAAACGGGAAGACTTTCCGCGGCTACGGCCCCGAACAGGGATACGATTTTCTGATTGAGGCCATCATCAAGCACGATTACGCCCCGAGAGGCATTCATTTCAGCCCTACGGAAGTGTTCGTCAATGATGGAGCCAAGAGCGATACGGGTAACATCGGAGATATCCTCCGCCACGACAACAGCGTGGGAGTGACCGACCCCATCTACCCGGTATACATAGACAGCAATGTGATGTGCGGCCGTGCCGGAGTGCTGGAAGAAGACGGCAAATGGAGCAACGTGACCTACATGCCCTGTACCGCCGAAAACAACTTCGTCCCCGAGATACCGGACAAGCGCATCGACATCGTTTATCTCTGTTACCCTAACAACCCGACGGGAACCACGCTGACCAAACCTCAGTTAAAGAAATGGGTGGATTACGCACTTGCCAACGACACCCTCATCCTGTTTGATGCGGCATACGAGGCATTCATACAAGAAGAAGATGTGCCCCACTCCATCTACGAGATAAAAGGAGCCAAAAAATGTGCCATCGAATTCCGCAGCTTCTCAAAAACAGCCGGATTCACCGGGGTACGTTGCGGATATACCGTGGTTCCGAAAGAACTGACAGCCGCCACACTGACCGGTGATCGCATCGCACTGAACCGCCTGTGGAACCGCCGTCAATGCACCAAGTTCAACGGCACCAGCTACATCACCCAACGGGCTGCCGAGGCCATATACACCCCGGAAGGCAAACGACAGATAAAGGAAAACATCGATTACTATATGAACAACGCCCGGACGATGAAAGAAGGTCTGGAAGCAGCCGGACTGAAAGTGTACGGCGGCGTAAATGCCCCTTACATCTGGCTGAAAACACCGAACGGAGTCGGTTCGTGGCGATTCTTTGAACAAATGTTGTACGAGGCCAACGTGGTGGGGACACCCGGCGTAGGTTTCGGTCCCAGCGGAGAGGGTTACATCCGGCTGACTGCTTTCGGCAATCACGAAGATTGCACGGAGGCGATGAAGAGAATCAGAAAATGGTTGATGTAGAGAGAAGAGATGATTCGACAAGCTCAGCATGACAGATGGCATCGACTAACAGAAAACATTACACTTAAATAACAGCTGTTTCACCGGACTGATCATCCGCAATTTTTCTAAATTTAAAAAGGTAAAAGGATATGGAAACAAAAAGCGTAAAATTGAAGGCAATAGCAATCGCATTATTATCAGTAGCCCTGCCCTTCACGGCAAAGGCACAGGACAAAGTGGAAGCATCAGTCGGTGCCGACCTGGTAAGTGGTTACATCTGGCGCGGCACGGACTGCGGCGGAGTGAGCATTCAGCCCAGCATGTCGGTAGGATATAAAGGCCTGTCACTGACGGCATGGGGTTCGGTAGGAATCGACAAAGACGATGCCAGGGAAATTGACCTTACACTGGGCTACAGCACAGGCGGTTTCAGCGTGGCAGTCACCGATTATTGGTTCTCCTATCACAAAGAAGACGGTGGATATACGGGAGATTACTTCAAGTATGGTGCACACAGCACGGCACATATCTTTGAAGCGACTCTAGGCTACGACTTCGGCCCTTTGGCACTAAGCTGGAACACTTATTTTGCCGGTGACGACTATACGAAAGAAAACGGTGACAGAGCCTATTCCACTTATGTAGGCATCAGCGCCCCTTTCAAACTGGGCGGTCTGGATTGGTCGGCAGAAGTAGGTTTCACCCCGTGGGAAGGTGCATACGCCGACAAATTCAACGTCACCAACCTCACACTGAAAGCTGAAAAAGAGATCAAATTCAGTGACTCCTTCTCACTGCCCACTTTCGCGCAGTTGACGTTCAATCCCCATACACAGGGAGCTTACTTCGCAGTGGGAGTTAGTTTTTAAAGAAGAATAAACAGGTATTAGGTATTTACAGATGCGCCGAATGGCAAATCGTAAATCGTAAATTGTCTAATCGTAAATATAGTAAGGTATGAAAAAGATTGAAGCAATTATCCGTAAGACCAAATTCGAGGATGTAAAGGACGCATTGCTCGAAGCGGACATCGAATGGTTCTCCTACTACGACGTAAGAGGTATAGGAAAATCACGCCAGGCCCGCATCTACCGCGGTGTAATGTACGACACCAGTTCCATTGAACGTATCCTGGTCTCCATCGTGGTACGAGACAAGAATGCGGAAAAGACCGTGCAAGCCATCATCAAGTCCGCACAAACCGGAGAAATCGGCGATGGACGTATCTTCGTCATTCCCATTGAAGACGCCATCCGCATCCGCACTGCTGAAAGGGGCGACATCGCACTCTATAATGCTGAACAAGAAAGATAGGCAGCTACAAACCACAACAAAAAAGTGAGCGATGCACTACCTTGTAAGGGAGAAGTTCACTATAGAAAGACAAAGAATACAAGTACAACAAAAAGCAAAAAACTTATGGATAAATATAGAAAACGCAGCATCGCCAAGCTGTGGATAGCCGGTGCTGTCCTTATGGCAATCTGCATGGCAACAGAAACTTTCGCACAGAATACCGCCACGGCGGACAGCCTATCAACCACAGTAATAGCCGTCACAGAGCAGACAGCCACAGAAGAAGCTGCTCCCGACACTTTAGGAGAACTGGTAAACGGACTTAACACTGTATGGATGCTTCTCGCCGCCATGCTGGTATTCTTCATGCAACCGGGCTTCGCATTGGTGGAAGCCGGTTTCACACGGGTGAAGAACACCGCCAACATCTTGATGAAGAACTTCGTGGACTTCATGTTCGGCTCCCTTCTCTACTGGTTCATCGGCTTCGGACTGATGTTCGGCGTAGGCGGTTTCGTGGGAATGCCCCACTTCTTCGACCTCTCGTTCTATGACGGCGGCGGACTACCCACAGAAGGTTTCCTGGTTTTCCAGACCGTATTCTGCGCCACAGCGGCTACCATCGTATCAGGAGCTATGGCGGAGCGCACCAAGTTCTCCATGTATCTGGTTTACACCATCTTTATCAGCGTACTGATTTACCCTGTATCCGGTCATTGGACCTGGGGCGGCGGATGGCTGATGAACGGTGAAGAAGGTTCGTTCATGATGAATCTGTTCGGCACTACGTTCCACGATTTCGCAGGGTCTACGGTGGTTCACTCCGTCGGTGGTTGGATTGCACTGGTAGGTGCGGCTATCCTCGGCCCGCGTATCGGTAAGTATGGCAAAGACGGCAAATCGAGAGCCATCCCGGGACACAACCTTACGATGGCAGCTCTGGGCGTATTCATCCTATGGTTCGGCTGGTTCGGTTTCAACCCCGGTTCACAGTTGGCAGCAGCCTCTACGGCCGATCAGGAAGCTATCTCACACGTATTCCTTACCACAAACCTTGCAGCCTGTGCAGGCGGTTTCTTTGCACTGGTAGTCAGTTGGTTGAAGTTCAGCAAACCGTCCTTGTCACTCACCCTGAACGGTATCTTGGCAGGTTTGGTAGGCATCACGGCAGGTTGTGATGCGGTTTCCCCACTGGGTGCAGTCATCATCGGTACCATCTGCGGCATCGTAATGATCTTCTCGGTGGAATTCATCGACCAAGTACTTAAGATTGACGACCCTGTAGGTGCCTCCTCCGTACATGGTGTCTGCGGTTTCCTCGGAACCATACTCACGGGGTTTTTCTCCACCAGCGAAGGTCTCTTCTACGGTGCAGGTGCAGGTTTCCTGGGTGCACAGGTATTCGGTGCCCTCGTGGTAGGTGCATGGGCGGCAGGTATGGGCTTCCTCATCTTCAAAGGACTCGACATCGTACACGGTCTCCGCGTTCCGAAACGGGTGGAAGAAGAAGGACTCGATATTTACGAACATGGCGAATCAGCCTATAACTAAACAAGAGTTTTTTTACTCTAACAAATATATTTTTATAAACCAACAATTACAACTCGAGGTATTATGTCAAAATTGAGATTCAGAGTAGTTGAAACGGCGTTTAAGAAGAAACCCGTTGCAGTGGCAGCCCCCGCGGAACGTCCGTCGGAATATTATGCCAAGTATGTGTTCAACAAGGAAAAGATGTTCAGGTATCTGCCCAGCAAGGTATATGCCAAACTGATTGACGTGATCGACAATGGTGCTCCGCTGGATCGCAGCATTGCTGATGAAGTGGCAGCCGGTATGAAGAAATGGGCACTCGAAATGGGCGTTACCCACTACACTCACTGGTTCCACCCGCTCACCGAAGGTACGGCCGAGAAGCACGATGCTTTCATCGAACACGACGGCAAAGGCGGTGTAATGGAAGAATTCACAGGGAAGCTCCTCGTTCAGCAGGAACCGGACGCATCCAGCTTCCCCAACGGTGGCATCCGCAATACTTTCGAAGCACGCGGTTACAGCGCATGGGACCCCTCCTCTCCGGCTTTCATCGTCGATGATACGCTCTGCATCCCTACCATTTTCATTGCATACACCGGCGAGTCTCTGGACTACAAGGCACCGTTGCTGAAAGCCCTGCGTGCTGTAGACAAAGCTGCCGTAGACGTATGCCGCTACTTCAATCCCGAAGTGAAAAAAGTGGTTGCCTACCTGGGTTGGGAACAGGAATATTTTCTGATTGACGAAGGACTTTATGCCGCCCGTCCCGACCTGTTGATGACCGGGCGCACGCTCATGGGCCACGACAGTGCCAAGAACCAGCAGCTCGAAGACCACTATTTCGGAGCCATCCCCACCCGCGTGGCCGCCTTCATGAAGGAATTGGAGATTGAAGCATTGAAACTCGGTATTCCCGTCAAGACCCGTCACAACGAGGTAGCTCCCAACCAGTTTGAGTTGGCTCCTATCTTCGAAGAATGTAACCTGGCGGTAGACCACAACATGCTTATCATGGCACTGATGCGTAAAGTAGCCCGCAACCACGGCTTCCGCGTGCTGTTGCACGAAAAGCCTTTCAAGGGCGTCAACGGTAGCGGTAAGCACAACAACTGGTCACTGGGCACGGACACCGGTATCGGATTGATGGGACCCGGCAAGTTGCCCGAAGAAAACCTACGCTTCATCACCTTCGTAGTGAATACCCTGATGGCGGTTTATAAGCACAACGGATTGCTAAAGGCAGCTATCTCCAGCGCCACCAACGCACACCGTCTGGGTGCCAACGAAGCGCCTCCCGCAATCATCTCCAGTTTCCTTGGCAAGCAGTTGTCGCAGGTGTTGGAGCACATCGAAGAGAGCACCAAGGATGACCTCGTGAGTCTCAGTGGCAAACAGGGTATGAAGCTGGACATCCCGCAGATTCCCGAATTGCTCATCGACAACACCGACCGTAACCGTACCAGCCCGTTCGCCTTCACCGGCAACCGTTTTGAGTTCCGTGCCGTAGGTTCCGAAGCCAACTGCGCCTGCGCCATGATAGCCTTGAACGCTGCCGTGGCAGAGCAACTGGTAGAATTCAAGAAAGATGTGGATGCCCTCATCGAAAAGGGTGAACCGAAGATTTCGGCCATCCTCGAAGTGATCCGCAAATACATCAAGATTTGTAAGCCCATCCATTTCGACGGCAACGGCTACAGCGACGAATGGAAAGCCGAAGCCCTGAAGCGCGGTCTGGATTGCGAGACCAGCGTACCCCTTATCTTCGACAGCTATCTGAAACCGGAAAGCATCAAGATGTTCGAAGCTACCGGTGTCCTGAACCGCAAAGAGCTGGAAGCCCGTAACGAAGTGAAATGGGAAACTTACACTAAGAAAATCCAAATTGAGGCCCGTGTATTGGGTGATCTGGCCATGAACCACATCATCCCCGTGGCAACACAATATCAGACGGATCTCATAGACAACGTTTACAAGATGAAGGACTTGTTCCCCGGCGATAAAGCTGCAAAACTGTCTGCCAAGAACCTGGAACTCATCGAAGAGATTGCCGACCGCACCGCTTTCATCAAGGAGCATGTAGATGCCATGATCGAAGCCCGTAAGGTTGCCAACAAGATTGAAAGTGAACGTGAGAAAGCCATCGCCTATCACGACACCATCGTGCCGGCCATGGAAGAGATCCGTTACCACATCGACAAGCTGGAACTGATTGTTGACAACCAGATGTGGACGTTGCCCAAATACAGAGAACTCTTGTTTATAAGATGATTTTGAGATTTATGATTTACAATTTATGATTTATGCCATGCGGCATAATAGCACAGCCTATAGATCTGAAATCATAAATCTTTCTATTTCTTTTGTTGGTTGTTTTAAGTTTGCAGGGGGAGAGGTGCCGTGAGGTAGTTCTCTCTCTTTTTTATGACTAAATTATCATTTATCCCAAACGTCTCTCCTTTTCGCAAAAAGTAGTATCTTTACCCCGAATTTAAAATCCTATTATGATGAAGAACATACACATTCGCTACGCGACGCTTTTACTCCTTGTATTGCTGGCAGTTCCGGCATCTTTATCCGCACAAACTGCCCTGAAGCAAAAATTAAACAAAATTTCCGCCATCAAGGAAGTCCGTCCGTTAGAAACCTCTGAATTCGCAGAGAAGTACGTCACCTATTTTACCCAACCGTTGGATCACCGCCATCCGGAGAAAGGCAGTTTCCGTCAGCGCGTCATTGTCGCCCATATTGGTTTCGACCGTCCCACAGTCATCGTCACCGAAGGTTATGGCGCCGCTTATGCCCTCCGCCCCAAATATCGCGAAGAGCTGTCAAAGCTTCTCAATGCCAACATGATATTCGTGGAATACCGTTATTTTCTGGAATCCACCCCCGAACCCAAAGACTGGCAATATCTGACAGCCGAAAGCTCCGCAGACGACCTGCACGCCATCACCACCGCATTCAAGAACATCTATCCGGGCAAATGGATCGCCACAGGCATCAGTAAGGGTGGACAAACCACCCTCCTCTACCGCACCTTCTATCCGGACGATGTGGATATTTCCGTCCCCTACGTAGCGCCGCTTTGCTATGGAGTAGAAGATGGCCGCCATGAACCTTTCCTGCACAATGTATCTACTGCCGAAAACCGCAAGAAAATTGAAGATTTCCAATTGGAAGCATTGAAACGGAAAGCAACCTTACTCCCCCGTTTCGAGAAGTACTGTGCCGAAAAGAAATATTCTTTCAACGCTCCTATCGAAGAAATCTACGATTATTCGGTATTGGAATATTCCTTCGCCTTGTGGCAATGGGGCACTCCCATCACTTCCATTCCCGCCACTACCGCTTCCGACGACGACATTTTCAAGCACTTGCTTGCCATCAGCGAACCCGGCTACTTCACTCCCAACAGTCCGAACGCTTCTTTCTTCGTGCAGGCAGCCCGCGAACTGGGTTACTATGGTTATGACGTCGAACCTTTCAAAGAATACCTCTCTATTAAGTCAAGTAAAGGTTATCTGCACCGTCTGATGCTCCCCGAAGAACTGAAAGATATGGATTTCGATAAAACCCTCAGCAAGAAAATAACAAAGTTCCTAAAGAAAAACGACCCGAAAATGATTTTTATCTATGGTCAGAACGACCCGTGGACAGCAGCAGGCGTCACCTGGCTGAAAAACAAGAAGAATATTCACGTATTCATCCAGCCCAATGGAAGCCATTTGGCGCGCATCAATACGTTACCCGAAAAAGAAAAGAAAGAGGTAATAGAACTGATAAACAAATGGCTGGAATAAATGATAGTTTAGCGGCTTTGCCGCTAAACTATCATTTATCTTCTATAATTTCCGCATCCTCAATATCTTTATCCCTCGTAGCAGTCGGCATCTTCGGACGTTTACGCGTGAACGTAAACCAGTTCACCAACTCTGAAACTGCATAGATTATGCTGGTGACACCGATAATAATGAAGGCTGTCGAGCGCACCCCTGTCGGATTGAACAAGGCTACCAGCCCTGCAATCAGAATGAGTACCGGAATGACATAAAATCCTGCACGAACCGGCATCCAACGGCGGGCTGCCGACAACGACGCAATCTGTTGTACACCTCCCAGCACCAGGATAAATCCTAATACAAACGTCAGCAAATCAGCAAAGAAACCGGGCATAATCACCAGCCAAAGACCGAACAACAAGCTACCGATCCCCTCAATAGGCAAACGGTGCCTTTCCTCCGCACTCATGGCGAAATATCCGATAATACTTAAGAGCGACGGTATCAAGAATACGACACCAATCGTTATAACAAAGTAATCGCCCGCTTCATTGGGAAACATCACCAATACCAGACCGATTACCAGCGCACATATCGTGCGTAAAAATGAGTTACTTATTCCTTTCATGAGCTTATGATTTTTTGCGAAGATACATTTTTATCCGCACAACTCCACAAGAAAGTCACGAAAAATCAATTAACGTTCAGCCAGGCGTTCATATCTTCGGCCACCAATAGCCAGTAAAGCAACAAGAGAATAGCAATCGATACGCCAATGGCGACTAAATGTTTCCGTTTCATAGTTCATCCTTTCTTTTTTATATGAGTAATGGTTGTTTTTAATACCTTTATAGAACAAGTTTATAAGAAAATTGTTCTTAGAAAGAAAAAAAGCAAGAAATTCTTTGGTATTTAAAACAAAGTGATTACATTTGCCCCCAGTTAAAACAAAAAGACAATGAAAACAATACTCGTAAATACATATTGGTGGTGGCGCCCGTTACAACTCCGACAGTCGTAAGGGAGCAGCGCTCGTATGTATATATGTGAACATAATATAGAATAAGAAAGAGCCCTGTCGCAACCTGCGACAGGGCTCTTTTCTTTTATCCGGTTTTGAGATAAACAGTAAATCGTAAACAATTAAATAAAAAATAGGATTATGAGTTTTTTAGTAAATCAAGATGGTTATTACGGAGAATTCGGCGGAGCATATGTTCCCGAAATACTCCACAAGTGTGTAGAAGAGTTGCAGAGCACCTACCTCAAAGTACTGCAAAGCGAAGATTTCAAGCAAGAGTTCGACCAACTGCTGCGTGACTACGTAGGCCGCCCCTCCCCACTCTATTACGCCCGCCGCCTCTCCGAGAAGTACGGCTGCAAGCTCTACCTCAAACGTGAAGACCTGAACCACACAGGCGCCCACAAAATCAACAACACCATCGGCCAAATCCTCCTGGCACGCCGCATGGGCAAACACCGCATCATCGCCGAAACCGGTGCCGGACAACACGGTGTAGCCACCGCCACCGTCTGCGCCCTGATGAATATGGAGTGCATCGTCTACATGGGCAAGACGGACGTAGAACGCCAGCACATCAACGTAGAAAAGATGAAAATGCTCGGTGCAACCGTTATCCCTGTCACCTCCGGCAATATGACACTGAAAGATGCTACCAACGAAGCCATCCGCGACTGGTGTTGTCATCCCGCTGATACCTACTACATTATAGGTTCCACAGTCGGCCCGCACCCTTACCCCGATATGGTAGCCCGCCTGCAATCCGTCATCAGCGAAGAAATCAAAAAGCAACTCATGGAGAAAGAAGGCCGTGACTGTCCCGACTATCTCATTGCCTGTGTAGGCGGTGGAAGCAACGCTGCCGGAACCATTTACCACTACATCGACGACTCCCGCGTACAAATCGTCCTTGCCGAAGCCGGAGGAAAAGGAATAGACACCGGAATGACCGCAGCCACCATCGCCCTCGGCAAAATGGGTATCATCCACGGCGCCCGCACCTACGTCATCCAGAACGAAGACGGCCAGATTGAAGAACCTTATTCCATCTCCGCCGGACTGGACTATCCAGGCATCGGTCCCATGCACGCCAACCTCGCCGCACAAAAACGTGCCATCGTGCTTGCCGTGAATGACGATGAAGCTATCCGTGCAGCCTATGAGCTCACGAAACTGGAAGGTATCATTCCCGCCCTGGAAAGTGCCCATGCCCTCGGTGCCCTCGAAAAACTAACCTTCAAGCCCGAAGACGTCGTTGTCCTGACCGTTTCCGGACGCGGAGACAAGGACATAGAGACGTATCTGGAATTAATTAATAATTAAAGCGTTATGAATACATACAACTACCAAACCCACAGCCGTACCATTCTCGGGGATCTTCACACTCCCGTAAGTACCTATCTTAAAGTCCGTGACGTGTTCCCTCAAAGCGCCCTCATGGAGAGTTCGGACTATCACGGCAGTGAAAACAACCGTTCCTTCATCGGCCTTTGTCCGCTGGCAAGCGTCAGCATCGACCACGGGACGGCCATCTTCCGTCTGCCCGACGGCACTCGCGAAGAACATCCCGTCACACACGAATACCGCGTAGAGAATGCTTTGGAAGATTTCCTCAGCCGCTTCCACGTCGAAGGTGAATACGCCAACTATTGCGGTCTTTATGGCTACACCTCTTTCAATGCCGTGCGCTATTTCGAAGACATCCCTGTGAAGGACAGCCGCGAAACCACCAATGATGCACCGGATATGCTCTACATTCTCTATCAGTACCTTATCGTCTTCAACGATTTCAAAAACGAAATGGTGCTTCTCGAAATGCTTGCCCCCGGTGAAGAGAGCGAACTGGACACCGTACAAAAAGCCATCCACAACCGCAACTATACCGCCTACGACTTCCGTGCCGTCGGCGAAACCACCTCCTCACTGACCGACGAACAGCACAAGGCAAATATCCGTCAGGGCATTTCCCACTGTCTGCGTGGAGACGTTTTCCAGATTGTCCTCTCCCGCCGCTTCGAACAACGCTTCGTGGGTGACGACTTCAAACTCTATCGCGCCCTGCGCAGCATCAACCCATCGCCTTACCTGTTTTACTTCGACTTCGGCGGTTTCCGCATCTTCGGTTCGTCCCCCGAAACTCACTGCCGCATCGAAGGCCGTCATGCCTACATCGACCCCATTGCCGGCACCACCAAGCGTACCGGAGACCCTGAGCAGGATGCCAGAAATGCCCAATACCTGCACGACGACCCCAAAGAAAACGCTGAACACGTCATGCTCGTCGACCTCGCCCGCAACGACCTTTCGCGCAACTGCCACGATGTAAAAGTGGATTTCTACAAGGAGATGCAGTATTACAGCCACGTTATCCACCTTGTCAGCCGTGTCAGCGGCACACTGAACGATGATGCCAAACCCATCAAAGCTTTTATCGACACCTTCCCCGCAGGCACTCTGAGCGGTGCACCCAAAGTTCGTGCCATGCAGCTCATCAGCGAACTGGAACCACACAACCGTGGCGCCTACGGCGGTTGCATCGGCTTCATCGGTCTGAACGGTTCTCTGAATCAAGCCATCACCATCCGTACTTTCGTCAGCCGCAACGGAGTGCTTTGGTTCCAGGCAGGCGGCGGCATCGTAGCCAAGAGCAACGAAGAATACGAGCTGCAGGAAGTCAACAATAAACTGGGAGCGCTGAAAAAGGCGATTGTAATGGCAGAGAAAATGTGAGAACCATAAATTATAAATTATAAATCCCATGATCGTAATCATAGATAACTACGACTCTTTCACCTACAACCTTGCCCATCTGGTGAAAGAACTCGGTGCAGAAGTAGATGTTCTGCGCAACGACTGCTTCGCCCTCGAAGACCTTGAAGCATACGATAAAATCATCCTTTCCCCCGGTCCGGGTATTCCCGAAGAGGCAGGATTGCTTCTCGATGTCATCCGCACCTATGCCGGACGCAAGCCCATACTCGGTGTCTGCCTCGGCGAACAAGCCATCGGCCAGGTTTTCGGCGGCAAGCTGACCAACCTGAGTGAAGTATTCCATGGCGTACAAACAAAGGTATATGTGTCTCCCGCAGGGGCTAATAATCATTCGCCCGCTCCCGCAGCGCCAGCAATACCTATAGAGCCCGATTACCTTTTTTCCGGCCTTCCCGCTGAAATTCCTGTCGGCCGTTACCACTCCTGGGTAGTCGATACCGGGAATTTTCCCGAAGAACTTGCCATCACTGCCATCAGTCCGGAAGGCCAGATCATGGCACTGAAACACCGGACGTTCGATATTCACGGCATCCAGTTCCATCCGGAATCGGTACTGACTCCCGACGGAAAAACGATCTTGAAAAACTGGATTTCCAAATAATAAAAATTGAAGTTATGAAAGATATATTAACCCGGCTCTTCAACCACGAAGAGCTCACTTCAGAGGAAACCAAGCAAATCCTCCTCAATATTACCCGGGAGAAGTATTCCGAGGCTCAGATAGCAGCATTACTAACTGTGTTTCAAATGCGTAGCATCACCGTAGATGAACTAACCGGCTTCCGCGAAGCCCTTATGGAGACTCGCGTCCCCATCGACTTCGCGCCTTACCGTCCCATTGACATCGTTGGTACAGGCGGCGATGGGAAAAATACTTTCAATATCTCCACCTGCGCCTGTTTTGTCGTAGCCGGAGCCGGTTACAAAGTTGCCAAACATGGCAACTACGGCGCCACCTCCGTCAGTGGGGCGAGCAACGTCATCGAGCAACACGGCGTCCGTTTCACCAACGACCCCGACAAACTGAAACGCAGCATGGACGAGTGCAACATCGCCTACCTTCATGCCCAACTTTTCAACCCGGCAATGAAGTTTGTCGGCCCTGTACGCAAGGCTCTGGGAGTACGCACCCTGTTCAATCTTCTCGGTCCGCTCGTCAATCCCTGTAAACCCGCCTATCAGCTGTTGGGGGTTGCCGACCTCGCCCAGATGCGTCTTTACACCAACGTCTTCTACAAACTCGGCATCGACTTCGCAGTAGTCAACAGCCTCGACAGTTACGATGAAATCTCCCTCACGGATGAATTCAAGGTTATGACACGCAATTACGAGCGCATCTACCGTCCGCAAGCTCTCGGTTTCAATGCCGCACAGCCCGAAGAACTTTTCGGTGGGGCGTGTAAGGAAGACGCCGCCCGCATCTTTGATAATATCCTTAACAACCGTGCCACACGTGCCCAAACGCAATGTGTCATTGTCAACGCCGCCTTCGGCATCCAGGTAATGGAGCCAGAAAAGGAAATCGAAGAGTGCATTGCTATCGCTCGCCAATCGCTGGAGAGTGGACGGGCGCTGAAGGCGTTGAAGAAGTTTATAGAAATCAATCAGTAAGAACCCATAAATTCCAATTTATGAAAGATATTTTATCTGAAATCATCGCCCACAAGCGAATTGAAATAGCACAGCAGAAACAGGCCGTCTCCCTCAGCCAATTGCAGGAACAGGCTGCCGCTGTACTTCAGGAAGATGCCGCCGCCCTAATCGGAGGCACCCTCCGGCACCGCAGTATGAAGCAATCCCTCGCCTCCTCCGCCTCCGGCATCATCGCCGAGTTCAAACGCCGTTCTCCTTCCAAAGGCTGGATTAAAGAAACCGCGCAAGCCGGCCTCATTCTTCCGGCTTACGAAACCGCCGGTGCCTCCGCCCTTTCCATCCTAACGGACGAGAAATTCTTTGGCGGTACTCTACGTGACATCCGCACCGTGCGTCCCCTCGTCAACATACCCATCCTGCGCAAGGACTTCATCATCGACGAGTATCAACTTCTGCAAGCCCGCATCGTAGGTGCCGACGCAGTGCTCCTCATAGCTGCCTGCCTCACACCCGACGAATGTCGTGCGCTTACCTTCCAGGCACACGAATTGGGCCTTGAAGTCCTACTCGAAGTACACGCTCCTTCCGAACTCTCCTATATATATAAGGAGACGGATATGATCGGTGTCAACAACCGGCACCTCGGTAGCTTCGTCACCGATGTAGAGAATTCCTTCCGCATTGCAGAAGAGCTGAAGCAGACCATTGCGGAAATTGATTTCGAGACACCTCCGCTACTCGTTTCCGAAAGTGGAATTTCCGGTCCCGAAACCATCCGGAAATTGCGTTCTGCCGGCTTCCGCGGTTTCCTTATGGGAGAAACTTTCATGCGTACCGAAAACCCCGGAAATACCTTAAAAGAACTCATTCGCGAAATATAAGTTTGGAAATTTACACATAATTTCATATATTCGTGAATTCTAAGTGTACACAGCCCCATGAATACAATTATCAAAGTATGCGGAATGACCGAAGCTGACAATATCCGCAATGTAGATGTATTAGGTGTAGACATGATTGGTTTCATCTTCTACCCCAAGTCTCCCAGATATCTGTACCAGATTCCCAGGTATCTGCCTACCCTTGCCAAGCGTGTCGGCGTATTCGTCAACGAGACCAAAGAGAACATCCTGATGTATGCCGACCGTTTCGGCCTGGACTACATCCAGTTGCACGGTGACGAATCGCCCGAATACTGCCGTACCCTCCACTCCAACGGTTTCCGGATTATCAAGGCGTTCTCGATAGCCCTTCCCAAAGACCTTCTCGCCGTTTCTGACTACGAAGGCTTTTGCGACTATTACCTGTTCGATACCCGCACCGCCCGTTATGGTGGTTCCGGACAGCAGTTCGACTGGAACATTCTGCAACGCTACACCGGTTCCACCCCTTTCCTGCTCAGCGGTGGCATCAACCCTTACAGCGTCAAGGCGCTGAAAGAGTTTCACCACCCCCGCCTCGCCGGCATCGACATCAACAGCCGTTTCGAGACCTCCCCGGGCATCAAGGATGTGGAACGGATAGAACGTTTTCTGAAAGAGCTGGGCAAAGCCCCTGCAACAAATTATAAATTATAAATCATAAATCGTCAACATGAATCGTATAAATAAGCTTTTCCAGGACAGTCCCAAGAACCTGCTGTCCATCTACTTCTGTGCCGGTTGTCCCACTTTGGAAGGCACCGCTAACGTCATCCGTACCCTCGAACGCAACGACGTCCACATGATTGAAATCGGCATTCCCTTCAGCGACCCGATGGCTGACGGCATTGTCATTCAAAATGCCGCTACCCAGGCTCTCCGCAACGGTATGTCCTTGCGCCTGCTTTTCGAGCAGCTGCGCGATATCCGCAATGACGTACACATCCCCCTTGTCTTCATGGGCTATCTTAACCCCATCATGCAGTTCGGCTTCGAATCCTTCTGCCGGAAATGCGTGGAATGCGGCATCGATGGTGTCATCATCCCCGACCTCCCTTTCAAGGATTACGAAGAAACTTATAAACCCATCGCCGACCGCTACGACATCCGCGTCATCATGCTCATCACCCCCGAGACCAGCGAAACCCGTGTCCGCGAAATCGACGAGCACACCGATGGCTTCATCTATATGGTATCCAGTGCCGCCACTACCGGTGCCCAAAAGGATTTTGATGCCCAGAAGCAAGCCTACTTCAAGAAAATACAAGATATGCATCTGCGCAATCCCCGCATGGTCGGCTTCGGCATCAGCAACAAACAGACTTTCGACGCCGCTTGCGCCAACTCCTCCGGCGCCATCATCGGCAGCCGCTTCGTCACCCTGCTGAATGAACACGAAGGAGATGCGGAAAAGGCAATTACACAACTGAAAGAAGGGTTGAGATAGGGAGGAAGAAAGGGATTTAGTATAAGGTATAAAAACGCCTGCAACGAATTCAAACAGGTAATAGTGCATCTTAGTCGCATACCTTATACTTCATCCCTTTCTTCCTTTGGCAAACTTTTATACGGACTTATATATAGTTTCAATTTAAATCCCTATATTTGTATACATTAAAGCAAAGATCCAATGAAAACAGTTACTGAATACATTTCATTACTACGTGACTACATGCAGAGAAATGCTGATAAATACGGTATTTCCCGTATGGGCATATTTGGCTCTGTTGCCCGAAACGAACAAACAGAAACAAGCGATGTCGACATATATGTTGAAGGACAACTACGCGGTTTTTTTGCTCTATCCGGAATTAAGCAAGAATTAGAAGAACTATTAGGTTGTCCAGTTGATATAGTACGTTTGCGTGACAAAATGGACACCCTTTTACGCGAAAAAATATTAAAGGAGGGAATTTATGTTTGATACATTAATTGCTCTTCATACATTAGAGTTAATTCGCAGTTCTTTGGAACAAATAGAGAAAAGGTGTTCAGACATACACTCTACAGATGATTTCCTATTAAGTGATACCGGCATGATGAAACTTGACAGTATCTGCATGAAACTTACAGCAGTAGGAGAAAGCATAAAAAATCTCGATAAAATTACCAATAAAGAATTATTAGTGAAATATCCTGAAATACCCTGGAAAAACGTAATGGGTATTCGCGACATTATCGTACATCATTATTTTGATGTAGATGCTGATGAAATTTTTAGAATCTGTAAAGAAGACCTCCCTCAACTATACGAAATCATAATAAGAATGATAAATGAGATGAAGTAGCCAACCCTAATTCGCGCAAATATCATTTTTTCACTATCTTTGCGCCCAAAACAATCAAACTCCGGTTATGTTTATGAAAAACGACTATCCATCCGTATTGCTGATTTATACCGGTGGCACCATTGGTATGATAGAAAATCCTGAGACCGGCGCACTCGAAAACTTTAATTTCGACCACCTCCTCAAGCATGTCCCCGAACTGAAACGTTTCAACTACCGCATCTCCTCCTACCAATTCGATCCCCCTATTGATTCCTCCGACATGGAGCCCTCCCTCTGGGCGAAAATCGTAAAGATAATCAATTACAACTACGACTACTTCGACGGCTTCGTCATCCTTCACGGAACCGACACCATGGCCTACACAGCCTCCGCCCTTAGCTTCATGCTTGAGAATCTTGCCAAACCCGTCATTCTCACAGGCTCACAACTCCCCATCGGCACCCTGCGTACTGACGGAAAAGAAAACCTTATCACCTCCATCGAAATCGCTGCCGCCAAGAATCCGGACGGCGCTCCCGTAGTTCCCGAAGTATGTATCTTTTTCGAGAACGAGCTAATGCGCGGAAACCGCACCACCAAGATAAATGCCGAAAACTTCAACGCATTCCGTTCTTTCAATTATCCCTCGCTGGCACATGCAGGCATCCACATCAAATATGATGCCCACATCATTCGCCGTCCCGACCCTGCGCGTCCTATGAAACCCCACTATCTGTTCGACACCAATGTCGTCATGCTCACCCTTTTCCCCGGCATTCAGGAGAGCATCATCAATTCAGTCCTCCACGTCCCCGGCCTGAAAGCCGTTGTGCTCAAAACCTTCGGTTCCGGCAATGCCCCTCAAAAAGAATGGTTTATCCGCCAGCTGAAAGAAGCTACCGAACGTGGCATCATCATTGTAAACATCACCCAGTGCCAGCGCGGAGCAGTCGAAATGGAACGCTACGAAACCGGGCTGCATCTTCTTCAGGCAGGCGTCGTCAGCGGTTATGACAGCACACCCGAATGTGCAGTAACCAAACTCATGTTCCTCCTCGGACATGGACTTAACCAAGCCGAAATCCGCTACCGCATGAATTCCGATCTTGCGGGAGAAATCACGAAATAGTAAATTTTCAAAATATTTAGTCTAAAATCAACGGGGTATAGCAACAAAAATCTTCTGTTGGCTATAATCCCGTTTCGTTTTGCATATCCGAGAAAACCGCTGGACAGATTTTACAAGTTCCCAATTTTCGTATATCATACTCATTTTTAGCAAATAAAACATTAGACTGAAACAAAAAATCAACTTTTTTGTTATTATATCAAATTTATCATTACCTTTGTGGCGAGAATATGCAAGAAATGTACATTTTCGACAGTTAATAATGGAAAATAGACAATAATCCAATACATATTACTCTATCAAGTATGAAACTAATTAACCGATTATCAGTAATGGCTGCCATGGTAAGTACCATGTTCTTAGCCAGTTGTGCGGATGATGTGTACGATCCCAGTAAGGAACCGCAGACACCACCAGCAGAAAATCCTTTTGGGGAAGGCTTTGCAGCCCCGGATGGCTTTGGCTGGACCATGATTAACCCCGTAAAGCTCAATGTTGAGGTAAAAGATGATTTCAATGGTCAGTATAAGTACTTGATTGAAGTATTTGCCACCAATCCATTGCATGATGAAGACGCAACTCCTATTGCAGCAGGTGTAGCAAACAAGAATGCAAGTTACATTGCAGAAATCAATGTACCTACAACCATTGAAAAACTATACATTCGTCAGACAGACCCGAAGCAACGAAAAGAAGTTTACGCACGTGCAGTTCCGGAAAATGGTGGTTCAATGGATTGCAAGTTGTACTATACCGGAGTTGATACAAAAGCCACAGGAAATACAGGTTCAGCATTCGAAGCTGCTAAACGAGCAGGTTTTGTGGAACCGGCTCATAAGGACAGCGAAGACCTCAAGCCTCTTTATGATGAAACAAAGATAATACCTGAAGTACCCGCTGTTTCAGACGGCTATGTCCAGTATAATCCGGGAGCATTAAACGCCGGAGCTAAATTCATTATCGGAACAGAATATACAGAAGATACTCCTTTTAAAGATAATATACGAGTTTACGAAGGTAGCGGCAGAGCAACCGTATTCGTTCAGGGAGTATGGGATTTATCCGCCTCTGGTAAAAAATTAACCTCCAGGCTTGATATTTATGTAATGAATGGTGGCAAGATAATTGGCTCAAAAGACATCACAATCGATGCCCAAAATACACTTACCGTTCAAAGCGGAGGAAGCATTGAATCCAAAGGTGGAATCTTCTATTTAGGGTGTTCAGCTAAAGTCTATGGCTCCATTAGTGCAACAAACCTTAAGGTAAATATTGGCACACCTGAAATATATATTGGCGAAAACGGAAGTATTAAAGCTACAGAAACAGGCTATTTCAATAGCGCTCAAGTATTTAATTACGGTGTATTAAGCGCAGGTAAACTTGAATTTATAAAAACTGCCGTACTAAATAAATCTTATATTGAAGATTGCGAAGATATTTTGATCAACGGTAGTCAGATATTTAACTATGGTGATGTCAAACTCAACGGAACACTTGCAACCAATAACAATACAGGTACGGCAAGTTTCATCAATCATTATCAAGCCACTTTGGCAGGAACGACATGGAATAATGGCGCTTCAGTCTATAATGATGGGCTTATCCAACTTACTGATTTCTATAATACAGCAGTAGGTGAGATATATAATAGTTGCGCATTTATCATCAGAAATGAATTTACTTTCGTGAATTTGATTTTGGACAATGGTTCTATTACAAGTGACTGGAGTAAAACAACGAACGAATGGCTTCCTGTTCCGACTATCACCTGCAATCAAAAGGTTGATGTCAAAATGAGAAACAGTTCTATCATAAAAGCCGATAATTTCATTTTAGGCAATGCACCCAATAGTATCGTTGGCGAACAAGGTGAAATATCCATGATAAAAATTCGTCAGCTCACACTAAAAAACAACGGGAAAACCAGTATCAGTGGCAATCTGGTGATTGAGAGGGAAGATACAAACGAGTATCGACAACTTGAAGTCACATGTGCTACGACCGGCTATGATGAATCCAAACATTCCATCGAATCTTGTAGCGGTATTATCAATGGTGGCAATGAAGGCGGTGACCCAAGCGATCCGGAATTTCCGATCATCGTTGAAGATGCAACCAACTATACTTTTGCATTCGAAGACAATTGGCCTACTTACGGTGACTTTGATTTGAACGACATCGTAACCACTATAGACAAAGTAACTTTTGCCCAGCATGAAGACGGCTCTATAGGAGTATACACACTCAATGGAACCCTACAAGCTGTAGGCGCAAGTAAGAAACTCGGTGTCGGTATTCAATTCCTGGGATTTACAGCTTCCAATGTTGTAGAACTGAAAGGCATTGTAGAAGGCGTAACAAGCAATGCCACTCCGATAAACTTTGAATCCAATCAAAGCAATCCCGTAGTTATCATTTGCAATGACGCACATCGCTTTATAGGCAATTCTGAAAACGACAGAAGTTATGTCAATACCCTTGCAAACAATAGCAACAATAAGAATGGCGTTAAATTTGAAATATCCATAGAATTCAAGAAAGGTGCTGTAAAGCCTAAGGATCTCAATATCAATCTGCTTGACTTATTTATTATTTCAAGAGAAGCAGATTCCAAGACTAAACGTATTGAAGTACACGTAGCAGGTCATGCACCTACCGATTTGGGCAATACCAAGTTGTTCGGACAAGGAAATGACAAGTCTTCCGCAGAAGAAAAGCGCTATTACCTAAGCTCTGAAAACTTAGCATGGGGTGTGGTTATTCCAACAGATTTCGCATGGCCTTTAGAATACAAAAACGTTAAAGATGTATACACCAATTTCGTCAGTTGGGTGACCAGTGGCGGCAAAGAAAATAAAGATTGGTACAATAATCACAATGGTCAGGTATTCAAAAAATAGCTCAATGCCTCCCTAAATAAAAAGCCGATGAGTACCTTTATTCATCGGCTTTTTCAGTAATATGGGAGGGTATCATTTCAAATGCCCCATCATATAGTTAAAAGATACTAACGGTTTGTCTTTTTAAAGCTTATAAAAGCTGTTATTATCTTAATAGTCCGTATTTTTGTTATTATCCAAACAAACAAACAGGTCATGGGAAGGAAGTTCAAAATAAATCATATTCTGCCAACTGCGCTGATTCTATCATGCGCCTTGTTGGGTGGTTGTGAGAAAAGCGTATTCGACCCTGAAAAAGTAAAAGCGACTTACGAGAACAAATTTCCGGTAAAGGACATCGACCCCAACATGAATTGGAGGATGACGAATCAGATTTCAGTCAATATATCCGTTCATGAAGATGCTGGTGTCGACTACTCTATTCGTATTTATGATGCCGATCCCTTAGAAGTAAACAATTCCGCAAAAATCCTGGCAAAAGGTACAGCTAATGACAAACTACCTTTTACGACCAAAATGGATTGCCCGACTTCATTAACTGAAGTTTATGTATGCCGCACAGATGCCGCTAATCGTAATGTAGTAAAAGTCGCAACAATAAGCAACGGCACATTAAATGTAGCATTCGGAACTTCACCGACCGCACGTGCCTTTACCCGTGCTGCAAACAACAGTATCACTACTTATGAGCCAGAGCGTTCTGAAGCAGAAGTGCAAGCACTAATCCCCCAAGCCGCTGTTATCACGGTAGATGATGCTAACAATTGGGAGTTCTTCCAAAGCGGGAAAGCATACATTATCCCCGAAGCAACCACCTATAAAGGCCCTATAAACAAACATCTTAACGACGGAAAACCGACAACAATCATAATTGCAGGGAAATGGATTCCTACCAACATGAATATAGAAAAAGGCTATGACGTATGCGTCATGAATGGTGGAGAAATTTCTATTCCTGATAATCAAACCTTATCCATCAAGAACAATAGCCGTCTGTTCATTTATAAAGGTGGAAAAGTCAGCGGTGAAAAGATAGACCTAACCAATGGATCGGCAGGACAATATAACTATAACGCAGGAACTATTGAATTAGAAAATTTAAACATATCCACACCTGGATGCACTTTCTATAATTGTGGTACTGTAAAAGTTGAAAAGTTGAATATAAATAACAGAGGCACTAAATTCGTCAACCAAGGTAAGACGGAAATAGAAGAAACGTATACCCAAACTACCATTGAAAACGGTTGTTATCTTACAGTTGAAAAGTTTACGGGCTTATCTTTGGTGTTGGGTGACAACTGTTATACCCAAATAGAAGAGTTCGCCCCGGAGTGGAATACCGAAGTAAGCCTCGGAGCAAATACAATACTCTCTATTAAAGAGGGAAAATTTGGTAAAACAAAATTTAAAGGAACAACAAAGCCCTCTCTTGTTAAGATCGAGAAAATTGAAGAAGTTAATCAAATGACAAGTGAAGGCAGTGTCTACTACGAAGTAAAAGAACCTGAAGGAGACAAGTACAAGCAGTTTGTAAAATGCCTGACCAATACAGGCAGTAATATTTCCAAATGGGGGGAATCTCCCGTTGTCATTCCCGAAGGAGACTGCACGGGTGAAGGAAACACCCCAGGAGGAGGTAGTGAAACGCCTTCCGGCTCGATACCCTATACATACGTCTTCGAAGACAACTTCCCCTTGGTAGGCGACTACGATTTTAACGACATCGTACTGGATGTATCCATCAATCACGACCGTGGTCGCGACAATAAGATAACGACCACACATATCGATGTCACACTTGTGGCAGCGGGAGCAACCAAGACCATTGGAGCCGGGTTGCGGTTGGTAAACGTAGATAGAGCCGCCGTTGCAAGTATCAGCTATGAAGGAGATGTAAACCGATTCCAAAACACCCTGTCCGGTTCTGTACTAGATAATGTTAATTTTGAAGATGGCATGGTAATTCCTATCTTTGGAAATGTGCATGGCGTATTCGGTGCCGCTCCCGGTACTATGATTAATACGGGCATTGCAACAGCCCCCGCCTATACATATAAGATAACGATTGAACAAAGTAATGCCTACCAGCATGAGTCCCCGGTTATCTCTAAAGACAATCTTGACTTCTTTATTGCCTATAAGTTCAGAAGTATGCAACAACGTATGGAAGTGCATCTTTACGAATTTTGGGGTTATGGTGCCACTAAGGGAGGAACCGTGCAGAAAGAAAACCTTGACTTAGCAGGTAACAACACATGGGCTATTTGTGTGCCCAATTTCCGTTATCCGAGAGAAAACATCAACATCAGTACGCTAAAGGGCGACGATTGTGCATATCCTCTGTTTTTGAAATGGGCTCAAAACCGTACCTCCGAAAATGAGGACTGGTATCTTCACCCCAACGAAAATAATGTTTATAGATAAAATAATCATATAACAAATAACAGGTATAGAATATTATAAATTACAATAATGAAACAGATATTATTAGTAGATGATAAAGCCTCTATAGGCAAAGTGCTCTCTATGTATTTGGGAAAAGAGTATGATTTTGTATATTGTGAAGACCCCCTGAAAGCTATCGAGTGGTTACACGAAGGTAATGAACCCGACCTGATCATATCCGACATCCGTATGCCGAAAATGACAGGTTCGGAATTTCTTCATTACCTCAAAAGTAATGAGCTGTTCAAGCACATTCCCGTCATGATGCTTTCCAGCGAAGAGAGTACTACCGAGCGTATCCGCCTGCTCGAAGAAGGAGCGGTCGATTATATTTTGAAACCTTTCAATCCCATGGAATTGAAAGTACGCTTAAAGAAATTCTTATAATTAAGTAATTAATCCACGTAAAGGCATATGTTATATTACATATATATTGGAAATAAACGGGTTATCATCGACCACCTGAGCAAAGTTACAGGAGGGATGTTTGTTGCCGTCTCTTCTCCACAGAAAGCGGCTAAAGTCATTGATGGTATTCGTGACCGGTATAACATATCTATCCTTTACGAACAAACAGAATCTCCAGAAGCGGACTGCTTTGAGCTTTCTTATTTACGCAAACGTTATCCCCGGGTTTATATAACTCTCGTAACCGAAGTATTAAAACCCGAAAATCGAAAAGCTTACCTCCAGGCAGGCGTCAACAATACGCTTCCGCCACATGCCGAAGAAGAAAGTATTCAACGCATGAATGTTTATCTCAGGGCACGTAAGGATAGTAAACTGAAAGAATTCAGCGAAACACATCGTAAAGTATTGAATACATTCCGTCTTCCTATGTGGAAACGTACATTCGACATTCTCTTTGCGGGTACTGCTGTTATCATTCTTTCACCATTGCTGATAGGAACAGCCATTGCCGTCCGTGCAGAGAGCAAAGGAAGAGTTATTTATAAGTCGCAACGTGTAGGCTCCAATTATCAGATTTTCAATTTTTTAAAGTTTCGTTCCATGTACACTAATGCGGACAAACGGTTGAAAGAATTGAATGCTCTTAATCAATATCAGATTGAAGAAGTTGAAAACTCTGACGAAGGGCCTGAAATTCGTTTTGATGACCTTTCCGGAACACCGGATGAAGAAGAAAACTTGCTGATTTCAGATGATTTCGTTATCTCCGAAGAAGACTTCATCAAACAGAAAGAGAAAACAAAGCAGAATACATTCGTCAAGATTGAAAACGATCCGCGCGTTACTCGTGTCGGAAGGTTCATCCGTAAGTATAGTATTGATGAATTGCCCCAACTTTTCAATATTCTAAAAGGAGATATGAGCATTGTGGGTAATCGTCCTCTCCCACTCTATGAAGCTGAGCTATTAACCAGCGATGCCTATATAGATCGTTTTATGGCTCCGGCAGGTTTGACGGGGCTATGGCAAGTAGAAAAGCGAGGCGGTGCTGGTAAAATGTCAGCAGAAGAACGGAAGCAGTTGGATATCAAGTATGCCAGAGATTTTTCGTTTTGGCTGGATATGAAGATTATTTTCAAAACTTTGACAGCATTTGTGCAAAAAGAGAATGTATAAAACTGTAGAAAATTTAGTTGTAATTAGCAAGTAAAGAAATGGGAAAAAAGTATATCACGTTTATTTTCTGTTGTATAGGCTTTGCCGGAATGTTCATTGGTGCAAGCGCTGCTACCGCTCAAGAAACAATGACTCGTGAAGAACGCATTAAAGCCTTGGAACGTTTGAAAATGGAAGAAGAAAAATATGAGACAAGCCAAATGTCTTCAGCAGCTACAAATGTCCCGGCAGACATTGAAAAATTGGCTCTTCCACCATTATCTGTCTTTTTAGATGCGGTCACAGAAAATGCAACTGTCAAAAAAGCACAATCACAAGTTGAACAGATTAAAAACGAATATCGTATAGAAAAAAGAAACTGGTGGAATTATTTTCGATTGAATGGTAATTATGCCTTTGGTCGCTTTAATACAATGAATGAAAGTAGTGAGACACTTGTTGACTGGTACCAATCAACAAGTGTAGGTACACGACATACCTTTAATTTAGGTGCTAGTATTAGTATAGGATTAGGTGACCTATTTAATCGTCCATTAAAATTAAAAAGCTATAGATATGCTATTGAACAATTACAATATGCACAAGATGAAGTAATGGAAGAACGTAAACTTAAGGTTTTAGAGGCATATAATTCTGTTACCGAACAGCTTGCGACAATAAAAGCAAAAGCAGAATCCGCAGCACTTTATAATGCACAGATGAAAATCTCAGAGAATAATTTTATTAATGGTAAAATAGACATTATCGCACTCTCCTTGGAGCGAGGACGTCGTTCTGGAGCCGTAGTCAACTATGAGCAAAGCCGTGTTGCATTGCACAATGCAATCATCCTTTTGGAAATGCTCACTAATGTAAAAATCATCAAAGAAAACTAGTATTATGGATGTCATATTATTCCTATCAAAATTTTTCTACCGTATTCGCTATTGGCTATTATGGGGAAGCATTATTGTCACAGGCTTAGTGATTTACTTTACTCAATTTCTACCATATAAATATACTGTAAATAGTAGTTTATATGCAGGAGTAACCTCCAATACCAATAGCATGACTAGTGATGGAGTTAGTATATTTTCTATAAACAGCACATTTGATAACTTAATTAACATAGCCAAGTCAAAAGGAACGTTGGAAAAGGTTTCAACGAGATTACTTGCAACTTGTTATGTTTATGGCAATGAAGAACAAGACACAAAATACATACTCGCACGCAATTATCGTGCATTAATTAAAGAAACTCCTAAAGAGATTCTGTCATTAGTAAACAGAAAATCTTTAGATGAGACTGTGAATAATTTCATTAAATATAGAAAAGAAGATAGCAAGAATTTTATATACTCTATTTTTAGTCGTCCATCTAACCGTTTTTTTAGTTTCAAAGTATTAAATACAATTTCTGTTAGACGTTTAAATACAAGTGACTTGATTGAAATTTCATATACTAATAGTGATCCTGGAATAACTCAACATACAGTGCGGATTCTTGAAGAAGAATTAATTAAGGCATACGAAGAATTACGTTTTGGCTCTACAAACAATGTTATTGCATATTTTGAAGAGCAAGTTAGAAAATCGAAAGCTATGTTGCAAGCTGAAGAAGATGATTTAATGCATTACAATGTAGACAAAGAAGTTATTAATTATGGAGAACAAACAAAAGCTCTAGCCATTACAAAATATGAAGTTGATGATCGGTATGAACTAGTTTTACGCGAATATGAGAGTGCTGTAGAGTTAGTAAAATTATTAGAAGATAAAATGGATATAAGAGCTCAGATTTTACGTAGCAAAACAAACTTACTATCTGAGTTGGATAAAGTTAGTAATCTGAATGAAAAGATTATGGAACAAGAAATCTTTGTATCTGATCAAGCCAAACAAAAAAGTGAAGAACTATCAAAAAATAAACAAGCATTAAAGAAAGCAGAAGAAAACATTAGTACTATTTCCGATAGATTGAACGAATATAGTTTTTCAAAAGAAGGAGTTGGGATTGATAATATGGTGAATGAATGGTTACAGGCCGTAATCAAAGAGGCGAAAGCTAAGGCTGAACTTAAAGTCATGGATGCTCGCCGTAATGAAATTAGTGAACAATATAGAGAATTCTCACCTGTAGGCACACAGGTTAATCGTAAAGAGCGTAGTATTGGAATAGTAGAAGATACATATCGTGAACAGTTACGAGGACTCTCAGAAGCACGTCTTCGTCTTAAAAATATTGAGATGACTACAGCAAATCTTAAAGTGATTACCCCTCCTGAATACCCACTAACAGATACTGGACGCAAACGTTCATTATATATTATTGCTGCATTCATTGGAAGCTTAATTTTCATCACATTCTATTTCTTAGTTATTGAGCTATTAGACCGTACTTTACGCGATCCAGAACGTAGTAAACGCTTGACTGGGCTTCCTGTTATTGCGGCATTTAATGGAGTAAGCAATTTAAAATATCGTGGTTTCCTCAAACTATGTAATCGAACAGCGGCAGCTTATGCTTGTCAGCAGTTGAATAACTATATCCAAAAAGATCGTCCCACCATCATTAATTTATTAAGTATAGAAAAAGGGGAAGGAAAGTCATTTTTAGCACAGTATTTTATACAATATTGGGAAACGGAAAATCTTCGTGTCCGTTATGTAAACTATGCAGAGGATTTTGACATAGAATCAAAAAGCTATGTTCAAGCTCAAGGATTATCTGATTTTTGGCAATTAAATTCAGCAGAATTAGTACCCGATATTTTACTGATTGAATATCCCGCATTTAGCACCGCAACTATACCGCATCCTGTGTTACAAAAAGCTGATGTGAATTTATTAATAGCCAATGCCTGCCGATTGTGGGCAGAAAAAGATGATAAACGACTAAGGACTCTAACAGGAATAGTAAACAATGTTCCATTATTCCTTTATCTTAATAATGCAGATCGAGATGTTGTTGAATCTTTCACTGGGGAACTTCCGCCAGAATCTCCTATGCATTCATTCTTCAGTCGTATAGCACAATTAGGGTTAACATCTAAAAAAGCTGCAGTTAAATAATGGCAAACAGTCTACATACACAAGCAAAAGCTATTACCACTTTATTTTTGGTAATAGGTCTAGGGTGTATTGCTTATTGTGCTTTATTCGGTACTTTAGAGTCCATTATTATTATTACTATTTTGCCTTTAATCGGTTATGTACTTATATGTGCTTTCAACAAACCTGTTATTGCAGTATATGCTCTATTTATTCTTAACTATTTTCTCATTGCTTGGATAAGATATACCGAAACTACAGGACGCAGTGTATGGATAGATATTCTATTTGTAATTATATCTGTTATGGTAATAGTGCATTCTATTTTAATGAAAGATATTCCATGGAAATTAGCACTCAACTGCCTAACTCTTGGAGGAGGACTATGGGCTATTTACTGTTTGGCTGAAATACTAAACCCAACAGCAGATACAGAAGCATGGATTATGTCACGAAGTACAATTTATAACATATTCTTCATATCTGTATTATCATCTGTCCTATTTACAGAAATTAAACAGATTCGGGTACTACTATTCATATTCTCCATTCTTTCATCCATATCTATCATTAAAGTATTTTGTCAAAGATACATTGGATTTGATCCCATTGAACAACAATGGTTAGATACAGAAGGGGGCATAACACATTTAATAGCTTCTGGAACTAGATATTTTTCTATTTTCACAGATGCCGGAAATTTTGGATCAAATATGGGATTAGTAACTGTTCTATTTGGGATTCTCTCTATCTTTACAACCAAAAGAGCTTTCAGAATTTACTACTTAATATTAGCTGTATTAGGCATATATGCTCTATTTTTATCTGGCACTCGTGGTGCATTAGCGGTACCATTAGGAGGTTTACTCTTATTTAGCTTAATCAGTAAAAACTTCAAACTAATGACAATTACCGGTATCATAGGCCTAACTATTTATATATTCTTTGCTCACACATATATAGGCCAAGGGAATCCAATGATACGCCGTATGCGTACAACTTTTCGCCCAACTGAAGACGCTTCTTTTAATGTACGCAAAGAAAATCAAAGAAAGTTAGCTCAGTATCTAAAAGATAAGCCATTTGGAGAAGGATTAGGGCTAAGCGGCGGAAATGCTCGTCGTTTTTCCAATCGTTTTACGGCAAATATCCCAAACGATTCTACTTATGTTAAAATATGGGTAGAGACAGGTATTGTAGGACTAATTTTGTTTTTGGCACTATTAATTATAACTTTTTTGCGATGCTGTTATATTATCATGTTCCGCATAAAAGACAAAGAATTGCGAGGTATGTTAATAGCCATGTTATGTGGTATATTTGGCCTTATGATTAGTGCTTATGGAAATGCTTTCTTTAATCAGTTTCCAACTCAGATTATCGTGTTTGCATTTTTCGCCATTATACTCAATGGTCCTTACATAGAACAAAAATTAACTCAAAGTCAAACAATAAAATAGCTATAATAACATGAATTTCGACATTTTTTCCATATTTAATCCCGACTGGTGGATGGATGAAAGTAATAATGCCTTGCAAATAACAGATTCTATTTTATTTCTGTTAATGGCTATCCCTGTAATGTATTTATTTATCTGTGCTCTTTTCACATTAGGAAAATACAAAAACCCATATCCTGAAGCAAAGGTAAAACATCGCTTCCTCGTCCTTTTCACAGTTCTTAGAAATGGCAAGGAGGTAATACACTCTATTAATCACTTTTTAGACACTCAACTATATCCACGCGATAAATATGATATAGCTGTAGCTGCCACCCAATTGCCTGAAGAGGATCTTATTACGTTATTACAAATGCCTGTTAATATAGTTGTTCCAGATAAGGAGCAATGCACCAAAGTTTATGCTATCCAGCAAGTAATGGAACGTTATTCACCTAAAGAGTATGATATGGTGATTATCTTTAACTCTGATAATCGCATTGTTCCAATTGCATTATCATTATTTAATAATGCTTATTATTCAGGTTGCGATGCCATACAAGCACACCGTATGACGGAAAACTTAACTACTAGTATTGCCGTACTCAATGCAACTAGTGAAGAAATCAATAACAATCTTTTCCGCAAAGCACATACTCGAATGGGATTTTCATCCGCACTAATTGGTTCTGCAATGGCATTTGATTTTGAGATGTTTCATGGTTTAGCTCCCAAACTGAAAGGTAGTGATATTAGTAAAGCTATGGAAACGGCTCTTCTACAAGAGAATATATTTACTGAATATATGGAAGAAGTTGTATGTTACAGTAAAAAGGAGGAAAATGCAGATGGATATGAAGCTCAACGTATTGGGTGGCTTCGTTCTCAATATAGCAGTACTATTTTTGCACTAAAAAAATTGCCATTAGCATTATTGCAAGGAGAGTGGGATTATTCAAACAAATTATTCCAATGGCTTATACCATCTCGTTTTTTATTAATAGCCTATATCTTAATTTGTGCCGTAGCTACTACTATATTAGATTGGGCTCTTTGTTTTAAATGGTATATATTACTTATTATCATTGGTATAACATTTCTGATGGCCCTTCCTGAAGGAGAAGTAAACAAACGATTTAAACGGGCTGCATGGGCATTACCTATATTAATATTTACTTCTATATTTAGTCATGTGAAAAGACTGTTCGGAGGTAGCAAGAAACAGAGAAAGCAAAAAGAAAAGGAATTTGAAAAGGAGAAATAATCATGAGAATAGCGATCGAAGCTCAACGTATTTTTCGTCCTAACAAACACGGTATGGATTTCGTGGCATTAGAGACAATACGCGAATTGCAAAAGCGAAATGACGATAATGAATATTTTGTGATTGTTGCCCCCGGTGAAGATCGCTGTTTGGAAAACAGTGCCAATCTCTCAATTATTGAAGTAAAGTGTCCTACTTATCCTCTTTGGGAACAAGCAGGACTTCCTCAAACAGTCAAACGATTGGGAGTTGACCTATTACATTGTACCTCAAATACAGCTCCATTATGGTGTCCTGTACCTTTAGTTTTAACATTACATGATATTATCTATTTAGAACCACGCCAACATCGGAGCCCCTCTTTTTATCAAGAGATGGGATGGTATTATCGCCGTTTAATAGTTCCACGTATATTAAAAAAATGCAAGAAAATAATTACTGTTTCTCATTTTGAATGTAACCGGATTCGTCAAGCTCTGAATATTCCCACTGATCGTATTACAGCAGTTTACAATGGATATAGCAGTCATTTTCATCCACTGAAAGAGATAGATATGAATATTGTTCATAAATATATTGCCCAAAAAGATTTTCTTTTTTTTCTCGGTAATACTGATCCAAAGAAGAATGCTGCACGTACTTTAAAAGCTTATAGTATTTATCTTCAACAATCAGAAGTAAAACGCCCACTCCTTATTGCTGATTTGCAAGAAGAGTATATAGATACTTTATTACAGCAAGAAAATATTGTTGATATTAAACCGAATCTCTATTTTCCTGGCTATATTGCAAATCACGATTTAGCAATCTTGTACAATGCTGCATTTGCTTTTTTATATCCTTCATTGCGTGAAAGTTTTGGTATCCCAATGCTGGAAGGAATGGCATGTGGCACCCCTGTTATTATAGGTAACACATCTGCTATGCCTGAAGTTGCAGGTTCAAAAGCATTGGCTGTTGACCCATACAATCCTCAAGAAATAGCTGATGCCTTATTAGATTTAGAGACTGACAAGTTACTATATCAAGAACAAAAGACATATGGTCTAACACGAGTTAAACAATTCTCATGGGCAAAAACAGCTGATGAGCTAGTTAATCTTTACCAATCTATAAAACTCTAATAATATGGTTACTGGACGAGATTTTATTATAACTAGTTTACAGCCGTGGAATACAGAGATCGGCAGTACTATTAAAAATACAGCACTTGAAATCTCAAAGCAGAATCGTGTGCTATACATAAATGCTCCTATGAACTGGTTAGAATGGAGAAAAGCCTCAAAAGAAAAAAAAGAGAGGAAAATCCAACAAATCAATTCTAATATGTGGGTCGTTAATTTACCGTTTTCGGTACTTCCATTAAATAAAATTCCGTTTACTTGGGCTTTTGACAAGGTCAATAAGATTAACAACAAAAAAATAGCAACAGGTATTCTAAAAGCAGTAAATGATTTGAATTTTCATGACTATATTCATTTAATAGATACAGATATTTATCGTAGCCAGTACCTTAAAGAGATGCTACACCCTATCCTATCAATCTATTATTGCCGCGATTTTGTTGTTGGCGTTGATTATTGGAAAAAAAATGGTAGCCGTTTAGAACCATTATTAGCAGCTAAGTCTGATATTGTTTTAGCAAATTCATCATTGTTTGCAGAACGTTTCAAGAAATATAATCCTAAGACATATACTATTGAAACGGGAGTAAACTTGCAACTTTATGATGCTACTATTGATAGAGATACTCCAGCTGATATAAAAGATATTCCCCATCCAATTGTAGGATATACAGGAATGGTCATAAAATTAAGACTAGACATTGAATTATTATATCAAGTTGCTTTACAAATGCCTAATATCCAATTCGTCTTTATAGGACCTACAGATGAAGCATTCGATACTCATCTACTTCATCAATTGACTAATGTCTATTTTCTTGGAAAAAAAGAAGTCAATCAATTGCCTGCCTACATCCAAGAATTTGATGTATGTATTAATCCACAAATTGTTAACGATATTACTATAGGGAATTATCCCCTAAAAATAGATGAATATCTAGCGATGGGGAAACCTACTGTAGCAACAAGTACGCATACAATGCAGGATATATTCAGCAAATATGTATTTCTACCAACTGGTGTAAATGAATATATTGAATCAATTCAAAAAGCAATTAGTGAAATAGGTGATAAAACCAAACAAAAAGATCGTATAACTTTTGCTCATACTCATAGTTGGACGAATAGCGTCAACAAAATATATAAAGCTATAGAAGAAAGCGAGGAAAAATTATGAGCCTTTCCAATCTTAAACAAAAAATAAATCAGAATCCTCGATTAAAAAAAATTATTCATCGGATGATGTTTGATAATGCACGCCCTCGATGGTGGGTAAAACACATTATAAATCCTTTGTTTTTTCGGCATGGCAAAGGGGCTATTATTCGTCATCAAACAATAATGAATGTATCCCCTATTAATAAATTTTATCTAGGAGTCAATAGCACTATTGAAGAATACAGCGTACTAGATAATGGAGTAGGAGAAATTATTATTGGCAGTCACACTCGCATCGGATTACGTAGCACAATAATCGGTCCCGTACAAATAGGTAATCATGTGATCTTAGCACAAAATGTCGTATTATCCGGTTTAAACCATAATTATGAAGACATATCACTTCCCATACATTTACAAGGAGTTAATGTTGCTCCCATCATTATAGAAGACAACGCATGGATTGCCGCTAATAGCATCATAACAGCAGGAGTTACTATTGGCAAACACGCAATTGTTGCAGGAGGTAGTGTAGTCACAAAAAATGTTCCTCCTCATACAATAGTAGCAGGTAATCCTGCTAAAATTATAAAAGAATATGAGTCTGAATCTCAGAAATGGATACGTATATAAATTATGGTTTCTATAATTACAATTAACTATAACGGTCTTACTGATACCTGCGAATTAATAGAATCATTTCGCATACATGAAACCTATCCTTACGAAATTATTGTAGTGGATAACGGTTCTTATATGTCCGAGGGAAAAGAAATTCAAATACGTTATCCAGAAGTAAAAGTTATACTGAATTCAAATACAGGTTTTGCTGGCGGAAACAATATCGGTTTAAAAAAAGCTAAAGGAGATTATCTGTTTTTTCTCAATAATGATACCTTAATTAAAGAACCAATACTGGAAAATCTGGTAACCCGGTTAAAAATGTCGGAAAAGAATGGAGGAGTATCTCCCATGTTAAAATACAATTATTCACCAGATATTATACAATATGCAGGATTTACTTCTTTCTCACATATAACCTTAAGAAATGCCGCCATAGGCTTTAATGAGAAAGACCAACCCCGCTATCGAATAGCCTGTGAAACCGCCTCCCTACATGGTGCCGCCATGATGGTACGTCGCGATGTCCTGCAACGAGTAGGTTCAATGACAGAAATTTATTTTCTGTTTTACGAAGAATTTGACTGGTCAGCACAATTGCACCGGGCCGGATATAAATTATGGTACGAACCGGAAGCTGTAGTCTATCATAAGGAAAGCATGACTGCCAAGAAAGGAACCCCTTTAAGAGAATTTTATCTTTCACGTGCCCGTGTCCTGTACGCCCGACGGAATATACCGGGAAGTGAAAGAATCCTGTCTTGCCTATACATCACTTTCATTGCTGCACCTAAAAAAACAGTGGCTTATCTGTTACATGGCAAATTCCGACTGGCAGTAGCTGTCATCCGTGGAACTTTTTACGGACTTATTTCATCAAAACAATAAACACCCATTATATCTCAAAAATTACCAGACTTTTCATCCTTATATATCTACCTTTGCTGCCATTTATTCCATTTATACAAAAATTATGAAAAAATCGTTTTAAACTATCCATCTCCAACGGAGATAAAGTAGAAATTTTCAGTGTCCAAACCGAGACAGAACATGTGAAACTGGAATTTATCGTATTGGAACTTTTTGCCCGAGGCATAGAGGAATTGCTTAAAGACAAAGGCAACATCAGTACGCGCCTGGAACGAATGTTAGGAAACCTCCGCAAGCTTACCCACCATTTCAGACACACTCCGGACAAAAAAGACAAAAAAGACGGACAAGACTGACAGACAGATGTTTGTATATAATAATCGCAATGCGCACTTCAGCGCAAGAGCCCCACCATACGTTAAATAATAGTTAATCTCTCTTTTTTCAAGATGTGCGGTCTTACCCCACCAAACCGCTTTCACAAACATTCTGACAACGGAACAAACGGACAGACCGCACATTTTAAAAGTACTATCAATGATTATATTTGCACACGCTAAGAGAAAACGCTACGAAAAAAACGCTGTCGCCACAACAAGCAACTCCGCTTTGCGCAACCTTTTCCCACGAACAATCAACTAATAAAAACAACTCAAAATGAAAAGAAACTTTTATCTACAGCACCAGCTCATGGCCATGCACGACCCCCGAATGCAAAAACTGTTCGACGAGGAAGGCCCCAGAGGAATAGGAACCTACTGGATCATCATCGAAAAATTATCCATGCTACCCGACGCCAGAGCACAACTGAAATATCTGCGCTCTTCCACGGGCAAAAAGTTGTCGATTACCTACATAGAGAAAATCATCCGCAATTTCCAGCTTTTCATACTCGAAGAAGACGGATTTTTCAGTCCCGAAGAACTGAATCCGGCGAAAAAAAAGGAGAAAAAAACGGCAAAAAATGATAGAGCAAATACCGTTGCTGATGCAAAAAACGATGAAAAACAGCCAAAAACAGCAGAGGAAAAAACGGAAAATCCGGATAAAAATCAAGCTAACGCGCTAAAAGCCAGCACCGATAAAGAAATAAGCCGTGAAGTATTTAAAGAGAATATAAAAGATATAATAACATCATCAGCAAAAGAAGAAGAAACTGCTGCTGATGATGATGCCGATATCAATCCTCCGGCAAACTATCGGGACGCTTCCGCCGGAAGTCAGCCTTCACTCACCGTCTGCGATGACTTCGGCCGACCGGAAACGCCGCTGCGCCCCATACGTCCCTGGCAGGAAGTAGTGGACGGACTGGCCGTGAGAACACCCTGGCTGGAAGTAGCCTGCATGCACAGCGGCTACGGAGAGCTGCTGATGCGGCACATCAAGGCGGCTGTGAACTGCTTCAAGAAGCATATCGAAGTCTACGACAAATGGCACAACCTGCTGAACGAAAGCGATGTACGCCGATATTTCGTAAACTTCACAAGTCCCGGACAGCGCACCTCGCAAGCCCTGCACGCAACCCTCCTGGCACTCGACGCCAAGCAGCAGTCCGCCGCCCCACCCGACCCTTACCGCTACGAGCTGCTCATTGACGGCCGACGCACCTACCTGGGTTGCCTCATTCCCGACAATGCCCCGCCACGGCCGAATGCCAAGGCTTTCTGGAACGACACCACGCAGGCATGGGGAGCGTAATACGCTGTGCCAGAGTGCCCCGAATGCCACACTTGAGCGGGACAAACGCCACACCTCAGCAAGGTAAATGCCACATCTGAACAAGCCGAATGCCACACCTCACACACATCCAAGTGTGGCATTTGCCCCCATGAAATGTGGCATTGCAGACGCTGAAGTGTGGCATTCAAAAACGGTTCAAAAAAACAATTCCAGAAAACGACTTAAAAACAACCTGACGAAAAAATGAGAAATTTCCATCAACACGGCATTGACACCCGTGGCCGCACCAGCGGCAAAATCAAGACCATCTGCCCCCAATGCAATGCCACCCGTGGGCACAAAGGCAATAAATCCCTCTCCATCGATCTGGAAAAGGGTGTGTGCTACTGCCACCATTGCGGCTATAAACTCTACGTGCCTGATGATGCCGAAGAGCGGGAACGCCAGTTGCGAAAAGAAAAATACAACCGCGCCAACAAGCTCCCCTCCCACTTCCGCCGCCCCGTCTTCGACCCTACCCGTACGAATCTCAGCGAGAAACTGGAACGGTACTGGACACAGGAACGCTGCCTGGCGCAGCACTTGCTGGCCGACCTGCACATCACCGAAGAGCGAGTGAAACTGCCCGAAAGCAACGAGGAGGAGAACTGCCTCTGCTTCAACTACTTCGAGAGAGGGATACTCATCAACACCAAGTACCGAAGCGCCCGGAAGCACTTCATGATGGTGAAGGGCGCCGAGCTCATCCCCTACAACATCGATGCCATATTGGACAGCCCGGAATGTATCATCACCGAAGGCGAATTCGACGCCGCCGCCTTCATGACCGCCGGCCGGAAAGATGTCATCTCCGTGCCCGCCGGTGCGCAAAGCAATCTCAACTGGATGGACCGCTTCGTTGAGACCCACTTCGAACCCAAGAAGCTCATCTACATCGCCGTCGACGAGGATAATGCCGGACAATCGCTGAGCCAGGAACTCGTGCGGCGTCTCGGTGCCGACCGTTGCCGCCTGGTGCACTTCGGCCCCGAATGTAAAGACGCCAATGAGCATCTGGTCAAATATGGCGTCGAAAGCCTGCTCATCACCTTGGCGCAGGCCGAAGAAATCCCGCTGGAAGGTGTCTTTACCGCCGAAGACCGCCAGGACACCCTCCGCACGCTTTTCGAAAACGGCCTGCAAAAAGGCGCAGAAACGGGCTGGAAGAATCTGGATGAAAACTGTACCTTTGAGACCGGACGCCTCCTGGTGACAACGGGACGTCCCGGAGAGGGAAAATCGGAATTCATCGACGAACTTGTCCTGCGCCTCTGCCTGCGCCATGAGTGGAAAATCAGCTTCTTCAGCCCCGAAAACATGCCTATGGACTACCATCTAGCCAAGCTCTCCGAAAAACTGACCGGACACGCCTTCCGTCCCGGACCGGGCATGACGGATGCCCTCTACAACCGGGTGGTGTCCTGGCTGACGGCCAACGTGACGCACATCTTGCCGGACGCAGGAAGCTACACCGTGGACTGCATTCTTGAGAAAGCCCGCCAACTGGTGCGCCGCCGCGGGGTGCGCATCCTTGTCATCGACCCGTTGAACCGCATCGACCAGCAGTTGGAAGCGGGACAAACGGAACTGCAATACATCACTTCGCTGCTGAACAAGTTGAGCCGCTTCGCCTTACAGCACAAGTGCCTCGTCATCCTTGTGGCGCATCCACGCAAGGTAAACCGCAACCCTCTCAACGGTGAACTGCGGCGGGTGGAGATGAATGACATCAACGGTTCCGCCAACTTCGGTAACATGGCCGACTTCTGTATTACCGTGGACCGAAATGATGCGAAAGAAATCGTCACCGTCTATATCGACAAAGTGAGGTTCAAGCATCTGGGCAGTGCCAACACCTGCGCCAAATTCGTCTACAACCGCATCAACGGGCGTTACTGGCCCTGTGAAGAAGGCATCGTGCACCGCTCTGACGGCGACAGACTGGGACCGACGAACACGGTACATGACAATGAAAATTGGTTGAAAAATATTGCGGAAGAAGGTTGCTTATTCGATTAAAAATAAGTACATTTGTAGAAACAATTAACTTAATAAAAAAAAACAACAATTCATTTAAATTCGAGCATGAAGAAAACTGATGATTCCATCTTAGAAGTCTGCTTCCTTATACGCAGTTACGGGAAAGGCGAACTGGCCATGTGCTATATCCACGGAGTGAGCCAACAGGCAGCGGTCAACCGTTTCAACACATGGATACGCAAAGCGCCCGGACTGGAACAGCGCCTGCTGGAAATGGGGATGAGCCGAACGGGCAGGAACTACACTCCCGCACAGGTGCAAGCGATAGTCGATGTTTTCGGGGAGCCTTAGGGTGTGTATAATAGTCACAAAATACTCCTTGGGATACTATGTGCCGGTGAAGGACAATGAAACAGCCTATTTCGTATCGAACTTCATTGATCGCATCGGGGTGGACTTCTCACTGGAAAAAAGAAGCATTGACGGGTGGAAGATTAAGTAATCCTACAATTATTCTTCGCGAACCTCACATAACCTCATTTATCCTCACGTAACCTCACGAAACCTCACGGAACCTCTCACCGCGCCGTTCGCCTGTCGTATCTTTGTTTCACCGGAGCGGAAGAAGAAATTATCTCATCTCTTCGCTCCAGAGAGATAAAAACAACTTATTATTCATCAAACCTAAAATTTTACAAAGTTATGTCAACAGCTTTAGTAATGCGCTCACAGCGCCACAAGAAAATCGGAGACGCAGCTTCCCCGATGGTTTTCACCCTGAAACGCAAGCCGAAAGACGCTAAAATCTTCAACCTTGCACGTATCGCACAAGACATCGAGGCACTGGGCGGAATGTCGGCCGAAGATGTGGAACACGTGGGAAAGGCCATCGTCCGCCAGATGCGCCAGACCCTGACCGACGGTAACAGTGTCCGCCTGGATGGTTTCGGGATTTTCCACACTACTTTTAAATGCCGTGCCACCGAAGTGGCAAAAGAGTGTACGGTAAAGAACATCGAACGTGTCAATATCCGCTTCAAAGTGGCCAACACCTTGCGACTGGCAAACGACAGCATCGCCACCACCAAGGGAGGACCGAACAACATCGTCTTCGAACTGGTGACGGAAGATGACAAGCCGTCCACCGGTGGCGGCTCTTCTTCCGGTGGCAGCGGAGAAGGCGGCGGCGGAGGTGTAGATGAGAATCCGCTGGGGTAGGCTGCGCGGTCATTGCGCAGCCTGTTAATAGCTAATCACTAAATATTCATCACTAATCTCTTAATCTTTATGAAAAAAACGACTTGGGACAAAATTTTGAAAGTAATCATCGCGGTGGCTTCGGCCGTAATCGGCGCTTTTAGTGCCAATGCCATGAATCTGCATCCCTGATGAGAAGGATTGATTTAATTGTGATCCATTGCAGCGCCACGCGCGAGGACCGCCCCTTTACCGAACAGGATTTGGAAACCGCTCACCGCCTTCGCGGTTTTGATGGCATAGGCTATCATTTCTACGTTCGCCGTAACGGTGATATCAAGTCTACCCGCTTGGTCGAGAGGGTCGGTGCCCACGTACGTGGACACAACGCAAATTCAATTGGGATTTGTTATGAGGGCGGTTTGGATTACCACGGAGTGGCAAAGGATACCCGGACGGAATGGCAACGGCATTCGCTGCGGGTACTGGTACGGGCTTTGAAGATGGACTATCCGGAAGCAAGGGTTGTAGGGCATCGGGATTTGAGTCCGGATGTCAACGGGAATGGAGAGGTGGAGCCGATGGAATGGACGAAAGAATGTCCGTGCTTTGAGGTGGAGGAAGAGAGGTGGTGACGCCTCTCTTCTCATTATTCTTCCACTCCATGTTCCGTATGAATAAATTCCTTATTCGCTTCCTTTAATCGAAACAAATTTATAAACATCAATAAAAATGAATAAGGTACAAAACATATCGCTTTAACTAAACGCCATCTCCAAAAACGGCGAGGTATTGCGATTACTATTGCAAACACTAACACCCCAAACATTACCCACCATTTACACGCCAACACAGGAAACCAAACGGAAAGGCACAAGGAAAATATAAATGTAAAACCTAATAACAGTACCCGTGAAAGAGCAGCCTGTTGGAACAATTTATCACAAAAGTCCCATTTTCTATCACGAATGGCCGAAATCAAATGATGTACAAATTCTCCTAGGCTATAATATTGCGCCGACAACCAACGACGACGTTGCTGATAAAAAGCCTTCGTTTTCTGTATCTTCTCATCTAATATATACGTATCAGGCAAATAATAGAAAAAGATTCGATGAAACAATAGCTTCATTTCCAATACTCGGTCAAAACCTCCCACTGACGTATTAGTCATCATCACCTTATAGAATAAAGTGTAGTCAAACGCCATACCAGAGCCAATCAAAGCGGCTGACATTCCCAAATTTACATGCCCTAAGCGAAAGATAGAATTATTGATTTCCTCACTAATCGCATCCAAATAAGCCATATTCGTATTCCAATTCTTAGCTATGCGATGCGTCTGCACCACCTTTACTTCCGAATCAGCAAAAGCATTATTCAAATCCACAAGATAAGAGGAATTTATGATATTATCAGCATCTATTATTAAAGCTATATCATAAGAATCCTCACCTAGATACTCAAGAGCAGCTTTCAACGATTTCGTATTCGTACTCTTCTCTAAATCTACCAAAAGCAACTTGATAGGTAACGCACGAAGTTTTTCGTTTGTAGATGGTCTCATGTGATCTGAAATCACAACCACATCATACTTATCGCTCGGATAATCCTGTACCAAACAAGCCTGCACCGTATCCATGACAACAGCATCCTCCTTATATGCCGCTATTAACAAAACAAACCGCTTATATCCTCTTGCAAAAGTTGGCATACCTGTTTTACCCCAAAGTGAGGCCAAACTATAAATTAATAGATATAATACGTTTATTGCAAACAATATATATAAAATCCAATCAAAAATATGTAGTAATAGTTTCAATATCAAACTGTTTATTAAATCTACTTAAAAAGCATATCTGTCATATTAGAAGCTTTAGCACATTTTTTAGGTATAAAAAACTTCTCCAAACTGACCATTCTTTCATATTTTACAAGTTACCCACCACGATAGCAAATAATGACGATTGTGATAAATCCAAATAACATTATTCTCATATCACTTTTTATTATTTTCACTAAAGAACTATCTTTGCAAAGATAATGAAATCATCTTTCTATTTAATATTTTCTCCAAAATATTCCCTCAGAAAAACAATTTAACATTTATAAAAATAAATATGATATGCTTTTCTCTGATTTTTTTGTTTAAAATGCATTTTTCTATTAAAATTCAGCTACTTTTGTAATATCAAGGCAGTATTTATGAATCACTCAACCGATAATAAACGTATCGCTAAAAATACATTTTTACTCTATTTAAGAATGTTATTTAACATGGCTGTATCTCTGTATACAAGCCGAATCATATTGAAAATTCTTGGTGTTGATGATTTTGGCATATACAATGTAGTTGGGGGTATTATTTCTATGTTCACCTTTTTAAATAGTGCAATGTCAGCATCTACCCAACGCTTTCTATCCTTTGAATTAGGAAAACAAGAAAATATCCACAAGGTTTTTAGTTCAAGTATTCTTATTCACCGGTTCATTGCACTAATAGTTCTACTATCAGGAGAAACAATTGGGCTTTGGTTCGTTAACACACAATTAAATATTCCTCTTTCGCGAATGGGAGCTGCCAATGTTGTATACCAATGTTCTATTCTCATTTGTTTATTAAATATTATCAGTGTACCTTATAATGCAACGATTATCGCTCATGAAAAGATGAAAGCATTTGCTTATATTTCTATTGCAGAAAGTGGTTTAAAGTTAGGAGTAGTCTTATTATTGCCTATATTCGCATTTGATCATCTAAAAGTATATGCTCTGTTATTAGTAAGCACCTCTATAATTATCCGTCTTTTATATACCCAATATTGCTATAGAAACTTTTCTGAAATAAAAGGTAAATTATATAGGGATAAAGGACTTTTAACTGAAATGACGAGTTTTGCGGGATGGAGTTTACTTGGAAACTTGGCACTAATTGCATATACTCAAGGGCTTAATATTTTGCTAAATATATTTTTTGGTCCTGCCATTAATGCCGCAAGAGGAATAGCAGTACAAGTACAGAATGCAATAAATAGTTTCTGCATTAACTTTCAAACAGCATTAAATCCACAAATAACTAAATCTTTTGCAACAAAAGAGTTGGCATATATGCATCAATTAATTGTCAGAAGTAGTAAGTTTTCTTTTTTTTTACTTTTAATTCTTTCATTACCAGTACTAATAGAAACAGAAATCATTCTAAAATGGTGGTTAGGTAATGTACCTGATTATACAATAAACTTTATTCGAATTATGTTATTAATCAGCATGATAGATGCGATATCCAACCCATTAGTAATATCAGCACATGCTACTGGCAAAATACGTCTATATCAAATCGTACTTGGAGGCATCTTACTATGTATTCTTCCTATCTCATATATAACACTAAAATTAGGAGCTGCTCCAGAAGCAGTGTTTATAGTACATTTTATCATCGTATGCATTGCACAATTTGTACGTTTATGGATAATCCGCCCCATGATACATTTATCTTTAAAGTATTACTTCCGAGAAGTCATAGTGAAAATAGTATTAGTGTTTTTTCTATCTTTAATCTTTCCACTTATTCTTTACATAATACTTCCAATAACATGGTGGAGTTTTATTTTAATATGTAGTATATGCATATGCGGTACAATATCTGCTATATATATTATAGGCTTAAATAAGCAAGAACGAATGTTTATACAGCAAAAAATACAATTGATTAAAAGAAGATGATAACGATTAAAAACAAACAAGAATGTTGTGGCTGCTTTGCATGCAAAGAAATATGTCCTTTAAAATGCATTGATATGCAGGCAGATGAAGAAGGATTTTTTTATCCATCAGTCAATGCCAATAAATGCATAGAGTGTGGACTTTGCACAAAAGCATGCCCAGTATTAAATCAATCTCCGCCACAAAAACCTATAAAAACATATGTAATCATTAACTCAAATACCGAAGTAAAGGAGCAGAGCTCTTCCGGTGGAGCTTTTAGTCTTTTAGCAGAAAAAATAATCAATGACAACGGTATAGTGTATGGTGCAAAGTTTGACAATCAATGGAATGTCATTCATGATTGCACATCAAATATAGAAGAACTCTATAAATTCAGAAGTTCCAAATATGTACAAAGCTCTATAAATAATACTTTCTCACAAACAGAAACAATCCTCAAGAACGGAAAGAAAGTATTATTTTCTGGAACTCCATGCCAAATAGCAGGTCTTAAAAAGTATTTAAGAAAAGATTACCCGCAATTATATACTGTAGACTTCATCTGCCATGGAGTACCCAGCCCACTAGTTTGGAGATCATATTTAAATGAAACACTAGCCGTCTATAAGATTAATTCTGACGACATCATAAACATCAACTTCAGAGATAAAAGCTTAGGTTGGAAAAAATTTAGTTTTGCACTACAATTTAATAAAAAAGGTCAGAAAAAGAAAATAACTGAAGTCTTTTATAGAAATTATTATATACGAGGTTTTTTACATGATATATACCTCCGTCCCTCTTGTTATTCTTGTCCATCCAAAGCAGGAAAAAGTAATAGCGATATTACAATAGCTGACTTTTGGGGAATACAATATATTTATCCGGAACTTAATGATGATAAAGGCGCAAGCTTAATGCTTATTAACTCATCTAAAGGAGAAGCTTTATGCAGAGAATTAAACAGCCATTTTAAAGAAGTAGAATATCAAACAATTTTTCAATATAATAAAAGCATAGAGCAATCCACCATCCTTCCTGTTGATAAAAGGAAACGTTTTTTTAAGGGATTCGGACAAAAAAAAGTATCCAGCCTAGTTATTGAACTGACCAATTTCCCATTAAGCGAACGAATAAAAGAAAAAATAAAAAAAATAATATCCTGGTAATATGAAAATTGCAATTTTAACTTTACCTCTTCATTACAATTATGGAGGCAATTTACAATGTTATGCTCTAACCTCTATTCTTAAAAATATGGGGCATGATGTACAAACCATAAAATTAGTACAAGAGACTATACTTCCTCCATTAAAACAAAGGCCATACCTTTATACAAAACGGCTGATTAACAAGCTATTAGGAAGAAAATACAGTTGTATATTTGCAGAACAGAGATTAATAAAAGATCGCAATATTGTTCAACAATACACAGATGATTTTATAGATAAATATATACCTTGTACCCCAACAGCATATACTTCTGTGTCTTCTTTAAATAACATTTCCAATTTGAATTTTCAGGCTTACATTGTCGGCTCCGATCAGGTCTGGCGTCCCAAATATGCATTTCCCGATATTAGAATTTTCTATCTATCTTTTTTAAAAGACAAGAAAGCCAAAAGGATAGCCTATGCCGCCTCTTTTGGCACAGATGAAGATGAATATACGAAAGAACAAAAAATTGACTGTGGAATATTAATAGAAAAATTTGATGCGGTTTCTGTTAGAGAAATTTCTGCAATAAACCTAATAAAAAACACATTTCAATGGAACTGCAAGCAACTGCAATCAATCGTAGATCCAACTATGTTACTCGATAGTGATAATTATTTACAATTAATAAAAGAGCAATTTTCAACCCCCGATAATAGCTTATTTTACTATATTCTAGACATGACTTCTGATAAGAAAAAACTACTTACATATGTATGTCAGCAAATGAATATCAGTTCATTTACTGTTTTTCCTAAAAGTACATCACCAGGAAGTAAGATTAAAGATAAAATAGTACCTCCTGTAGAAGAATGGATCAATGCATTTGATAAGGCCCAATATGTTATTACAGACTCTTTCCATGGTTGTGTATTTTCAATCATATTCAATAAGCCATTCATCGTATATGCTAATAAAAAGCGGGGAGCTGCCCGTTTTTATTCTCTCCTCAAATTATTCAATTTAGAAAGTAGGTTAATATATAATCTTCAAGAATTTAGTATGGAAAAAATTAAAGCTCCTATAAACTGGGCAAATATTAATGAAATCAAAAAAAGAGAAAAAGAGATAGCATTACAATTCTTAAAAAATGCACTTTCTTAAAAATGAGTTTATAGTCATACCTTACCTTAATTTTTATTAATACCATGTGCCGTATGGATAAATTTCTTGTTCGCCCCACGCAATTTAAAAATATTGGCGGCCATCAGCAAGAAAGTATAAGGCAATGCCTGAAGAGCAGCAGCCAAACGACTGGTACAAAAACGTCGGGGAACAGCTACAAGCAATGCGGTAATAAGTAGCAAAAAAATAGTCCACCATTTTAAACTCCAAACAAAATTGTAGAATGAGAATATAACGGCAAGAAAGAATGTGAACCCCAATAATAACAAACGAGGTATAGACAATTGCTGGAACATCTTATCACAAAAGTCCCAATTACGATTGGCTATTGCCCTGAATGAATAACCGGCAAAGACCTTACAATAATGCCATTGTGCCGAAAGCCAACGCCGACGCTGACGCGAAAAGTCATCCGTATTTTGCACTTTTTCATCAAATACAAATGTTTCGGGCAAATAATGGAAATGCTTACCTTGATAAAGCAAAGTTAACTCCAATTCCCTATCAAACCCGCCCACAGCCTTGATATTTGCCATAGTAGCACGGAACAAGTCGTATTGAAATGCCATACCCGAACCTATGAGAGCAGCTGACATCCCCAATTTGGCATGTCCAAGACGAAATATAGTGTTGTTTATTTCTTCACTCATGGCATCAAGAAGTGCCATATCACTATTCAGGTTCTTAGCTACGCGATGGGTTTGTACAATCTCTACACCAGGACAAGCATAGAGATTATTGACATCTTTCAGATAATTGTATGGAATGACATTATCCGCATCAAGTATCAAGGCTACATCATAATCATTACCAATAGCTGCCATAGCCGCATTTAGTGCTTTAGATTTGGTACTCTTCTCAAAATGCACTTCAACCAAACGAATCGGAAGTAGCGACAGTGACGCATTAGTCTCAGGCTGCATACTATCTGAAATAACCACAACATCAAAACTATCGATGGGATAATCCTGTTCCAGACAAGAGTGTACACATTCATGTATTACCGCATCTTCTTTATAGGCAGGGATAAGCAGGGCAAAGCGCTTATACTTCGTTGATGGCGGAGGCACCGGCAATTGCCGCCGGAGCGACGCCAAACTATAAACCAATAAATACAGTACGTTTATTGCAAACAATACGTATAAAACCCAATCGAGTATAAGCAGTACCTGTCCCAAAATTAAAATTTTATGTAGATAATGCCACAAATATACAAAGAATGACTGAAATAATCACTATTTCTTAAAAAAAGAAAATGTCCCATTTTTCGTAATGGAACATAAAAACGTGCAGGCTCTCATGCGACATACATATCGTCTGATTTCATTTTCATAGCACTGAATAAATGCAAACTCCAATTCTATCAATATGCTCTTTCAATGCCAAATTTTTGATATGTCCATAAACCACTATATCTACAAAATAAGGCAGAACTGTTTCATCGAAAGCAACAAGTAATGCCGACAGCACATCTTTTGAAATGGCTCCTTTTACAGCAATATCAATATCTGATCCCCGACTATAATTCCCCTTGGCGCGAGAACCGAACAAAACAGCTTCTTGCATCCCTGAAAAACGAGAAAGAACATCAATGATTCGCTTCCCGTTTATTTCACTCAATCCGTATTGTTGCCACAGGATCTTACTCATCGGCTTTTTCTTTAAAAGAAATATAAAAGTCTTGAAGCAGAAAAAAAATAGCGTTCAAAGATATCACTCAGCACCCGAATAATGATTTCATCATCATAAATATGGGTAGTCAGATTACGATCGGCCAATGCCTGCAACCAATCTTCGCCATTCATGATATATCCACTCTGAAAACCTTGACGAATCGTTTCACGAGGAGAACGCACTTCAAAACCCTCTAATGTGAGATAATCCTTCAATGTTTTCCACGCCAGCTCAAATGTGTACTCATAAGTCAGAACAAGCCCGGATTGCAACAAATCATCATCGGGGGTAGCTTTCACAACTTCTATAGCACGAGATAAACGTTTGAATGCCTTCTCGTAATTCTGAAAACGTTGTTTCCAACGTATATCTTGACTGCTTATTTCTTCCATACTTTTGTATCTTTGCTTTAAAGTATTCATTTGAATACAATTACAACAAAGATAATCAAAAGAAATAAAAACCGAACAAAAGTTGTAGAAAGAGAAGTATATAACAAAAAAACGAGCAAGCTCTCACGAACCTCTCGCCTCTATAAGAAAAGCCATAGAGGCTTTTCTTTTAACTGCATCTAAAACTTGTTACCTAAAAATCAATCTTCTTTTTACCTAAAAATTCAACTACCTATAAAAACACAATCTTCTTTTTTACCTTTTCTATAACTAATTACCTAAATTCCTTAATCCAAATTCTAGCCTATGAAAAACTATTAACTAATCTTTTTACCTAACTAATTCCTTTATTGAAAACCAAAAACTAATTTATTTAAAAGTCAAAATCATGAGCAGTTTCTCAACTGCGATACAAAGATAAGAAGATTTCCCGTGTGCGCAAACAGTAGCACAAAAAAACGTATGTTTTATAACATTATTTTAAACTTATCCGCCATTATTCACAGTAGAAACTACTTCTGGACGGATTTAAAGTCATCTGTTAACGTTTTCATGAATGCGATAAGATCAGCTTCCTCTTTCGGGGTTAAACCAAGATTGCCTAACTCGTCACGATTGACCGTAGCAGGATACTCAGCCGGAGGAAACTCATCGCTCACATCACGTACATTATAAAAATGCACAATTTCTTCAAGAGTTTTAAAATAGCCATTATGTCCATAAGGAGCAGTCAGAGCAATGTTACGCAAAGTAGGTACGCGAAATTTACCGTTTTCTTCTTCTTGATTCACAATAGCACCTAATCCCAGATCTACACTGTCCGAAGTCAAAAGAAAATAATCGGCAGGCACATGGAAATGCGGATTCCCAGGATTACGGGGAATGCCAAGATTATCATAAGTATGATCTGTAAAAAGAACACGTCCTGCAAGTTCATCCTTATCTAAGATATGACATTCAGCACACATACCCTTATTTTTAAATAAAACCATCCCATGCAACTCCACCTCAGTAAAAGCAACTTTGCCTTGTATCCAGGCATCATATTTAGAAGAGAAAGGATTTACCTCCTCAGACTGCTGATAAGCGGCAAGCGCATCTGTTATATGCGCATAAATTGAATCAATATCGGACGTTTCACCATAAATGTATACCAATTCAGGATAATAGGATGCATGACGGATTTTCTCAACAACAGAAATTTTATTTGGATTCCCCATCTCCACAGGATTAAGAAAAGGCTCGCCTGCCTGATGTTGCAATGAAGGAGAACGGCCATCCCAAAAGAGTCCACCCACATAAGTTTCTTCCTTCGCATTATAATGAAACGATGGAACATACATAGAATAGCAAACAGTCATGGAATTCCGTTGAGAATAAAGCCCGCCTACAGCACCTTCAGAAACAATGCGCGAATCACGATCAGCAAAACCTTTAGTTGTGGTATGACAGGTAGCACACGATTGGCCTACAGGTTCAGAAAGCAACGTATCCTGAAAAATAAGTTTACCTACTGTCTCTTTCCGGACACGAAGAGAAGAATCGCCATCTGCACAAGATAATAATCCTAAAACACCCCCTGCACAAAATACAATATATAAAAGCATTTGTCCTTTCATGAAAAAGCATATTTCTGTTTTGCCATCATTGACAAGACAAAAATATGCTTTTCTTACCAGCAAACAAATAAAATCTTCTATTTCTTATACCAATCTGTATTCTTCTTACCACCAGACTCAACCCAACTGATAAACTTGGGGAATGTCTCATATATCTTCACGCCTTCCGCTTTTGAAAGAACCGTGAAATCAATCACAGGCAGATTCATTCCATAAGGCATAAGATCAACTTCACCTTTATAACGCGAAATATAATAAATTCCTGCTGAAACATTCGATACATCATCATGGGTATTGAAAAGTTCCTTATCCGCTTTATCCGTAGGTGGATAATTTACCAAATGAACCTCTCTTGCCCTAGAAGTAACAAATATAAAAGGATTATAAGGAGAAGCAACCTGTTTAGGATCGACATCTGCTAAATCTATAGTTACAGTATACTTCTGCCCAATAACACTCCTCAAATTATCAAAAAGAATAATAGTAGGAGACGACTGATCTGTTTCGACCCGCCAACCTTCGGGTCCCTCAACCTTAATACTTCTCACCCGATCTTGTTCTAATTGATATAATTGATATCCAAATCCACTAACAAGTGAACCACCACTATGTACAGGAGTAAATTCATCTACTATCTTATAAGCCTTACCAGTCAGCGCATTTTGATAAATAGTGGACTTATATTCCACAATTACATCATTCATATCATAGTCTCCCTGAGAAGGCCATAAATCCTCAAAAGCCAGTAAACCTGTCACTGTGTTATTCACAGTAGTCGGAGGATCAACTGAAGGTAACTCCGGAACCTCCGTATCAATAGAACCCGGATTTGCAATTTTCAAATAAAATGTAGCGTCACAATAATCAAAATCTTTATTATCTTCAAATCCAATCGCTACTATTTGATCCGTACTACCATCACGCAATGCCACTACGCGTTGCTCATTATCAGAATTCAATGAGCTGTAAGAATAACGAGTTCCAGCATAAGATTGTCTTCCAACATTTCCATCCTTAAACGACGCCCCTTCTAAACACCATCCGATAGTAACTCCCTCAGGAAATTCATCTTCAAACTGTTGAGCTGCTTCATTCCAATATTTAAGCTTCACTTCGTGCCCGCAAAGCAATGCTCCTGCACGTTGCCCGTCAGAAACTTTAGATATAGGAGAAGCATTAGGAAATGCCAATATCTTCTTGATAGAACTTAAGGTAGGAACAGTGCCTGTGGGATAAGTAAAGTATCCTACCGCATTATTCCAACTGGCTCCACTCGCTACAAAAACAAGACTTAATTCGGTAGCCTTAGTGATCTTTATCTCAGAGGTTGTATTATTATTAAGCCAATCTGAATGCAGGTCTTTTATTCTTTTGCCATTAGTATTATTATACGTTTCTTTAATACTATACAAAACAGCGGCCGAAGGTAAACTCAAGTCTTCTTCTACAATAGACGGGAGTCCGTATTTGTCCCAGTCAAGTCCTTGCATAAGCATCCAGTCGTCCAGATAATTACGCCCACTATTTGTTACACTTCTAGTCTGGGTTTTCAATGAAGCTATATAATCCGCCTGATTATACTTGATTTCACCGTTATCGGAAATTGTAATCTTAACCGGAGAAATAGCACCTAAATAATCAGTGTAAAGCCACACTTCTTTAATGTCCGAAGCAATTTGAGTCGAACCGGAATACTTGCCTTTTTTATCAGTAGGAGCAGAATAAATATAAGACAAGGTCTCATCTTTCACCCACGAACCATCTTCTTCCTTCATCGGATTCTGACTATAAAGTTCGAAAACAATATAATAATCGTTTGTAAACCCATAGTCTACATTTACTTTCACCTGTTGCATCAGGTTGAAATCAAAAGCTTCAGTCGGGCTGAGAGGAGTATTTTTGCCATCCTCTTCTCCCCCACCTTGGTACACATCTTTATCGGCACAACCACTCAATAGAAGTGCAGAAACAAGTGACAAAAATACCAACTGTTTCATTTTTTGCTGTTTCATATATTTTATTTTAAATTGTAATTCAACAAAAGTTGAATCCTTTGCAAATATAGACAAAAACAACAATATCTACAAGTTTACCGAAAATAAAATAATAACATATACAAGTAATTAAAGTCGCAAAAAGTATAGAATATACAAGTTTATTAGATAAAGAGAGGGTTAGATTGAAGTTTATCTGATAAAAGAATAAAGAAACAAATGAATCCGCAGCTATTAGTCACAAAAAAAATTATGCTTATACATAAAAAAACAAACCACTGGAGTGGCATTGACCTGCCAACTCCAATGGTTGTCCCCTTTAAACACCTTTAAACAAAATGAAATTTCTTATTTTCTTGCTTCTGCGATATAAGCCAGTGCTTCTTTACATTTTTCCGTAACATAAGTCCAGTCTTCCGCAGCAACTTTATCGTTCGGGAAGAGTTTTGAACCCATACCTACGCAGAACACACCGGCTTTGATCCATGAAGTCAGGTTTTCCTGAGTAGGTTCTACCCCACCGGTTACCATCAGCTTAGACCAAGGCATCGGAGCCAACAGACCTTTTACAAGCTTTGCACCAAGAACGTCACCCGGGAATATCTTGCAAAGGTCACAGCCTGCTTCCTGAGCGAAACCCACTTCTGAAACGCTTCCGCATCCCGGAGTGTAGGCAACCAGACGACGGTTGCAGATCTTGGCAATCTCAGGATTGAACAACGGACCTACAACGAAGTTGGCACCCAACTGCAAGTAAAGGGCAGCCGTTGCAGGATCGACGATAGAGCCTACACCCATTGCCATCTCCGGACATTCTTTTGCCGCAAACTTCACAACTTCTGCAAATACTTCATGAGCAAAGTCGCCGCGGTTAGTAAATTCGAATGCACGAACACCACCCTCATAACAAGCTTTCACTACTTTCTTTGCTACTTCTGCATCCTTATGATAGAAGACGGGCACCATTCCGGTAGAACCAATCTTATTTAATACTGCTATTTTATCAAACTTAGCCATATTTTTATTTACTATTTAACGATTTACTATTTACTATTTAAATGTTTTGCTTTGTACTATTGAACTATTTATTCATCCTTGCCTTCATAGTGGTTATCGAACTGATTATTATCTTCAGAAGTTCCTCATTTTCCCGATATAAATCAGACAGCAACTCTTGCTTAACTAAAGAAGTGTCACCTAGTAACTCTATCCAATACAAGGTTTCATCAAGTTCTTCTTCCACCATTTTCAGCTTGTTTAGGAAATCCTTGTCTGATTTTCCCAAACACGCGGCTCTGTAATTTGCTGCGGGAGACGTTCCGGAACGAACGATCTGATTTCCTATAGCCCTACCAGCCGATGTATTAGGCAATTTATCTACTAACTTAACTATTCGTACCGCAAACACCTTCAACCTGTTCCTCAATTCTTCCGTTGTCATCAGCAAGAGTATCAAATAGTAAATTGTAAATAGTCCAATAGTAAATAAATTTATCTCTGTACACGTCCGCTTGCATCACCACCGGCCAATGCTTCCACTTCTTCTGCCGATACCAGATTGAAGTCACCATTGATGGTGTGTTTCAATGCAGAAGCAGCTACTGCAAATTCAAGGGCCGCACCCTGATTGGGCTTCGTCAACAATCCGTGGATAATACCACCGGAGAAAGAGTCGCCACCACCTACACGGTCGATAATCGGGTTGATGTCATAGCGTTTTGATTCGTAGAACTCTTCGCCGTTATAGATCATAGCCTTCCAGCCGTTATGGCTTGCAGAGAATGATTCACGCAAAGTAGAGATAACATATTTAAAGCCGAATTCCTTAGCCATTGCCTTGAAGATGCCCTTGTAGCCTTCAGCATCAGTCTTTCCACCCTCTACGTCAGCATCGGGTTTGAAGCCCAGACAGAGTTCAGCATCTTCTTCGTTACCGATACAAACGTCTACGTATTGCATCAAAGGCTTCATGATAGACTGAGCTTTCTCTTTCGTCCAGAGTTTCTTACGGAAGTTAAGATCGACGGATACCGTAACGCCGTGACGTTTTGCAGCTTCACAAGCCAGTTTAGTCAGTTCGGCAGCTTTGTCGGAGATGGCGGGAGTAATACCTGACCAGTGGAACCAGTCGGCACCTTCCATGATTGCATCGAAATCGAAGTCTGCAGCATCAGCTTCAGCGATGGCAGAATGTGCACGGTCGTAAATTACCTTGCTGGGACGCATGGAAGCACCGGTTTCGAGGTAGTAGATACCTACGCGGTCACCACCACGGGCAATGAAGTCTGTCTTTACACCATATTTACGCAGTGCGTTCACAGCTGATTGACCGATTTCGTGTTTCGGCAATTTAGTCACAAAGTAAGCATCATGTCCGTAGTTAGCACAGCTGACAGCAACATTTGCTTCACCACCACCATATACTACATCAAAAGAATCAGACTGAACGAAACGAGTGTTTCCCGGAGTGGACAGTCTCAACATGATCTCGCCTAATGTAACGACTTTCTTTCCCATAATCTTATTTATTTTTTATATGTGATTAATTTATAAGTTTCAATTTATCATTTTAAGAGCAAAAATACACTTAAGCACCTGATTCCATGAAGAGTACAGCAAAAAGCAGTTTGTTCTCCATAGCTTTCGTGTGCGGGCACAAAGATACAACAATTTTCGTAATTACAAAAATTGTCATATATTTGTGTCGAAAATATTAAGATTATTATTGTGCGCGGACACAAGTTCCGATAAATTATAAAATATATGGGGTCTGAAAGAATACGTATCAAAGATATCGCCAAAATGGCGGATGTATCAGTGGGGACAGTAGATCGTGTGATACACGGGCGTAGCGGTGTGTCGGAAGCCAGCCGGAAACGGGTGGAGGAAATTCTGAAACAGTTGGATTACCAACCTAATATGTATGCCAGTGCATTGGCATCGAACAAGAAATACACTTTCTCCTGTTTATTGCCGCAGCATGAGAAGGGCGAATATTGGACGGCTGTGGAAGCGGGCATCCATGAGGCGCTGGTGACGTATTCGGACTTCAACATCTCCGTAAACCTCTCCTATTATGATCCGTTCGATTATCACTCGTTCGGTGATGTGGCCCAGAGCATTTTGGAGCAGGAGCCGGACGGAATCATGTTTGCCCCGACCGTACCACAATATACAAAGCCTTTTACGGAGGAACTGAACAAACGTTCTATACCTTATATATATATAGACTCGAATCTGAAAGACCAGCCTGCCCTCTCTTTCTTCGGACAGAATTCACATCAGAGCGGGTATTTCGCCGCAAAGATGATGATGTTGCTTGCCGGAGGGGAACGGGAGATCGTGATTTTCCGCAAGATAAACGAGGGTATCGTGGGTTCTAACCAACAGGAACGCCGGGAGATCGGCTTCCGGGAGTATATGTTGAAGCATCATCCCGATTGCCGCATCTGGGAACTGAACCTGCATGCCAAACGGGACAGCGATGATGCACAGATGCTGGATGAGTTTTTCAGAAAACATCCGGATGTAAAGAACGGTATTACTTTCAATTCGAAAGTGTATATCGTCGGAGAGTATTTACTGAAGCAAAAGAAAACGGAGTTCAACCTGATGGGGTATGACTTGCTGGAACGTAACGTAAACTGCCTGAAACAGGGAAGCGTCTTCTTCCTCATCGCCCAACAGCCGGAACTTCAGGGATTTGACGGCATCAAAGCACTGTGCGACCACCTGATTTTCAAGAAGGAAGTGCCGAGAGAAAATTTCATGCCGATTGACTTGTTGACGAAGGAGAATATAGAGTTCTATTCGAATAAGTGATGGGAAATAAGTAATAAGTAGTAACTAACTAAAAACAAGAATATGGAAACGAAGTACCTTAAAATCAATCCTGCGGATAATGTAGCAGTAGCAATCGTGACACTGCCGGCAGGAGAAAAACTCACAGTGGACGGGGTGGAAATCACACTGAATGAGGAAGTTCCCGCCGGACACAAATTTGCATTGAAAGACTTTGCGGAAGGCGAAAACGTCATCAAATACGGTTATCCCATCGGTCATGCGCGTATGGCAAAAAAACAGGGCGACTGGATGAATGAAAACAATATCCAAACCAACCTGGCAGGACTGCTGGATTATACATATAATCCGACAAGCGTCACACTGGATATACCGCACAAAGATTTGACTTTCAAAGGATATCGCCGTAAGAATGGCGATGTGGGTATCCGTAACGAAATCTGGATTATCCCGACTGTGGGCTGTGTGAACGGTATCATCAATCAGCTTGCCGAAGGTCTGCGCCGGGAAACGGGCGGCAAAGGGGTGGATGCGATTATGGCGTATCCGCATAATTACGGCTGTTCGCAGTTGGGCGACGACCATGAGAACACGAAGAAGATTCTGCGTGACATGGTGTTGCATCCCAATGCAGGTGCAGTGCTGGTGGTAGGATTGGGTTGTGAGAACAATCAACCGGACGTATTCCGTGAATTTCTGGGTGAATACGACGAAGACCGCGTGAAGTTTATGGTGACACAGAAAGTGGGTGACGAATACGAAGAAGGTATGAACCTGCTGCGCGACTTATACGAGAAAGCAAGCAAGGATGAACGCGTAGATGTGCCTCTGAGTGAGTTGCGCGTCGGCCTGAAATGCGGTGGCTCGGATGGTTTCTCCGGCATCACGGCTAACCCGTTGCTGGGTATGTTCTCCGACTTCCTGGTAGCGCAAGGAGGTACGAGTGTATTGACGGAGGTACCGGAAATGTTCGGTGCGGAAACCATACTGATGAACCGCTGCCGCAATAAAGAGCTGTTTGAGGAAACAGTGAAACTGATAAATGACTTCAAAGAGTATTTCCTATCACACGGTGAACCGGTGGGCGAAAATCCGTCTCCGGGAAATAAAGCCGGCGGTATCTCAACATTGGAAGACAAGGCGCTGGGATGCACACAGAAGTGCGGTAAAAGTTATGTAGAAGGTGTACTGCCGTACGGTGAACGCCTGAAAGTGAAAGGATTGAACCTGTTATCGGCTCCGGGCAATGACCTGGTGGCAGCAACAGCACTGGCTTCCTGCGGTTGCCACATGGTACTGTTTACCACGGGACGCGGCACGCCGTTCGGTACGTATGTACCGACTATGAAGATTTCAACCAATTCCACATTGGCGAAAAACAAACCGGGCTGGATCGACTTCAACGCCGGAGTTATCGTGGAGAACGAACCGATGGAAAAGACTTGTGAGCGGTTTATCGATTACATCATCCGGGTAGCAAGCGGTGAATTCGTAAATAATGAGAAGAAAGGCTATAAGGAGATCGCAATTTTCAAGACGGGAGTTACTTTATAAATTTAAGGTTGAAAATTAAAAAATAAAAAAAGAATCAAAGGGGCGGAACAATTCAGAGGTTCCGCCCTTTTGGTTTTACAGGGCAACCGCATAAAAAACTTGCTTCATTTTTGATGGGTTATGATGCACCACAGATTACACAGATTTACACAGATTAGGGAAGATATCTCTG
>OKSG01000075.1_pt1 | contig 90870 bp, 97 predicted proteins | sample 1606411 | NCBI WGS metagenome assembly OKSG01 (sample SAMEA3879586, study PRJEB24766) | human gut metagenome | biome: human-associated habitat; feature: feces | place: USA | collected 1985/1987
GTCCATCTGCCGGGGATTGGTATTTGTTCGTATCGCCATAGTCTGATGTTATGATATTGGTTTGTTAAGCGTCGCCGCGTTCCAGGGCTTCCTCCAGCTGTCCGTCCTTGAAGCGGACGAAGGCGGCTGCGGAGTCTTCGCCTACCGTGAGGCCTTTGTCTGCACAGTAGTCCGCATATTCCTCCTGCCACTCGGTAGAGTAATGGTTGACATAGTCGAGCCAGCCGTATTCACCGCTCTGCATTTTCTCGACAAGAATCTCTTCGGGGTAATATTTCTGTTGTGCCATACTTTTTTGATTGGTCAGGTTCTACTTGTGAAGGTCGGCTGCACGGTTACGTTCACCGCTCTTCTTCTGTTCGTTCCACAGTTCTTCGGTGTATTCCTCCTCGGGGACATAATCAAGGTTGCCGTCGTCGTCCATCACCCAGCAGCCGTAGCAGCCGAAGGTGTATTTGTCCCATTCCCTCTTAGGCTGTTCCTTCCATTTCTGCGCGTCGCCGGCACAGAAACGGATGCCGGTCTTGTTATGCAGGTCAATACCTACCGTAACAGGTTCGCCTTCCACCGCCACTGTCAGCGGCTCACCATGCTGCATGCCGTTCACTTCCACCGTACCGAGGTGCATCATTCCGGCCAGCACTTTCAGGTTGCGGGCGATGATGGGGGTCGGGACATACATTACCTGTTTGGTCCCTTCGTCAATCTGTACGAATGACTTGCTGCGGCGTCCGTCCGCCATCTCCACGTCAGCGATGATGGTCTTGCCTTCCAGCAGCTGTTTCTGCTGGTTCCCGTCGTAGCGTTCCAGCGGTGAGGACTTCAGTGCGGGATAGAAGACTACATCCACCGCTCCGCTGTCCATGCGGATAAAGGCAAAGCGGCTGCGGCTCTCGATGGTTTCGCCGTTTTCGTCGGTCACACGTACGGGCAGTACCGGTGAATAGCCGCCTCTCCCGATGTCTTCGAGTACACGCATGGGCAGGTCTTCGATCATCTCTTGTGTGAGACCGAAACGCTCCAGTGTCTGATAAGGCAGTTCGTTGAACTCAAAATGCTCTTGTTTCATATTCCAAATAATATTATAAAGTTATATTACGCAAATATAGAGCGATTCCGTTCTATGAGTTAATTAGCGGCTATATAAGTGATTAAAAAGCATGAAATTTAGCATTTAGAATATGATTTAAGATAAATAATCATATTCCGAACAATAAAATATACCATATTTGGAAGGAAATCTTCCGATAGCAGGAGATGGGTAAGACGAGCATGCTATCTTTGCCGTTATGAGAAAAATTTTATGGTTGGTGGCGGCGAATGTCTGGTTGTGTGCAGCTCCTGTCAAAGCACAATTCAATACCGTTGCCGCCGTTCCTGCACGCTACAAGGTAGAGGTGTCAGGTATGGGTACGGAACCTACATGGCCGGTTTGCGAAAGCGGGATTTCCACGGAAGAAATCTCCAAAGATACCCCGGCATCAGAAGATATGGATCAGAAGAAATGGATGGAGCGTTATCTGAGCGTAAGCTATCCGCTGCGCCGTATCAGGGTCACTTCACCTTACGGTTACCGCAAGGACCCGTTTACCGGGAAAAGAAAGTTTCATGGCGGACTGGATTTGCATGCCCGGGGCGATGAAGTGATGGCCATGATGTCCGGTCGGGTCATCAAGGTCGGCCATGACAAGACTTCCGGCAAGTATGTGACCTTGCAGCATGGCAGGTATACCGTCAGTTACTGCCATTTGTCGAAGATTCTTGTTGTCAGGGGCACGATGGTCCGTCCGCGCGATGTGGTCGGTATCACAGGTTCCACAGGGCGCAGCACCGGCGAACACCTGCACATCACCTGCAAGATGGACGGCAGGAGTGTCAATCCTTCCGTAATGCTCGACTACATCCGCTCCATCCGTCAGGAATGTGTGACAGCCTTGGCGGGGAAGTAAAGGCCAATTGAATAATATGGTGTCCAGTTCTACGTTCTCGTTTTTTTGATATTGAATTAACAGATTAATATATATTGATTATTAACTGGAATAGTGTTGATTTTAGATGCATTTTTTACAAACGAAAAAAGTATTGTTAATTCATTAGGTTAATATGTTTTAAAGATATGTGATTTTAAGTGCTTTGAAACTTGTACCATCTTTGTTGTGGAGTGAAATTATAAATATAAGGTCAACACCTTGGTGAATTTCTACAGAAAAATCACCAAGGTATTGTAAGACAACAATTGCAAAAAGCATTTATGTCGATGTTTTTAGAATTAGTTATATAAAAAAACAAGAACCTTTTCATTAAAATGGTTGACATAATCATGCTTACTATAATGAAAAAACACATCCAAAATAGAGAGTTCGCAATGTGTGAAATTTTTTATATGTATCTGAAAAATCTAAGTTATAATAAACCGCGTTAGTTTCATTTTTTGTGTTCAATAAATTGTTTATTGATAAATATAAGGTCATCGACCATTGCTTAAAACTCATATGTTTTGACATTGATAAATCTAACCTATTGTATGCCCCAAGTTGATGCTCTTGCAATTCTCCGTATATTGGTTCATATGCATTTGCGGCAGAATTCCATATAGATGAATCAACAGGATAATTCAAAATGTGACTACCAGGGCGACCTATATATATAAGACCTATAGAGAATAATTTAGGGTTTGTATATGTAATTGATGGTTTAACAAAATAAGCAAAGTTATAGCTACCCTTGTAATTTACACCACCAACATTCACCACTTGTTTTATTGATGAATTTGATAATGATATCGTAAGATATTTCCAGTATGTTTTTGATATTGAAAACTCAAAACCATAGGTTTGAGTTTGATTTATTGTGTAATAATCAATTGCTTGTTGGCCTTTTTCTTGCTTATAATATATGGCAGACTGAATCTTAGTGTTATCCTTTTCATATAAATAATCTAATGATACTTGTCTACTTGATAATAATCTATATCTCAAATTATAATAATCAGGCTGGGTGTAATTATGATATTGTCCTGTACTGAAAATTATAGAATGATTATCAGATGGTGTATATCTTAGACTATATTGCAAACTATAATATTGATTTTGATCCTTAATGGGTATATTGGTTCTTGCTCCTATTGACATAGACACCCGTTTGCTAACATCCCAATTCATATATACATATGGTTCAAGAATATAATTTGAGACAGTTGAATCTTGTCTATATACCGGTGAATTTTCATTCATTGCGTAATAATATAATGGAACCTCATTATCAACAATTGTGTTTTGGTTATCATATGTTATTCCAGTCTGAACTGTTATTTTTTTTGCAATATCCGTTTTATAGTTTATAGATGCATAATGAGAATAGTCTTTAGAATCCATTATGTTGTTACCGAATAGGACATCTTTTTTCTCATAGTTGTACCCGTAATTAATATTAAACATTCCTATATTCGAGAATATGGCCAGATTATTAACACTGAAGTATCTATATCCATCAGAGCTTAAATTCCCTTGGTATGCTAGCATCGCAGACACACCTTCATACGTTTCATTCATATAATAATTATATGAATTCAAATATATTTTATCACTAAATGCATATCGAAAATTTATGCCGATATCTTTTGTATCATAACTTTTCATATCAGGTAAACTTTTTTCATTTATTTTCTTTAGTAAAACAGAATTTTGCCAGTTACCATAAGCCTGAATAAAAGTCGATTTACCTTTGATTTTCTGAGAAATTGAAAACCCAATATTACCAATACCTGCAGATAATTGATAAGTATTTTTGTCAATTTTCCTAATAGTATTTATATCTACAATACCACCAGACGCATTTCCCGTCACCAAAGGGGGATTTGACGGATATACTGTTTGAACGTCTATCATTTCAGGATTAAATATACTGAAAAAACCAACATTGTTCAAACTAGAAGCTCTTACTGGCCGATAGATAGGAACCCCATTATATATAACTCTAGAACGATCAGATGCACTACCACGAAGCGATGGATTTGCACTTTCATCACTATTAGTGGATGCTGGCATATTAATGATAGCCTTTAATGGATCCGCTTGCGAAACAGGATTCATATAAATATCTAAACTACTGAGCTTTTCCGTAGAAAATTGCTCTGATATAGGTGTGGCACCAGAAATAACGACTTCATCTAATATCATCGGTGTCACTTTTAGGACAATAGTATTATCTGAATTCTTTTGTAGTTCAGCGACAGGTATCCTTTGATCCTCATAACCAATAAATGCTACTAAAAGAGTATCTCGATCATTTGTGAAAGGAATAGAAAATCGCCCATCTATATTACTAATAGTACCCTTATGAGGACAGGAAATGAAGTATACATTTGCTGCCATTATTGGTTTATTTTCATCATCAATTACATAGCCTGAGATGTTCTGAGCTATGATTGTTGTTGACAATATGAACATCGAAATAATTAATAATAAAAATCCTCTCATAATTCTAATGTATTTATATAGATGGGAGATAGTTGTTATAATTTAGTTCTGTTATATTTTAAGGTATAACTATCTGGATATTCTGCAAGCCCCAATTTAATGTATTGCCTGGCTTTTTCTATATTGTTTTTCTTTATATAGTAATTTGTTAAAAGTTCAAAGCTTTCTTGCCTTCCCCACGAAGGCAGGTATATGTTGTTTATTTTTTGGGATGGTAATGATAGCGCTTTCAATAAGTTCTCCTCTACATTGTTTCCACCACCATATGTCTCAGGAGTATAATAATCATTATTAGCCAATACATAATATACTCTGAGATTATGCTTATCCAATTTCAACGCTTTATCTATATAATTTGTCGCCTGTTTTGATGCTTGAATTACTTCTGGGAACCCAAGAAACTGACATGAAAAACTATATAGCATTGATAATAACGCACAATCTTCAGAATTCTTCTTTTCTATTTTCTCTAATGCTTCAATTCCTTTCATCAATTCTTCGTGAGCTTTGTTTTTGTCACTTGACTTCAAATAAATGATACTATTATAGTATAATGCATACCCTTTCCAGTATAAAAACAAGCTGTTTTTACTATTTTCATATGAAGATGAAATTTCATCAATCAGCGCTAGCAACTCAGAATTATTCTGGACTGCAAATGAATTCATAAAAGCGTTCATTATTCTATCCTGAATCTTTTGCTTTGTTTGTTCCACAGAATCTGTTGGCGCAAAATATACATCAAGATTTGAGACGAATGAAGCTTGAGAAGATAGTGTCAAACTCAGTAAAACAAATATTAAAGTTCTCATATTATATAATTTTATAGGTTAATACATTCTATAATTGTTATATGGCTTATTATTCAAATATTTCATCTTTAGCATACCCTTTGATCGTCTTTTTCTGTTCCAAAAGAAACAGTATAAAGTGCACCAATAATATAAGCCCCCAAGTTATTGCGGTAATCAAAATAGACCTGAGATCTTCAGTATTCAAACGAAGGTAATATGCTGAACAACTCATACCAATACACATTATATATGTTACTGTATGGAATCTGAAGCCAATATCATGGATTCCATTGTCTATTGCATCCTTTTTGCCTAAATACCAACCGCAAAGGAACATGCAACAGAAATAAACCGCAGAACATAGAATTGACAAAAACCAACTATTCAGCCCGATACATAAACTAAGAATACATCTGAATGAAATTGTTGCTACCAATGCACTAATGACAAATTGGCCTAATCTAAATGTGAATATCTTCATAACTTACTTATTTAACAAACCAGTAATGGATTCTTTTGTAAATATTAAAATATTTCGCTCTACGAAGCGTTTAAATAATTCTGTGCCTATATCGGTTAGATAGTAGTATTTTCTATCAGGACCTTTACTTACACGTTTGCAATCATACGCAACAATTCCTAAATGCTGAAACTTGCGCAAATTCCTATATAGACTTTGCTCTTCGCATGACATTGAACCTTCGGACATGTTTTCAACAAACTCTTTTATATCTTCCACACATTTATTATTTTCTTTCAATGCTAGAAAAACCCAAAAAGTAAGCTGTCCTTTTTTATAAGTTTCCTCCCACGCATTCAGCAATTCATTTATCATAGAAACATTGTTCATAATATATGTATTCTTGTATTAAACAACATGTATTATACAAAGGTGATAATATTTTTCTAAACCACAAAATATATTGATATGTTTTTTAATCTTAGACACCAGAAATAATTTGGACCTACATTTCTATGAGGGAAAATCAAAACATTATGGCCAGATATATTGCAGATCAATATGCTTAATCAATAATAGTGTCCAAATGGTCCATAGGAGAAAATGCACATACCAGACATAACTAAACATATAACTCTTTATCAAAGAACGAAAATCCACCTTATAGCAATTGAATGCGGTTATTTGATTTTTCCAAACTACTGAGGCAAACAAGAAATCAGAATGAAATGGATTTGTTTCGTAAATAAACTGCATAAAATATGCAGTAAATATCAGGTTCTTAATATTGTGGCCTACATCTAATAGACATAATATTAAGAATCCTAATACAGTTATTATTGAACCAGAAAGAATGATAATGTAATTCTTCATGATACTTCTAGGCCAATTATATCGAATATAAAAATGAGGTAAGGGATTACAAGATACCCCCATTTTATAAATGCTAACATTAAAGATTTTGAGCATAATATAATGCCCAAATTCATGCAAAAAGAGGATAGTTAGCGAAAAAAGTATAAATAATAAGATGTTCACCATATTTATCTCTTTGTTTCAATCTTTTTGATAAGCACTGTAAATGTTACCATAGGAATAATAATCCAGGGCAATATAGACCAACTATATTCTCCATTTCTTATAATGTTCAATATACTATTGAGCGGTAAAAAATTTCCAAGTAGGTTTATTGTCTGACTTAAATCTCCAACTGCATAAAATACATTGCTAACAAAAATAATTAGCAAATAAATTATATGTACTATACTTTTTTCAGATTCAACCCTTATGTTTATAAAATATAATACTAATCCAATACATGAAAACATTGTCAAACCTATAAATAACCCACTAATGGCATTGGTTATATCAGTAAGTGTTAATGAACAATCAAAGAAAAGAACACCTACCGCATACATTAATGCAAAAATAAATATTAGGTTAATTATTTTGGCAACTACAATGCTAGCCATATAGAATAATACACTAAAAGGCATTTTTCTTATATATTTAATCATTCCTGTCATATAAAACCTTTTAATACTCTGGCCAATTGAAAATATTCCCTCACTTGCTATAGTCATTCCAATGACTCCCGACAGAATAAAATTTGAATAATACATATTGGTATCACCCCATAGAGAAGCCATAATCACAAATAAGAAAGTCGGGAAAATTATAGAAAAGAATACCGCTTGTTTTACATGCAAATATTCAACTATTCTATAATACACGAGATTACCAAATACCCTTATCATAACTCTTTCAATTTAGATGTTTTATATCTATAATAATCTATAAGACTGATCTTTTTTACTGAAAAATTATTAGTAAAATTAGATATATCTGAAATTATAGAATCTGTAGGACTCCATAGAACATAGTAACAGCCATCTAATTCATAATACTCATATCCTTTTAATAATGTAGATATTGAGGACTCAACGCCAACAATAAGAACATTTTGCTTTGGAAAATTTGATAATAATTCCGTCGCGGATATTGGTTCTTCTAATAATTGTCCGTTATATAATAAACAAACCTTTGTAGATTTATTTATAGCATCTTCCCAATTATGAGTTGAGAAAATTATTGTCTTAACATCGGTATTAACAACATTCCAAAAAACATCTATAATTGTTGGGTCAAGATTGCTGAATGGTTCATCCCAAATAAGGATGTCTGGATTGTTGATAATTGAAATTAATAACCCTAATTTTTGTCTTTCACCTTGAGACAGTTGATATATATATGAATTTTGAATTTTGTCAATCCCTAATTGTTTATAATATGTTTCCTTTATATTTTTATAATTACTTTGATATATCGCTGCATAATAGTTTATTTGCTCATGTACTTTCAAGTATGGTAATAATGGTAAACAACCATATAGAACGCCTATTTTCTCCTTTGGAAAAATTAATGTATTTCCATAATAGATTTTCCCAGAAGACGGTTTAATATCTTGTGTAATAATATCAATTAAAGTTGTTTTACCAGCACCATTGCTACCAAGCAAAGCAATCTTATCTCCTCTATTTATACTGAAACTAATATTATTTAATATTTTCTTTTCGTTCCGAATATAAGAGACTCCATCAATTGTAATAAGCTTATTCATAATTTACTTTTGTTTTCCAACAACTATGACATTGTTTACGGTTTCATACACACCATCAACACCCAACAGCTCATTGATCTTGTCATCAATATAAGCACCTATCCAACATGAACCTAAACCTATGGAATCAGCCAATAATGTTATCGTTTGTCCTACAATACCAGATTCCTGCATTAAAAATCTATATGCTCTATCTCCGTATTTGATTGCAAGCCTTTCAAATATTCCTGTAGAAAATATAACAGCCGATGCCCCTGATATATTTACATATGGCTCACATTGCATATTCTCCTTTAAATAATTCAAGAAATCTCCCTCTATGATTAACTCTAAGACATTAGCGTCGGTACGGTAGTGGTATATTCCAGAATTGATATGTCCTTTTAAGATTACTAAATATAATTCTAATGGATATAAACCACCTGCAGATGGAACATTTCTTAATCCCCAACTTCCATCAACACCTATAGATTCTGCTATTTTGAATGTTTTTGTCACACCATAAGAATTATATAAAATGTATGCTAGTTCATTTAATGAAATTTTAAAATTCTCATCATATCGTCTAAGAGATCGTCTCTGATTTAAAACATCATGGAGTGACACCTTAGGAGCCATTTGATATAGCCCAAGATCAATAGATGGATTAGCAGGATATATTTTATATGGCTGAGCAGCTTTTGCAATCAAATAGGGACTATTAAAGGCCTCTATCTGCTGACCATCCTTTCTTAATTTATATTGATTGAATTTAGAATTTTCATGATAAAGCATCGCTAAAGAATCCTCAATATTCTTTCCGCCAAATATCGTGGCATCTAATTTTGAAAGTCTTTTTTTTAATTTGTTATTCATGACTCAAATCATTTTAGTTATTATTCAGTCCATTAAGGAAATGGATGTGGATACTTATTTAAATCCTCAAACTCATAGCATTCATATCCAAATTGTTTTGGAACAGTGTATAGCCTTTCACTTCCAAGGAAATACCAAGAGTAAGAACCACCCATTTGTATTAGCTGTGGGATATATATTTTTATGCTGTAATAACCGAATTGACGAATGTCTGGTGTTGTCAAATCTTTAAATAAAACATTATACCCCTTGTCTTTAAACACTTGTAAGCACTTCAATATCTGTTGGGGATCGCTCAATTCCTGACTTTTATGAAAGTCAACATGTTTAGTAGGAACGGCTTTTCTCCATGCATCAAATACATGCCATAAATCATGTCTTTTGAGATAAAAAGCTGAATGGTCTTCAAAATTTCTAATTTTTGAATAATCGTCAGTAGGATTCCATTTTTCCTCTTTCTTTTTGCCCAAAACATATCTGAAATATGGTGCGGTTTGTCCGATTTCAAGTATCACTTTCTTTAATGCATCTCCAATTGTGGCTCTTGTAGATGAACCAACTGCAACGAATTTACCATAGTCAGATTTGCCAAAACAAATTCCAAATGCAGTTGGGATGCCTAAATCATATGTTATATCAAAAAAATGCCATTCAAGTTTAGCCTTAAACCTTTCATCTATATATTGCTGGATTTCGTCTGAAATTACTATCTTAGGTGATACAATCTTTTGCATCCATGTTAATACAAAAGAGTCTCGCTCTACACATTCAAATATTGCATTTAATATCGCTTTATAATAATTGGTATGTGCAGCTAGTCCAGTTGATGTATTAAATGTTATCCAGTGCTTATCACGAGTAAATGGAAGATATATCAGTTGAGCTGGGACATATGTTACTTCTCTATTATTTACCAAATCTACGGTTGGTACCCATGATATATCTAAGCCTGTAGTAAACTTCTTTAATCTTTGAGTTTCATTTTTACTGAATTGTTTATCATGAAACAATGCTATATGTTTAGGATGCATTGCCTTTTTGTGCTTAGACAACTCGTCATATGATGAATATATCAATTCTGCACAATTATAGAAAGTTGGTGCATATCTTTCAGCAGACTCTCCAATAGTCGACAACAAGCATCCTTCTATGTCGTATCCACACCCAGAACTACGTCCCTCAAATTTTTCCGGACCAATATATTCAGTATTACATGGCCATATCCCATAACCATGGATTTTAGGATCTTGGGCACAATTAGGAGATGATACCAAATGATAGAGAATACCTAAATCGTTAGATACTGCATTAAGGCTTTTATTTATACGAGAATAGTCCATAAATATACTATTTTAAGGTTACTTTATCCAACCATGGTGATGGGTTGTATCTTATTTCAGGTTTACATACCTCACATAAAGGCTTTTTTAACAGCGTATGAATAGAAGAATCATAATTATATAGATTCATTTTGATAATGCTCTGCCATGTCATAGGCAAAGCCCATCCTTCAATATATTTAATTACTTCATAAATAGCCAAATTAGCAATTAAAGAATATACGATTATATTATGAGGCATATTTGTAGATGCCGAAGGCAGCTTTAGTTCTCTAAGATAATTTTCATATGATGTAAAATATTGGGGATGTGCATGATTGCTCTTTATTCTTGATATTAAACAATTATAACAGCCTGTTTCTTTCCCATAAAATAACGGACCAATTTCTATATATCCTTCATTTATACCAGAAATATGTAACCATGGCTTATTTAATTTTACTGCAATCTTATTGATTAATTCCAAATGATATGGGGACCAGCAGTTAGCATTAACAATAACAAAGTCATGGTTACTAAAAACGGCGATAACATTCTCTTCTGAATCAACTTCTTTATATTCAAAGAAAGAGCAAGTCTTAAATCTTGTTGTTTCACAAACCGTTTTAAGTGAATTGGTTAGTTCGCCGTTGCCAATTATTGCTAATGAAGTATCACCTATATACTTATATTTCATAGAGTGGTCATTTCCAGAACATGAAGTGTCGTCAGGAATCAATCCAGCCTCTCTTAAATTGTGTAACACTGCTATAACCTGCTCCTCACTAAATTCAGTTGCAAGCTCTTTTCGTAATTTTTGTAAATCTACATTTTTGTTGTTTGAAGATATTTCCACAATTTTTAAAAATATTTTTTCTGATACCTCATCGTCAAAAACAACAATATATGTTGATGTTTTTGATCTAATTTGATAACAATTATTATCTTTATCTTTGAATATATCGTAATTTGCTAACATACTTATAACAGGTTTAGTAAGTGCGCAGACATATTCTGCGCACTTTAGGTGATTATTTTCAGTAAAAAAACTACTGAGGACAATGTCCTATAAATTTAGCATCTTGCTAAATTTATCGTTGGATAGTAATAGCATCGTGACTGACAGCAATAGTTGTTGTCTCATCACTACTACAGTTACAATTGCAGCAGCAACAGCAACAACCAGCCGCAGACGCAACCATACCAACCTTACCAAACTTCTGATTAGAAATACTAATAACCTTCATAATCTTTAAGTATTAAATGTTACCTACTCTATAAGCTTTTCGGCTTTCGCTCCTTTGATCAGTAAGGTCTGAACTTATATTACCGGTTTTTATAAGTGTTTATTGTGCTCTGTTTAATCAATTCTATGTCACCTTTACTACATGATATTCTTAAACAGAGTAGAATTCTATCTTTTTATTGATTTATAACCCCTTCTGCATACACATATTCAGAACCAACTACAATATAAAATTCTCCATTACAGAGTACGGTCGATAAACAGACAAGTATGGGTACATCAGTGTCAATGTGTTTTTCATCAATAATGTTCCCCATTCTATCGACTATATATACATCAGTAGATCCGATATTATATAGTTCGCATTCAATTTCCTTATTATGAGTATCAAAGAACACATTGACTATATATGACTCTTCATTTCTTTCAAACTCATAATTGTTTTTATTGGTTGTGTGTTTTCTCACTGTCATTTGTACAGGAGCATTATCCGCAATAGCTGAAGTCATTGCATAACTAATACTGACACACATTGTCAATAAGACGAACGTAAGATACCTTTTCATAATCGTATATTTTTATTTGGTTTATACTGCAAAATTACTCCGGCACAGTTTAATATCATAATTTAAAGTTTCAGATTGCAACGTGTAACTAATTGATAATCAATGGGGGGGGGTAATTTTTTTTAGAATCGAGTTTCAAAAAGTTTAATATTGCCATTTTTCATACAACATTTCGATATATTCTATAAGCATTCAGAGAAATAAATATTAAACTCCCTCGGGTTTGATGTAAGCAGTAAACCCTGTATTTAGCCTTCTGAAAGTTCTTCTTAGTTTTGCGCAAATTAATAGTGAAACAAGAAGAACTAAACCATAGAAGAAATTAAAAGGATTCATGAAGAATGGAAGTCAACGGGATATTCCATTCGTGACTATTGTCAATTCCATCGGCTTTGAAGAAAGCAAGTTTTTATTTTGGTTAAATTACAAAACTTGAACAGAAACTTCTATATCTGGATTGCAAGATATGAAATGCCATGTCCAAGAAGCGGCGTATTCCTGATGACCCCAACTAGCTCAAGCTAGATTTTGACCTACTGGAAATGACCCCGGAAGAGACGGTCCGCAAGGCTTTTGAGGAAGTTTTCGAATACAGGAAAATGACAATCAAGGAACATGAAAAACGGGTTCCGGTCCGCCAGAAACTGCCGGACAACCACCACCGCGTGGAAGAACATATCTATCCTGACGGCTATCTGGAGCATGAAGACGAATGGGGTCTGTTCGAGAATGCCGAAACATCCGAACACCTGGAACTCCAGCCTAACGAACTGTACGTCCGGGTAACCCATCCGGCATAAAGGCATGCGCAAAAAGACGAAGAAAATCGTTACAGTGCCCGTACAGAATGAACCCATTGCCAAGAGATATGTCAGTGCATCGCTGTTGACCGACTTGATGGTCGGAAGGTATGTAGGCCATCTTCCTTTCTACCGCCAAATATAGATGTTCAAACAGTTGGAAGTCTGTATATCCCCTTCCACAATCGAAGCTTGGTTCAACAATGTAGCCGACCTGATGCAGCCAACTTACTACCGATTGAGGGAACTCATCCAGTCCACCAATTACATCCAGTCCTATAAAACGACGGTTCCCATCATCAACAACGAGAAGCACCGAACGGTAAAAGGTTACCTATGGCTGGTACGGAGCATGGTCAACGGCCTGATATTCTTCGCCTATAATGAAGGTCCCGGGGAGCTAAAGTGGTCCTGCAGTTCTTCAAGAATTATCAGAGATCCATACAGACCGATGGCTATGCCGGATACAACATCCTGGAATAACTGGAAGGTATTACAACATTGGGATGTTGGATACATACCCGAAGGTACTTTAACAGGGCTTTATCCCATAACAAGGCGAGGGCGGAATATGCCTTGACCTTGGCCTATATTGGCATGCTTTATGACATGGAGAGCATGGCAGACGACCAGCATATGGATACCATCCAGCGCATGGAGTTGAGGAAACTACTTGCCTATCTCATCATATGTGCTTTGGAGAAGTGGTGTATCTGAGAACAGGGGAAAGTGCTTCCGAAAAGTCCCATAGGAAAAGCCAACGGTTACTCCCTAAGCAACCCATGCCGGCTGGTGAGGTATACGATGGACTAAGGTATCTGCCCGACATGAACCTGATAGAGAATAGAGTTCGCCCCGTAGCTGTCGGACGCTTATGTGGTGTACAACATAAGAATGCAAAAATTATGTTCACTGCAACCACGAGGCAGCTGTCAACATGTCTGTAATCTGTTCCCTGAGGAGTACTTGCAAGAGTACATGAGGTGTATCTGCAGCATTACCTGAATGACATCATCACCAAGATACCTTATCCTAGAATATAAAGCCTACCTATGCGGAACTCCTATATCTACTTCAAATGATAATCCAATTTGCACGATTATTAGTATATTTAGTGATTTCCGTTTTGAGTTGTATATACGGCTTCTTGGTCCAGAGTTATCAGGTAACAATGGCTTATTGCACTTTTTGCCAATTCGTAGAACCTCAAAGTATCAAATTATTTAGTGTTGACGTTAATAGACAAGTCGACAATGTCCGAAAAAATGTCTTTATACCTTGATTTGTTCCATCATGCACAAACTTGATTGATGCCTACTAACCGTTCTTCAACTGTTATATATGATATTTTCTCAATAAGTCAATGACGTGAACAGTTCATTAATTAATTTCTTGAATTAGTTCAAAATCCATAATGACCAAAGAATCTAAGTCAGTATCTACCATTTAAACAATAATATTAAAGGAACACTTTATATGAGAGTGTATAACGGCATCCACTCAAAATAAAGTAATAGAATGGTTTAATGTAAAAATAGTTTTAGATTAGAGTCCATAATTAATTGAATACCGGTACGAGCTAGTTTTATTTAGAAATATGTAAAGGTGTTTTCAAGTTGTTATACTATAAATTCATTAATAGCTTCCTTATATATATACCAAGGTTTGTATCGGATTCAGCCAATCCCAATTTTTTGCGTACGTCGCTACTAACGTTGAAGTGACTACGCATTTTGATATATGAACCGACTTCTTTACCCTTTAAGCCTAGTGCATACAAGCAGCAATACTCAATTTCTCGTTCTGAAAGATTATGTTCCTCTAGATATTTTATGAAGTTAGGGTGGCTACCTGCAAATGCAAGACGTGTTGATGACATAAATGATTTTTTGTTTGCTAATATCTCGTCAAGTTCTTTATCTACTTTGCGGCTGATTTCAGTATTGTTTGTGATGTATATAGTGAAGAATTTGTTCAATAGCTCAATTCGTTTAGCAACAATCCCTCGAATAATGTTATCTAAGTCATTGTTATGAGATAACAACTCTGAGAGATTATCTTTCTCATATTCCATTTGTTCATACAGAAGTCTATATCGTTCAGCTTCTTGCTCAGCATGTACTTGTTGGATGGCCCTGATTTTCAATTTTCCTCTAATATACACAACAGAGGAAATGAAAATGACAGCAAGTAGAATTGTCAATAAAATAATCTTATTCTTAGAGTCTCGCTCTTTGATATTGTATAATTCCAGAGCATGTCGTTCCTCAATAAACTGCGTATCTTGGTCGAAAATAACTAAATTTACAGAATCGTTTAGTTGGTTAAAGGTTATATATGCATCAAGCGCATCTTCATAATTGCCTAGTTTATGGTGAATCTCCGAAAGTATTGCATAATATCGCATTTCTGAAGCCTTGTCGGTAAAATTATCAATCATACCGATCGTTTCTAGTGCTTTTTGATATTCTCCTAATGCGATATAAGCATTTGATAACGTACCATAATCCAATATATCATTTGGAATTTCTGACTTGTATTTATTTACAATGTTTTTGATTTTATTGGTATCCTTAATAAAAATCAAATATGTGAGATATTCCGAGTAATAGTTTGCAATCAATGCTTGCGGAATATAATCTAAATACTTTTCACATTCTGTCAAATATCTTGCCGACTCTTGGTAATTTCCATTCTGAGTATAAGCACTTATAGCTTTCAAAGTACAGTTGACATAACTGTTGATTTTATCTGTTTGATGAAAGTATTCAGCTGCCTTAAGGTTTGCTTCACACACCTTCTCCCATTCCATTAAAGCAAAATATATATTGCCTTGGGCAACATACAATCTTGCCTTTGTCAATATATCATCAGAAGTCTCCCCATTGTTTATTGCATTTACATAAGATTTCATCGCTAGAGCATCATTGCCCATATTCTGATATATACGACCTTGGTAGTAGTATGTGCAAAGTTTATCCGTAGCAGAGCCATTATCTTTATAATAGTCAATTGCAGGTTGCAAAACCTCAAAGTCTGTCTTATCAATAAAGTTCTTATCTAAAGCCATAGAGTAAAGTAAAGCGTATTTGGCCTTTTCCTCTTTGCCAGATAGCTCGAAAGCATTTATTTGCTCTAGTACAACTAAGGCACTATCCGGTTTATTTTCAATGTATGATTTCACTTGAGAAAGTTTGTCCCAATGCTTAGAATGGCTATTACAAGAGAATGCGATAATTGCCAAAAAGATTATCAATATATAATTTTTCATGTGCTTACAAGTCTTATTTTATGCAAAGTTAAGCTAAATATTCCAATCAGAGGAATTTAAGACTCATTAAATGTAGTATGACACATGTTTTATTAATTAGAGCTTTACAGAATAAGGAACAGGGAGGACTATTGGTTATCAGTATCCTAAAACCTTATTCTATTAAACAAATTATATAGACTTGATAATTTTAGTCGATTGTTCAAGAATGACAGACCTTTCATTTATAACGTTTGCCCTTGTTTCGCTTGCCACTTTTGATGAACCACAACACCATTATTCTTTTTAAATGCCTCAAAAATTACTTTGACAAAGTGATCTGGATAGAACTGAAGCTACGCCTTGACAAGAAGAGTTTGAACTTGGGATATATTTACTTCACCCTGTATTATTATCCTTATTCAACAGACTTCCGATTCTACGCTGTTTTAACATCAGGAGGGACGTTTTTGCCTGTAAGACCGGCACACAGCAAATGGCATACAGGTCTGCTATATGCTGTGCGCCCGTCTTTTGGACCAAGTAAGGACGCAGGTGCCGTTTGTCCTTACCGGAACGTCTGTCGTCCATACTTTTCTAACTGTCTGCGCCGTCCCCCTTATCTCCTTGTACAGCTTCGCCCCACACCTTCAGCGGAGCGTCTCACAAGGCTTGTCCGCAGACGCTCCACTGCCCACCCGTTCCTTTTATACCGTCTTGCCCTATTTTATCATCTTCTACCATTTATACGAGAAAGCGTTCTCTGTCGTCACCCAGCTCTGTGGAAGTCATATTTTCCGCAAAGTAAACCGCTCGTTACCAGATGCCAAACCGCCATTGCTGTTGAAACAGGAAATCTTCCTCTGCTGTGTCAGAGCGTATTTCATGTTTCAGGTTTGTCTTAGTGGTAATCTTCGAGCGGCAGTGCCGGCTGAAAATATCCCTCCACGGGCTGAACGGCCTTCAAGAAGAGGGAAACATAAAAATCAGCATTATGGCAAAGACGATAGACATTGAACTCCAAAAGCAGTTGGACAAGCCGCAGACATGGTTCTGCAAGTATTTTCCTGTACGCATACGGAACGTAGGCGAGCGCGAGAAGGCAGACCGCCAATTAGTGTTTGACTTCAAGGACGGACGGGCATACGAAAAAGTAGCCCGACGTACGGCAGCCGTCATAACCGAACGCTATGGGGCATCATGTGCCGACATTGTGTTCTCTCCTGTACCGGCATCGACCCGGGAAAAGAATGAGGTACGTTACAAGGCGTTTTGCCAAAGAGTGTGCGAACTGACCGGAGCTGTCAACGGATATGAACATGTTTCCGTGAGCGGAGAGCGGTTGAGCATCCACGAAAACCGCAAGGCGGAAAAGGAAATCCGGAAAGTGAACGTCCTTGAGTTTGATTCGGCTTTCTTCCACGGCAAGTCTGTGGTAGTCTTTGACGACGTGATTTCCAAAGGCTTGAGCTATGCCACCTATGCCCATCAGCTTGAAAGCCTCGGTGCGAATGTGCTTGGCGGATTATTCCTTGCAAGAACCCATTACAAAGTGAACTGATATGATAAAATCCAAGAATGACAAGGCAGTGTCCGTGTGCTTCAGCGGACACCGTAATATTCCGTTGCTTTACCGCAAACGGCTGAAGCAGTTGTTGAAGAAAGAGATAACCAAGGCATATACAGATGGTTACCGACTTTTCTACCATGGGGCGGCACTGGGGTTTGACCTGTTGGCAGCAGAAACCGCCATTTCGCTGAAATCAGAGTTCCCGGACTTGCAGGTTATTGCGGTGGTGCCGTATCGGGGACAGGCCGAGCGGTGGAGCGATGCGATGAAAGCCGGGTATGAAGCCGTACTAAGCAGTTCGGATGAAGTAATCATCCTCAGTGAACATTACTTTCAGGGCTGTTTTCTCAGGCGCAACGACTACATGGTATGCCACTGCTCGCGCCTTATCTCCTGGTATGACGGGAAACCCAAAGGCGGTACGTTCTACACTTGTCGCAAAGCCACGGCTGGCGGACTTCAAGTCTCCAATCTCTACAGCCATTCAAGCGGATGACAGACAAACGGTCTGCAGTCCGCTCCGTTCGGTTGGTCTGGCCATAGGGTAAGAGCGGCTATGCTGTTCTATATGCGTACCGGCCAGCCGGCACGCTCTCCTTTTTACCACCGGGTTCTCCGTTTCCTGGGTTTACGCTTCCGTTTTCTATGAAATCAAGACCAGCATTATTACTGCAACAAAACACACGGAAAGGAATCCTCTACAGAGAGTAGAATGATAATGGTCGGTTATTGGGATAACGCCCCTCCAATCCGGCTGGTGAGATATTCCCACCATACCGACATCCTGACTATGAACATCGGCGGCATAGAGAACGTCTTTCCATAGAAAATGGCGGCCGCTACCTTGCCGCCGTGCCTTTCTATTTCCTCCTTGTAGTCGGCCACACTCTGCCCGGTCGTCAGCACATCGTCTATGATAATGATTTCTTTTCCCTTTATATCACCGGTAATCTCGTAATTCCGTTTAAGGACACGGCCTTCTCCGCTGTTGGCTTCATGCAGGCTCTCCCGGGCATCGCAGATCACGGTATCGTACAGTCCTGATGTCAGATCCGGCCTGTGCTTGCCCATATACCAGTCCAGTCGTTTGAACCGCTGTCCGTACTTTATCCAGTTGCTGCAAGGCATGAACATGATATGATAAGGCTTGCCGTCCGCCTGTATGGCGGTCATACATGCCTTGAAGAACTCGATGCCGTGTATCTCTCCCTGCTTGAACCGGTAGATGGAACGGCAGAATGTCCGTTGTGCTTCGTTGAGAAAATCATTGTACCGGAACGGATAGTAATAGCCGTAAAATGCAATCCGAATTCCACGGAACTTGAACGGCTTGAGCGGCCGCCTGTCATCAAACCGTTCAGGATAGATACAGCAGAACATACGGCAGGCGTCTCTATGTCCGGCCATCACCGCCATACGGCAATAGCGTTCCCTTTCGTCTTCCCGGCTGGCGTTCCGTGCGGCTGCATACGCCGCTTCCCCGGCTTTCCGCCGCCAGAAGGCGATGATATGCAGCAGTCCTATAATCAGACAGAACAGGATCAGAAACAGCAGCTTCGGTTCCATTAAGGTTTAGGCAATGGACAAACGTATTTCACATTCAGTCTTTCCAGATGCTCTCGGTCTTCCAATTGTCCGGAAATCCCATAGCCCGGACATCAATAGAAGGATAACAGCTTAAAAGTGCTTTGAACCTCGAAACAAACGTATGGTTGGGATTGATCGTGTTCAGCAGGTATATAATCATGCTCAATATAAAATAGACCTGCGGTGTCCCGTTAGCTGGCAATTTGATGAAAGTATTGCGTGGAGAGCGTGGCATCAATGGACGGATGCTTAAAGTTTTGTTCCACAAGCGGCTGTGGTGAGCACAGATATTACGCACATACACGACACTATGCAGCCACGATGCGAAAACCTTATCCGCCAGCCCGAAATATGCAGCTATGGAACGCTTGATTTTCCCAGGCAACAGATTTTCGTACAATATGGAAAGTGTTCCGAATGAGGTTATTTCCATTGTTATCCAGCTTGGCGGGAAATGGTTGGAATATTTCGACTTGAACGCTTTGATGAACTCTTCATCGCTGCGGCTGTATTCTTCGTCAATCTTTGACAGCAACTTTGCATGGCGGACAGGGTTTGAGAAAAGCGAGGAATCTTCAAACCAATACGCATCATGCTGTGAAGAAAGGATATATGCTGTCTGTGTACGGACTGCAACCTCTATCTTTTCAATCTCTGCGATAATCAGTTTGCGGAGTTCACTGTCAAACTTATAGATGTTATAGGCCGTTTCAAATGTGCTGCCCGGTTTGAAAATATGCTGTTGTTTGTCCGCCAGTAGAGGATACCAATAGCCGCTCAAACGATAATAACTGATATTCTGCAATAGGTGCAGGGCTTTGGGTTCATTCCCGAAACCCATTCCTCTTTGTTTGAGCAGGTTTATCTGGTCTGTAAAGGATATGAGATGCTTGGGATAAGGTATCTTATTTGTTGCCATGGGTATATAAAATAAAAAGCTTACCCTGAGCGCGCTGTTCTTACGGGAAGCGGGGTAAGCATGTTGCTGCAAATATAATACATTTTTTCTGTCCGGCAAAACATCCATCAGCTTTTCTCTTCCCTTTCTATGCTTTTCACATGTCCATCCCTTATATCTCATTCACAGAGCTGTTTTATCCTATGTCCCATTATTCAGCCGTGCGACCTCGGTAGAGTTATTTTGCTGCGAAAATACCCGTCCGTCACAATCCTGACAATGCCGGCAGACCGCCGCAGGGGTGAGCCGGAAAAATCTTCCTCTCCGTTGACAGCGGTGAGCGTATTTTTCCGCTCAGCCTTATCCAGTTGTTCCTTGCCGACCTCCGGGGCAGAAAAATAATCCCGACGGTCGCGACAGGCCGAACAGAGGGAATAAAAAACAAAGTCAGTTTAGGTAATGGCAGGATTAACCACCTTGCCGCAAAACTATTTCAGTTATGTTATACGTTCATACTATCGGTCGTATTGGCAAAGATTGCCAGGTTGTCACAGGAACACACGGTTCATTCATCGCATTTGATATTGCCGTGGACGATTACGCACACGGAAACAGCATTACCACATGGGTAAGGGTTCGGAGCAAGAAAGAAAACCATATCCGGCTGTCAGAATATCTCACCAAGGGACGGCTGCTGCTGGTTGAAGGGACACTCTCCACTTCACTTTGGAAAGACAAGAAAGACAACCCGCAAATCCAGATTTCCATTTCGGCAGATGTCTTGAAGTTCATCAGTGCCGGTAAGCGTGAAGGCACGGCACCAGAAACCGCAAGTCCGGCTGTAGCTACAGATGAAGTCCCGACACCTCCCGATTCTCCGCAGGACAGCCATGAAGATTTGCCGTTCTGATAGAAAGAATATCAGATTGACAATCAAATAATACTAAATGTAGTATTTACTAAACGTAGTAAAATAGGATATTAGAAAATAGTCGTTTACTAAAGTTAGTAGATACTACATTCTTTGTTTTTAATTCCATTTATTCGTCAATATTTATGCTCCCTTGCTGAGAAATTTCTCCTTTTTATGTTTTCCTGATTTGCAGTTCTTCCTATTTTCCTGATAATGTATTTGGTACAGAAAAAGTGAATTTTAAGCGTAACTTAAAGAAAATCATTGCAAATAACATTTTGTTTCATGAAATTTCACTACCTTTGCCAACGGATTGAGATGACTCTTTCCAAGACATATTAGATAATTAAGAAGCGTTATGCTCATCTTGTAAATTGAAAACGTAGGAAATTTTCAAAAGAGATACAAGGGATAGCATAGTGGTTCTCACGCTATAGCGTGGGCTGCTATTACCATATCTGTATCTCAGGTTTCCTACGACCTTCAATTTAGAGTGTGGCATTTGCAGTTCCACGCTTCGTGGTTTAATTAAGTAGGCTCTGTGGGACTGCAAGAGTCCTGTTGTATATGATGAACAGATATGTAACTCAGCAAAGTATCTGTATGCTGAAAGAGTTGTTCGTTTGCAGAGACCATGCTAAATGGCTCGTTTTTCTTATCTTTAGTTTTTTCCTTTGTACGCAATCCTTTGCTGATTATTACCGGGTGACTGCCCCCAATGGTCTTAATGTACGGGCTTCTGCCAACAAGAACGGAGAGGTATTAGGGCAACTTTCCCAAGATAATGTGATTGATGTTATTTCCATTGAAAACGGATGGGCTAATTTCAATTATAACGGCTGGCAAGGTTATGTCAGTGCATCCTATCTGGAAGCCGTAACGGATACTGGCGCAACAGGCACTTCTGCCAAAGAAGAATCATGGGATTTGACTTCCTGGCTGTTCGATTCCGAAGGTGAGTCTGTTTGGTTTACAGCACTGAAATGGATTTTGGTTATAGGTATAGCCATTTACCTTATTAAGATTCTCCTGCAATTCGTAGCATTGATGCTCTTTGTTGGATTGATAGTGGGTGGTATTGGATTGGTTATAGGATTTATTCTTGATTGGCTTGGATGGATAGAATCTGATACGATGTGGAATATGGCTCAATGGGGATTCAGAATAGGCAACGGAATAGGTCTTGTCATGGGCGTTTTGGGCTTTAAAGACTTGCACAAGGGTGCAACAGAATCTTGGAGCAGTTCATCGTCAAGTAGTTCAGGAGGCTTGAAAACAGTAAGTTTTACCGAATCCGGTACTGTGTATAATCTTACACAAGATTCTCCTTATAGCGAGTGCGACTACACCGATCAATTTGGCGGTAAATGGGGACGTGACAGTTCCGGATTTTACCGAAAATGAACCGGCAAGACGAATTTTGTATAACGTATTGACTGACAACTAAATATTAAAACCGTATGAAAAAGTATTTTATTTTAAGCAGTATATTATCGACGCTGCTAATCGGGGACTGTTTGGCTGCACAAACAGTTGATGAATCAAGAGCAATAGGAAACTTACCTGTGCTGGCTGAAGTTTTTCAAAACAAGCGGGAGGTGGCTCCGGAATTTCCCGGAGGAATCAACGCATTAGTGAAATTTATTTCGAATAATCTGAAGTATCCGACTATTTGTAAGGAACTGAAGATACAAGGCAAGGTGATGGTTAAATTTACAGTCAAGAGCGATGGTTCAATCGGAAATGTCCGGGTTACCAAGTCAGTTGATACAAACCTGGATAAAGAGGCTGTTCGATTGGTCAAGTCTATGCCTCGCTGGACTCCCGGCACACAGGACGGTAAACCTGTGAATGTGGAATTTACGTTGCCTATCACTTTTAAATTATAGCAGTATGAAAACTGACAAGAGAATATTGTCCACATGCCGCATCGTACTGGCATTAGGCATTTGGAGTCTGGTGATGACTTCATGCGGAAATGAGAACAAATCCATTTCTGAGCCGCTGTCTTTGGATGAGCGGAATGAATTGATAAAGAAAGATATTGAATACGGTATGGTCTTCTCCATGCTGGACGCATTGGAAAAACGTCATTCCCCACTGACTGCTTCTGAGAAAGCCACGATGGATGATTTGAGTTACAAGCGTCTGAAAGACTTTCTTTCTGTTTGTTTAAATACTACGGAGTTGGATCAGCAAGAAGAACGATACGGCGCAGAATGGGAAAAGGAATATGGCTCTGTCAATGCAAAGGTTGATTCAATAGATCATCATTGGCAACATTTTTTAGAAGATTATCAGACCGACAACTACCTGAAAATTGAGCTGGTTGATATTCTGGACAAGTCAAATGTTTTTCTGGGGTATGTCAAAGTGCGGTTACGCCTGATACCCTTGAAAGGGAAAGTAGATAAGGTCGAGGCATACTACGGACTTCAAGGCAGCATGATGGGACGTAATCAGTTGACAGTGGACAAACCGTTCTCTTCCCCTATCGAAGTGGACAATTCGATGAGTTTCAATTATGCTTTTGATATTAAAGCATCCAAAGTGAATGACCTGCCAATAAAAGAATTACTTGATGAATATGGTCTTAAAACCAACATTACCCAATTGACGGTAAATGGACGTAAGATAGACTATATAGATGGATATAACCAGGTCCCTGATTGCGTACGTGAGATGTGGAAATACCGCATGAAGTACGAAAACGAATGGGAAGGGTCTTACTTCAAGGAGTCCAGTTACAACCGCATTGCCAAGGAACTGATTAACCCTTCCATGCCTACTAAAGATGATTATGTAAAAGAATGTATTAGGAAAGATGCTTATAATGAGGATGAACTGGCAGCCACATTTTATTACGAAATCATGATTTAGGCATTTCTTTGAATTATAACTTTAAACATATATACTGATGAAACGATTATCTATTTTCTTGTGTTTGATTACCTTAGCGGTAGTCTTTATGGGACATAAAGTCCTTGCACAAACAAGTTTTTCTATTCCTCCTAAGAGCTATCCGGTCAATGTTCCGTTTAAATGCGATGCCGGTGTGGACCGGTATTGGCATGTGACCAGTATCATTTGTACAGGACAGGCAAATGGAGGTTATAAGTTTCAGATAAAAGGTATGGCTCAGAAAACCAGTAGGAGCCAACCGATAGACCTGTTTTACCTGATGCCGGGCAACCGGATAAAAACGGCTGGAACCTATTATTTTCCTCATATTGAAGAGGGGAAGCCGTTCAGCTTCGAGGTGGTTTCGGCTTTTTCCGGCTATGCTCCAGCCAAGTTCAATGGATTTTTTATTTCCAGTGAGGTACTGCAAAGACTTTTACAGCAAGAACTGACAGAACAGAAAGAAGCAGGCAAAAATGCTTCCGAAAGAAGATTCGGCATGCCAACCACTACATCGAATGAAGAACCACAGCAGAAACCTGCGCAACCAAAAGTCAGCCCAAACAAAATATATAAGAGTAGTGAGGTGGACCAGGAGCCTGAATATCCCGGTGGAGCCGGAGTTTTACAGTCCGATATTGCCCGAAGCATCCGCTATCCTATGGTGTGCAAGCAGCAGAAGATTCAGGGAAATGTACTTGTTTCTTTTATAGTGGAGAAAGACGGTTCGGTTTCAGATGTGACGGCAGTGAAAAAGGTCCATGCCAATCTTAACACCGAGGCTATACGAGTGGTGAAATCCTTGAAGAAATGGACACCCGGCACCAAAGACGGACAGCCTGTACGGGTGCAATCGGCTGTTTATGTTACTTTTAGTCTATAAATCCAGAAAGTCAACCTATGAAAACATTACAATTCATACAATCTATCAGTCTGTCCTGCTTGCTGGTCATAGGAGCGGCAAGCTGCAACAGCGGCGAAAACAGTCAGCCTTATACGCCTTTGCAGGTGTATTTCGAACCAATCAGAATGGATATGAATGTAGAACATCTGATGCCTTATTTCGTAAACTATCCTTCGGATTGGGCAAAGATGGGACTGCGTAACTATCCGAAGTTGATAACCTACGAATACCATGATGCAGCATGGGGCGTAGCAAGTACCTCGCAATACGAGTTTTTGCCAAACGGTCGTTTGTCCGAGCAGCGGCGTACTTCCTTCAATGTAGGAGCAACCGGATTTGATGTAATCTCGTATGAATACGACAATCGTTCCAACCTGATTCAAATCAAATCAGTAGATGACGGGCGTTACAAACGCCGAAGAAAAGATGACGGTTTTACCTACAACAGTATCGGCCGGCTAATACGTCGTGACAAGAACGGACAGGGACATTATGATACAGCTACTTTTTTGTATGCTTATCATGCCAATGGAGCTTTGCAGTCCATCCTGCCTGAAAATAAGAATGGTACGGTCAACGAAGCTGGTGTAACGATTCATAAAATGCAGTTCGATTCACTTGCTCACTTGAAGTCCTTCGAGACTCCCAATACCTCAAATATGTTTCTAAAAGGCATCAACAGTTACAAACTGGGACAATCGGTGACAAGCTATACTTACGCAGGGCATCTCTGCACGCAAGCTATAGAAAACATTCCTGTTAAATTTGACCAAGGTACGGAAACATTGACTTGCACCAGCAGCTTTACTTATAATTCGCACGGCGATTTGGCTACCTGGACTTATAATGGAGGTGTATATAAGAACAAAGGAAATAGCTGGAGAGTGGATGATATGAAGTTTACCATTTCCTATGAGTATGTGTATGATGAGAAAGGGAACTGGACGCAAGCCACCGTTACTTTCCCTGCTAACATAGATGATATTCCAGCCTTGCGTACCTATTATAAAGCTTTTAAAAACGGATTTACTTCTAATCAGGACCGTACTTCTGCGGTCAAGCCGGGTGAAACTCCCAGCCTGACAATCTCGCGAAGCATTGATTATTGGGATGAAGAGACGGTAGTTTCCGAAAAAGAAAATAAGAAAAATAAAGAGTCTGCTTTAGTGGGTAATTTGCGCTATAAAAGTACGGATATTTACGGTTTGTTCGGCAAGGTAAAATCGGTGAAAATCCATGAGGAATCATACGAATTCGACCAGGTCGGCAATCTGGTTGCTATGCAAGATGAGTTCGGCGACAGAGTAACCTATCAATACGTTACAGCCGCTTCCTACAAGGTAGAGGGTTGGGAAGATCATTTGGTAAGCATTGAATCCCAAGATGGTCTTCGGACAGATATTTGTCCGGATGCAAATACCAATACAGAGCTTGATCAAATTTACACGTTTGATAAAAGCAACCGAATCACCAGCCATAAGTTTTCTTCGCACATGGCTTACATTACCCGGACATACAGTTATAAGGGTGACAGCAGATACCCGGCAACAATGGTACAAAAACATCCGGAGGATGGAACAGCCACATATCGCTATACCTATACCAAATTCGATAAGCACAAGAACTGGACGGAAAGGAAAGTCAGCTGCACTATCGAGTATGACGACTATGACGATAACATGAACTATATCGGCAAAAAGCAAACATCTCCCAAAGAATACATTGAGAATAGAACCGTTGAATATTGGTAAACGTGCATGGATTTTCAGTTGATGCTATTCCTGATCTAAGATTAGCAATACAACAGTTTGTGCTCCTTATCTGACAAGAGAATCTGTTATCCACATTATTGGCTGATGGGTTCTCTTTTTTTTGATATTAAATATACTGAATATTAATACCTACTAAAGTTAGTAGATACTACATTACTACTATCGTTCATCCACCAGGGATTCATACAGTTCGAACATTTTTTCTCTATCATTGCAGAATCCGTCGGGGATAATTTGAAAATTTCCGCTGTCTATCCGGGCATTGACTTGTGGAGCGGTTATGACTTTTCCTTTGTAAAGAAAACCTATCTGTTTGCCGATTGCTCTTTCAGTTGCGTCAGCCCATGTTTTAGCCTTGCCGGACTTTATTTTGCCGGCAATTATGTACGTCATGACGTTTGCACTGTTCAAGGCAGAATCTATTCGCAGGACTTCAAAGTCAACCGTGGTAACAATGGGTGATGAATTAAAAGTCAGCGTCTTGCCGTCTGTTATATGATACCATCCGTTTTTAACCTGTTTTTCGGAACAGCTTGCAAACAGCACAGACAATAGAGTTGCTGCCCATACAGGAAGCAGCTTGACTTTAGCCAGAAATATAACTTCACTTTTTACTTTCATAAGTTTTAAAAATTAGATGTAGTTACATGGATGTAATCAGAATGATAGTATAAATGACCGAAACGATGCCGATGGTCAGGAAAATGACAGACCATTTCAGAAAATTCCATGAAAAGGATTTTATTCCATGGATAACGCAAATGAGCGAACATAAGGTGATTCCGACAGGAATGGCAAAGAATCCGATTGTCAGAATCAAGACCAGCATGATGACAGCAATGGTGCCCAAAACGACATTCTGTCTTGGAATTTCCTTCATACGATTTGTTGTTTGAGATGGTGTATACGCAGTGCTTCAAATGCCCAGTTCCTTCAGAACTTCTTCGTTGGCAGTAGCAAAAAGTCCCTTGCAGCGTTTCAATTCGGCTTTGGCCTTCTCCAGCAGTCTCATTTTTTCATTAAGGTCAAACAGAGTACAATGGTATTGTTTGTCACGATCATTATACTTGTTCTGCCATTTCATTATTTCGTAGACAAAGGCCACATGTTTTTTGTGGTATTCATCCAACTGTTGCTTATACTCCTTTATATGCTCTTTCAGCTTAGCTATGTCGGCTTCGGCTTTTTGCAGGGCCTCCGGATCCGGCAGGTGCGCCTGCCTTTGCTTTTGTTTACGCAGAAATTCACTCATCAGCTCACAGAGCTGTATCAGCTGTGCGCGTTCCTCTTCCACATCCGAAGAGCCGGCAAGAGTCGGTTCACACGTTTCATTATAAATGTCAATGTCGTTCTTTTCCAGAAATCGCCAGGTGGTCGCCACCCAGTTTTCAACAGGCTGTCCGGCTTCGAGGCAGTAAGCTTTTATCTTTTCAAGTACATCTTCCGGTACGGGGATTTTGCTCGTTTCCATATGCGTTATCTTTTACACTTCAGTTGGATAACACAAAAATAAAGAAAAATAGGAATTCGATTCTAACAGATTGATTGATTTTTCGTTAAATCATCTTAGAAAGCAGAGAACCGGAAATAATTCTCGGACATGCCGGCTATGTTTTATGCTTTGGTCTGTTGGTCTGTACACCTGCACCGGGCAGGCATACAGACCGGTGTATTTCCCGTTTTTACACCCTTATTTCTTCTTGTTGTTTTTCAACAAGGTCTTGATGGTGGTAATCAGCTCTTCTCCGCGCAGGTTCAACGCTTCAATTTTCCCTTCGGGATTGATCAGTACGGTGTAAGGTACGGCAGTCAGGTTATATCTGCGTGCTACCGGACCATACCAGACCTGGAAGTCGCACGCCTGCGGCCAGGTCATCTTCAGGTCTTTCACCGCCTTCTTCCAAGGCTCCGGCTTCTGGTCCAGCGAGATACCGATGATTTCAAAGTTCTTGCCCTTGCATTCCTTGTAGAGCTTTACCACATTCGGCATTTCGTTGCGGCACGGTCCACACCACGATGCCCAGAAGTCGAGCAGGATGTATTTACCGATAAAGTTCTTCAGTTCGATGTCCTCGCCGTCCATGCCTTTGATGGAGAACTCCGGTGCCTCTATACCTACCCTAAATTCCTTGTTGGCGATGATTTCGTCCAGTTCCTTAGTGTACGGATGGTCGTTCAGCTTTTCGTTCAGCTGTCCGCGCAGTTCCTTCAGTTCGTTCAATGACAGTTCGTTCGTCATCTCAAACAGCATGATGAACGGGGCGAAAGCTTGGTCGTTGTAGAATCTCACCATGTTTTTCTCCATATTCAGTTTCTTGGTGTTCTGTTCCTAGGTGCGGAATTTGAACAGGCTGTCCTCCACGGCCAAATTACCGCGTCCGTAGCGCATATAGTGAGTGTTGGAAGCCAGCAGCATGCTGTCTATCCAGTTGTCTGCAACTGGTGAAGCCTCCACAGGTTGTTGTTGATGGTTCCTTTGGTCGACGAACCCAAGAAATAATCGGCACGCATGGTCATGTTGATCTGACCCCCTTCCAGAAAGATGGGTGCCAGCTGCTCGTCATGACTCTGGATGAAATAGATGACCGATTGTTCAGGTACGGAATCTCCCTTGAATTGGAAACGTCCGTCTATCACCTCGCAACTGTCCACTTTTGTCTGTGGCCCGTGCATGCCATCTTCCTTTACCAGATATACCTTGCCGGTATATTTCCCGGTTATCAGGCCGTTGATTTCATAACCTTTCATCGGTTGTTCCTTTTCCTGGGTGTTTTCAGTTTGCCCGAACAGGAATCCGGACATGAGCAAGCCTACGCTCAGTGTAATCCATTTTTTCATGTTACTCGTTTTTTTGACGTTAATGATTCTATGATTGATTGTTATGTTTGGCAATCAGACTGGATAATCAGCATGACAAAGCATCTGTCTTCTTTTTCCTATTTGTTGATACCTGACTCGCCTTTCCATACCGCATCATTGTTAATACGCACCAGTATGCAAAAGGTGGGGGTGGCTTCTGGAATAACTACCTTATTTTTTTCCAGCAGCTCATCTTGTCCGACGATTTTTCAGACTGAAAAAAACGTTCTATCTGGCAACTGATGACTTCGGTACACCTGTCAGATAAGAATTGTTGAAGAGTTATCTCATACCATTTACTATACATAGTAGCTACTACATTTAGTAGATGAGTAAAATAGCATATTAGTATCGTAGTATATACTAACCTACTATATTACTAAAGTGATATTTTATAGTAAAATAGTATGCACTAAATTTAGTATTTACTAAATAAAGTATTATCTTTGTATATGATTTAAAGACAATGCTTTATGGCAAAAATTATAGCGATATTGAACCACAAGGGCGGGGTTGGAAAGACAACCACCACCATCAATCTTGCTGCCGCTTTAGGGCAGAAGAAAAAGCGTGTACTGGCTATTGATATGGACGGTCAGGCTAACTTGACAGAGTCGTGCGGACTTTCCATCGAGGAGGAACAGACGGTGTACGGAGCGATGAAAGGCGAATATCCTTTGCCGCTTGTAGAGCTGGAGAACGGGCTTGCCGTGGTGCCGTCCTGCCTGGACCTGTCGGCGGCAGAGTCCGAACTGATCAACGAGCCGGGGCGGGAACTGATTCTGAAAGGACTGATTGCCAAATTGCTCGAAAGCCGGAAATTCGACTACATCCTGATTGACTGTCCGCCTTCCTTGGGGCTGTTGACGCTCAATGCACTGACGGCTGCGGATTATCTGATCATTCCGGTGCAGGCACAGTTTTTGGCTATGCGCGGAATGGCCAAGATTACCAGTGTGATTGAAATTGTCAAGGAACGGTTGAATCCCAACCTGAAGATAGGCGGCATTCTCATCACCCAGTATGACAAACGCAAGACGCTCAACAAGAGCGTGGCTGAAATCATCAACGATTCTTTCTGCGACAAGGTGTTCGGAACCGTCATCCGGGACAATGTGGCACTGGCCGAAGCACCGATTAAGGGAGAGAATATCTTCGAGTACAACAAGAACTGCAACGGAGCCAAGGACTACATGGAGCTGGCTAAAGAAGTATTGAAACTAAAATAAACAGATATGGGCAAAAGCGATTTATTGAAAGACGGCATGAAGACCGGACTGGACGGATTGCTGTCATCCACGAAGAAATCTCCGCAAAAGGAGAAGCCGGTACCGGTTAAGAAGGAAAAGGAGCCGGCAGTACATTGTAATTTCGTCATTGACAAGAGCATTCACACACGCATGAAATACCTCGCTATCGAGAAAAACATGTCGTTGAGAGACATTGTGAACGAGGCGATGAAGGAGTATCTGGCAAAGCATGGAAAGTGAGGGTTTTCCTCACTTTCTCCTGCTTCCGTATTTTCGTATGTCCGGACTGAACAGCCCGGCATTGTTACATGTCTGCCATGGACAGCCCCTTGTATGAGAGGGCATACCCCTTGAACTCTCCGGTAGCGCGTAAAAATACAGCTGCCTTCGTCTCCAGCACTTCCAGGTCGATGTTCTCGGCCTTGCGCTTCACTTCAAAGAAGGTGGCGGTTTCCTCCAATTCGTTTTCCGCCACGATGTCAATCTCGTTTTCACCCTTGCGGTCCCACCAGCTTCCGATGCGGGTAAAGGCCTGCTTTTCTATCAGCACACGCTTGAAATAGCGTTCAAGCATCAAGCCGCTGAAGGTCTCATAGTCCCGGTTCACGATCGTTTTCACGCTTCCATAGTTCTCTATCTCCAGCATGTAGCTGTATTTGTAGATGAAGCGGAACCAGAATGTGAAGAAGTTGTCCTCTATCGTATAGCGGACGTTCTTGGTAGAACTCTTTTCGAAGAGGGGCTGCTTCTTGGCGATGACCTCGTATTCATTTTCCAGTTTGGTCAGGTAGCCGCCGATTTCCTTGCCGATGACGTTCTCGATTTCTGAACGGGATGTCTTTCCCCGAGCAATGGCAGACAGGATCGAGAAATAGATGCCGTAATCCTTACCGAACTCTTCTATCAGGATGGCTTTTCCTTCCCCCAGGAAGATGGAATCGGCTTTTATGATGTGGTCGAGCATGGCTGCCTTGGTAGTAGCTCCTGCATCCACCAGCAGTTGTACATACTTGGCCACGCCTCCCGTGAAAGCGTACAGAGCCAGCAAGTCTTCCGGTGTATAGGCGGGATTATATTCCGCCAGAATTTCCTTCAGGACGCTGGGTGTAAACGGCCGGACGGTCATGAAGCGCGACTGACGGTTATACAGCGGCTCTTTCTTGTCCTTGAATATCTTGGTCATCATGGAGTATATCGAACCGCAGACTATCAGGTTTATACGGGACTTCTGGCTATAGAGGTCCCAGATGCGCTGCATGTCGCTGAACACCGATCTGTTTACACGGAAAAACTCCTGGAACTCGTCGATGAAGAGCGTGATGGGGCGTTCTGCCGAGAGCTTCATCAGGTATTCGAACACATCGGTAAAGCGTTCCGGGCGTCCCATGGTTGGAACACCCAACTTGTTCTCTATCTCCAGCCGGTAATCCTCGCACAGGTCTCCTTCGGCTTTTCGGGCGACAAAGAAATACAGCATCGGCTCATCCTCGTAGGCCTTCCGTACGAGCATGGTCTTTCCGATACGGCGTCTGCCGGTCACGACCGTAAATTGGGCGTTCTCCCGCGCCTGTCTGCCTATCTCCTGCAGAGAGGCTATTTCCTCTTTTCTATCAAAAAATCTCATATCCTTGTCTATTTTAAGTCAGTGTTCCGAAACAGTCATTTCCGAAACAGCGGTTTCTTTACTACAAAAGTAGCGATATTTTCTGAATAACACATACTTCGGTCGGATATATTTATGGCAAAGTCCTGAACTGACAGAATTTTCCAGCCAATATGCCTTTTTACCTCGCCTTGCCCTGCGCTCCGTCTGTCCGGTTGTACCGCATATCCTTCCTTTACAGTTTCTCCGTTTTTACTGTCCGCCTTCCGGCGTATCATCTCCCTTCTACCTTATCTTGAATGTTGCTTCTCCGGCACATTTCTGTCCTCGCCGGTTGGTTTTCCAGTGCAAAGGTGGACTGTCGCGCTGGATTCCGTCACTTTGAAGTGCATTTCCTGTAAAATTCTTCCTTTCTGCGAAAGCGTAATTTTCCGGAAAAAGTGTCGGAAGCAGCTGGGCCGCCAGTCCTTGAAAGGCACCTGTAAATCCCAAGGCGGTTCAGACAGGAAACTGGACCGAACGGAGGGAAACAAAAAAAATCAAGTTCAAACTAAATTTTGTGATTATGGAAACAACAGCAGCAGTTCAATCAATGGAGAAAAACATCACGATGGTGGCATTGGCAAACGTACAGCCGAGTAACTACAACCCACGCAAGAACTTTGACGAGGAAAGCCTGTCGGAACTTGCCGAAAGCATCCGTCAGCAGGGTGTCCTGCAACCTGTCGGAGTGCGTCCGGTGGCAGAAGACCGCTTTGAGATTGTGTTCGGAGAACGCCGATACCGAGCCTCCCTCATGGCAGGACTGGAAGAAATTCCGGCTATTGTTATGGAAATATCGGACGAGACAGCCGAGGAAATGGCGGTGACGGAAAACCTGCAACGCAAGGATGTCACACCGATTGAGGAAGCCAATGCTTACCAAAGGCTCATAGACAGCGGTCGCTATGATGTACAGGCTTTGGTGATGCAGTTCGGCAAGAACGAGAAGTATATCCGCACACGCTTGAAATTCGTCTCCTTGATACCCGAAATAGCCCGGCTTCTGGAGCAGGACGAAATCACTATCAGCGTAGCGAGCGAAATCTGCCGTTATGGGGAAGAGATTCAGCGAGAGGTGTACGAGAAGCATCTGTGTGAAAGCGTACAGCAGTACAACAGTTGGCGAGGGATGAAAGCCACCGAGGTGGCACGCAGCATTGAACGGCAATACACCACCGACTTGCAGCGGTACGCATTCGACAAGACCCTCTGTCTGTCATGCCCCCACAACACCAACAACATGATGCTGTTCTGTGAGGGTGGTTGCGGAAATTGCGCCAACCGCACCTGTCTTGCTGAAATGAATGCAACCTATCTCACAGAGAAAGCCGTGCGACTAATGGAAGAACGCCCCGAGGTTGCCCTCTGCCAGGAAAATTTCAATGGCAACGAGGACGTGATGGAACGACTGACCGCCATGGGCTATGAGGTGGAGCGTCTCAATGGCTATGCAAAGCCCTATCCCGAGCTGTCCACATCACCCCGGAAAGAGGATTACGAGACAGACGAAGCATACGAGGAAGCCTGCAAGGACTACGAGCAGGAAGTGGACGACTACGTAAAGGAATGCGAGGAAATCCGAACCCGAAGCGAGGCAGGCGAAATCACCCTTTACTTCCGCATCGAGAGCAAGGACATCGTACTATGCTATGTAAGAAATGCAGTGCATTCATCCGCAGGCTATAATGGTACAACGCAGCAGCAGACGCTCTCACCGGTGGAGAAATTGGAGAAGCAGGATAAGCGCAACAAGGAGATTGCCCTTGAAAAGACCGTAGAGGACACCAAGAAGCAGATTCTGGAGGTGGATATGTCGGAACGCAAGTTCGGGCAGGACGAGGACAAGATGATTTATTTCTTCCTGCTTTCTTCCCTCCGCAGGGAACACTTTGCAGAGGTCGGCATCGAGTGTGAAGAGACCTACCATTACCTCACGGACAAGGAGAAGATGAACATCATCGAGAACCTTACAGCCAAGCAGAAAGCCGTCATCCGCAGGGATTATCTGATTGCCAATTTCAAGAACGCATCGGGCAGCAATGCCACGGCAAGCCTCTTGCTTGACTTTGCAGAGAAGCACATGCCCGAAGCACTGGCGGAAATCAAGAATGGACACAACGAGGTGTACGAGAAACGCCATCAGCGCATCGAGGAAAAGAAAGCTGTCCTGCTCGTGCAGGAACAGGCAAGGCAGGAAGCGGAGCCGTCCGATGAACCACAGCCCGAAGCGGAAGCGACTGCCGGCAAAGAGACAAAGGAAGAGATTGCAGCTTGATACCATAATCACTCTTGGGCGGAGGAGCGGAGGAATCCGCCCTCTGTCTTTTCATGGAATTGCCCTATATAATAAGGAACAGGGATTCACAGCCAACCGCTTGGCAGGATTGCCGGGCGGCGCGTCTGCCGACATGTGCCGTCATCCGCGCAAACTCCCTTTTCTATCCCTTTCTAATTGCCTCCCGATTCCCCGCCGCCACCCGTTACCTGTTCTATCTTCTGTTTCCCTCTTTTCTATTTATCTCTTGTCTGTTTCAGTCCATACCTGTCTTCACCGGTTGGTTTTTCCAGTCGCAAAGGTGGACTGCCGCGCTGGATTCCGTCACTTTGAAGTGCATTTCCTGCAAAATTCTTCCTTTCTGCGAAAGCGTAATTTTCCGGAAAAAGCGTCGGAAGCAGCTGGTTCGCCAGTCCTTGAAAAGCATCTGTAAATCCCAAGGCGGTTCCGACAGCATATAGAACCGAACGGAGGGAAGAAAAAAACAACTCATTAAATTTTATGAACATGGAAAATATCAGAGAAAGCAAGGAGTACAAGCTCGCCAAAGACTGGGAAATGGCGGTAAACAGTTTCAGTTTCAATCCCAAGCGGTTCGCCGCCGCTATTCCCGATATGCACCCCACACTGCAGCAGAGCCTTTATCGGCTGGTCAAGGAGTGTATTGTGGTGATGGCAGACGAGACACGCCATTACGATGAACGCAACTGTGCTTCGCATGAAGAAGCCAAGTGCATCATGGAGTATCTCAAGAACAACGGTAAACATATCCCATTAAAATGAACAGGCGTATGAAAACACAGAAAGTACAGTTTGACGGCAAGGCTTATGATTGCCGTGTAGTGGAATCCAACGAAGGTGAAGAACTGCTCATCGGCTCGACACTCTTGCTTGATGCCCTGCAACCGGGTAGCTTTGAAGACAAGAACGAAGGCTTTGCCAGCGAGGAAGCCGGAAGAATCTATGACGGAATCTTTTTCTTTACCGATGCGTCAACCCTTCAGCTCAGCGACGAGAAACTGATAGCCGAGTTGAAGAAGGACAACCCGGATTGGTTCGAGTAAAACAAATCAATAATCATTTTAATATACTGCAGTTATGGAAAAAGAATATGTATTGCAAATTGCACAAACCATCAAGGAACAGCTGGTAGGAATGACCCCGGCACCGGTAATCATGTCATGGGGCGTCACGGAGTTTGCTGCCACCATCTACAGGGACTTGCCTGCACTGCGCATCAAACTGAACGGACGGCTCCATACCGGATACGTCATGATTGTACTCAATGGCTCGGATTACTACGAGGTGTATCTGCTCAGCGGCTCCGCCACGGAGTGTGTCAGCAAGGAAGTTTGCTTCGATGAGTTGGGCAATGTCATTGACCGCGCTGTCGAGAGCGGCACCGACCAAGTCGAATACGAGGAGTTTTGCAGGCAACAGCTCGGCAAGCTGTTGAGTGGACAGACTGCCTGACATGGCAGCAATAACTCTTTGCACCGCCCATACATCCGTACTGGCGGTGTTTTTGTGTGCGCCCGGTTTTGCCGAAGGCAAAACATCCCTTTTTATTACGTATGGATAATCCCTGTAACGAATCCGCTTTTCTATTGATACTGGTTAGATTCCCGGTATTATCTCCAACCGATTGGAATAATCGCCCTCTTTCATCCAGGCCAAGAGTCCTTTGGAATGGCAGAAAGCGGTTGGTTTTGTCTCGGAATAATACATTCTTTGTGTAAGACACGCTAATGAATCCTCATTGCCAACATAATAAAGAGGTCGGGCATTTTCGCTGTCCGACCTCGCCTTATTATTGAGGCAGCACAATCATTTTGAATTACATGTGCTCCATATCCTCCCTCACCGCCACATACATCTGGTTGCGGCTCGTAGGATTGTCTGGCTCCGTCATCGCCAACGCCCCTGCACCAATCATCGGATTGATATAGACCTCCATAAGATTTTCCCTGTTTTTCAATCCCAAATGCTGTAAAATATCGAATAACGACTTTGGCTCAACACAGAACTCCAAGATTTGCTCCCTCCGCAATACCTGTTTATTGGACTTTCTTGTCGGGTTTTCTTGTCGGGTTTTCTTGTCGGGTTTCCTTGTTGGGTTTTCTTGTCGGGTTTTCTTGTCGGGTTCCGTCCCTAACTGCATGGTCAGTACCACATAGTCCGGTCGTGTTTCTTCCGCAACGGTAGGAAGTGGCCAACCCAGATATTTCCATCCGCTCACAATTTTATCCACACCGCTGCCAGCTTTCTCAGCACGACCAAGCATCATGAACATCTTTTGCAGAATTGGATTTCGACAAATGCTACGCCCACCTTCGAAATACTGCTTCTTGGAAACCAACATCATTCCTTGGTTCATAAAAACAAGGCTCTTGTCGGTACGCTCTACGATGATATGCCCTTGTGCATTGACATCCTGATGAACAATGCAGTTAATAAGGGCTTCCCTCACGGCATCGTGGGCAGGGGTCTCTTCCTGACGCACTCCGTCTTTTATCATGAACGGACGGGGCAGCGACTGTATCAGGCGGTTGTATACCCTTACATAGTATTGATAGAGATTTGCTTCCCACATACCATCTGGATAGATACGGTGCGTCCATCGGATGTCGGGATTGTCGGTTGCAATCCGTTCCCGATAATCCACAAAGTACATCGGGTCGCCCGAAGGGTTGGTGATGCTGTCGTATTTGCCGAACATCAGTATACCGGCCAAGGTGAATCCCTCTTTCCCGGTCTCGTATTCCGTGGTGTAAGCTCCTATCTTCTTCAAGAAATCCATGTCGCTGATACCTATCCACGGATGAGTGGGTTGCAGGCTGGCGAGTGTCTGACGGTATTGGTGCAGTGATTCCTGGTCTATATCCCGCTCGAACTCAAATCCTGCAAGGATGCGTCCGTCCTGCGAATGGCGGTCATGCTCGGCATCTGCGAACATCCGCCTTACCTCCGCATCCGTACAGAGATAATCTCCCTCGTGGTTCCTGCGGTAAGTGCTCCCGAACGGATTGCTGCCGATATAGACCGGACGAAGCTCGTAGTTCGCACGTGGAATATCGCATATCAGGATATACGACTCTTCGATTTGCTCGACTCTCACGTCCGATTCCCTCGGTAGGCAAACGCTTATTTTCCCTTTGTTGTGGGCGCAGTCCCAGAAAATCTTCTTGTAGCGGACGATGGTTTCCTCCGTCAGTCCGTCAAAGGAGAAACGGTTATCCTTTTCCACCACGCCCAGCACGATTGTACCGCCGTTGGTGTTGGCGAAAGCCGAATAGCTCTCCCAAAAGCTGCCGGGGAATCCTCCGCGTGCTGATTTGAACTCGACTTCCGAACTTTCGCCCTGACCTATCAGTGCTTTAATCCGGCTCTTTATGTCTGTTGTATGTTCTACCATGATGATGTAGGAGTTTAAGGGCGCAACAGTTCCCTGCGGCTCACGTTAAGTAATTCTGCAATTTTAGATAGGGTATGCAAATCCGGTTGGCAGGTGTTTGTACACCATTTGGACACAGTGGTCGGATTCACGTCAAGCTGCTCAGCCAGCCACACATTCGTTTTCCCTGTTTCGGCCAATACAGCCTTTATGCGGTTTATATTTTTTTTCATTTGCAATAAATTGTTTCTAAGTGCAAATATAATACTTTTCACGGATATATCTGCTTGAGAATGGCGGATTATTGAAAGCATAAAAAACACCTGCAATAACTCCGAAGTCATTGGCAGGCGTTTCCCTTATTTATTCCCTCTGTTCGGTTGGGTTAGCCGCTACTTGGCGTTGCGCTTGTTCTGTACGTCCTTGATCATCTCCTTCACGTCTTGCCCCACCTGCACGAAATTCTTGTACAGGATGCGTTCGCGTTCCTCCCTCGACTTGAACGTGTAGAACTTGGGCAGCGGTACATATGCTGCTTCCTCTTTCTTTATCTCATTCATGTCAAAATCCGTCTTGCAGAAGAACTTCGTGGTCTTGAACTCTTCCGATTCCTGGATGTTCATCGAACCTCCGGCACCGGTTTTCGTCTTCACGAAGTCGCGTGCCGTCTGACCGCATATCCAGCCGGTGGCCATGTCCGAAATCTTCGAGGCAGGCACCAGGCTGTCCATGTTTTCGTTGAGATTGATGCTCGTCTTGTCCCGGTCGATGGTCACGCCCTTTTTGATCTGCACTACCTTGCCAAAGATGTCGTTCGACAGCCATTCCAGTGTCTCTTTCGCGCGGGCCGAGCCGCTCACCACATTGCCCACCGTTGTGATGATTTTCTGCATACCTACCTTGCCATAGTCGGCCTCCAGCTGCGGCAGTTCCTGAAAGCCGAGTGTCACGCTCACCTTATTGCTTCGGGCAGTACCGATCAGGCGGTCTATCTTGTGGAAGTACAAGGTCGGCAACTCGTCCACGATGATGCTCACGGGGATATTCTTGCCCTGCCCGGTATTCACTCGTGTAACCAGTCGGTTCAATATCAACGCATTCAACGCACCGATAATACTCTCCATTTCGGGGTCGTTTGCTATCAGCAGGTAGCTTGGATTCTTCGGGTCGCTCACTTTCAGGTCGAAGTCATCCCCGTCACGGTGGAATATCCAATAGCTTTCCTTGGTTGCCAGTCGCGAGGTATAGACACGCAGCGTACCGATCATACCCTCCAGCTGTTCCATCGCCTTGTTCTTGAAGGCCGTCTGAAAAGGACCGAGTAGCGGAGCTACCTCATTGTCTGTTTCCAGTACCTCAAAAATAGTCTGGTAGCTTTCGTTCAGAAACGACAGGATATGCGGCATGTCCGAGTATTTTCCCAACCAGTAGGCAGGTTCTACGATGTTGCCACCCTCCTTGTCACGCACGATACCCGTCGGTTTCCAGAATTTCGTCTGCGGGTCCTGCCGTCTCTCCGCATACAGCAGAGTACCGTCGGCCGCATACGGTTCTTTCTCATAGTTTACGAAGAAGTAGATGCAGGCAGCAAGAAAATTCACGGCCGAGGTCTGGAAGAACTGGTCGCTTCCGCCACCGCCCTCTTTCTTTCCTTTCTGCAGGGACTCCAGCAGCGTTTCCGCTGTTTCACTGGCAGCGGCAAGGTTGTTGATGTACTTGGCCTGGATTGGATTCACCCGGCGACTATACTCCACGTCAACAAAGTTTATCATATTAAACTTGCATCCTTTAGGCACTTTACCCAGTTTCTCGTTCTTCTTGTAGTGGTAGTACAGCTTGGTCGCCAGTGTCGGATCGGGTAGGTCGGCACCCTTACGGGTGCTTTCCCCCCTAAGAACCGTACATGATAGTTTCCCATCATACGGCTCAAGCAATTCAATACTTCTATGAAGCACGCTCATGAAAGTCCTCCTTTCTTGTTAAGAGATTTACAACATATTTCATGTGCAAGATGCAGTTTGGATATACCATCCACGTTCAGCATCACCGTGCGCCACGGTGTGTCTTTGGTTATGGGTTCTCCACATAATGGACAGCATTGGTTCTGTCTTTCCCACATGAATATGAGGGATTTCCTTCCTTTCAAACTTTCTTTCATACGAATAAGATTTCTGTCAAGGAAGTAGTCATACCATTCTGCATCATACGGATTTGCATCCCCTTTTATTTGGGGATATTTTGTAATCTTGGTATCAAACAGACGAGTTAGTAGGATATGTGTATTTCCCTTCGGACTGTCTTTTGCGATACCAAAACACCAATCACGATTATTCACACGATGAAAATACCGATTTTTAATCCATCCAAGAGATTTGTTTGAATGGCGTCTGAGACACCATCTCCAAATCATATTGAATATCTTTTGGTCGGTTTTTCTAAAAGTTTCTGAGGCTGCGCAATACCGATAGTACATTGACCATCCCGTCAATATTGGATTCAACATCATAAGTATTTCCTCTTGTTTCACTGCTCTGTGCGATTTCAATAGAACCTTCACCTTTTCGGTAAGTTTCTTTACACTTTTCTTTGACGGTTTTGTCAATAGTGTACTATTATATTTGCGAACATTGAATCCGAGAAAATCAAAGCCTTCCGAAACATGGGTTATGACTGTTTTTTCTTCTGACAGTTCCAGCCCTCTTTCTTGGAAGAATTCGACTAGAATAGGTTTTACCTCGTTTTCCAAGATTTCTTTAGATGCACCTGTAATGATAAAATCATCGGCATATCGTACTAAACTCACTTTGGGATTATATGCAACACCATTACGGGTTGTTTGCTTGAATCCCGAAAGAGCCTTTTCGATGCCGTTCAGAGCGATGTTAGCAAGAGTTGGCGATATGATTCCACCTTGTGGTGTACCTTCTTCCGTTGGGAAAACCTCTCCTTTGAAGACAAATCCGCATTTCAACCACTTACGGAGTATTTCTTTATCCATAGGGACATTGTTTAGAAGCCAATCATGGCTGATGCGGTCAAAGCATCCCTTTATATCTCCCTCTAAAACCCACTCGGGTGAGTAAGAACGAGATAAGAGGGTATGACAACGAATCATGGCATCTGCACAACAGCGATTCTTTCTGAATCCAAATGAATATTTGTCCGAAATGGTTTCTGCTACAGGGTCAAGTGCCATTAGATACAATGCCTGCATTGCACGGTCTGTCATTGTAGGAATGCCCAAAGGACGAAGTTTACCATTACTCTTTTTAATGTTGACTCTCTTTAACGGCAGAGGTCTGTAGCCTCTTCTCCTAAGTGTGGCAATGGCTTTGTACTTTCGTTCGGGTGTAGTCCATAAGACTTTATCCACTCCCGAAGTTTTTGAGCCACTGTTGGAGGTCACTCGTTTTACAGCCAATGCCTTGGCATAGAACGAGTGGGTAAGCGTCCACTGCAAGGCTTTGACCTTGCCATACTTACCATCTTTCTGAGCTTTTACAATACGCGCCTGAAGCTTCTTGACCGCCTCCTCCGCTTTATTCCAGTCTATACTGGTCCAACTTTGGTTTCGGTCAGAAGGCGCACACTTGATATTTCTATTTTCGTCCATTTGCTTTCCTCCTTTAAGAAGTTCTTTAAGTTATCTTGTAAAAGAATTACCGAGTGGAAGTCTGCCCACTTTCGTGTCGGATGATGTTGTCAATGCCACACGTGGCATCGGCTCAATCCATATCCATTCCATTACAGAACGGCATTCGCTTTTTCCACAATCTCATACCTATATACCATTCAGCTTCCCTTGCGGTCGGCTTACCCTTTGTGGGAGATATGTAGGCTTACCGAGTTCCATGTAGATGCCAAACCAATGGGTTAGGTTCTGTCTCTCAGCCGGCGGTTCTGATGTTCGTGCATTCCCAAAATTCACAGGAATGTCCAACCGCTTTACCTTTTGGTTCAAGCCTATCAGCGTTGTTTGGCTTGTTCGACTTAACGACCTTTAAATGACAATTCGCTTGCGCTAACCATACCATTGAGCCAAGCCCCCAGGCCGCATAACGCTTGCAGCCGTTGAAATCCCCTCACGGTTCATTCTTCCCCTTTCGGGAGGGTTACCTTTTCAGAGCAGCTTAGCACAACTGATGTTGCACCTGCTCTTAGGCTACTATTGACGAAACAATAGGTTTAATCAGAGGATTGCTCTGTTAAACAGCCATCTACATGACTTTCTCGTCACACAAATTTGTAATCATATACAACCATCGCAAAGCCCTTGGCCGAGTGCTGCCGGATGAAAGGTTCGATGATACTGAACGTCTTACCAGACCCAGGTGTACCGACTACCCAGGTACCTCTGAAGCAGTTACTGATAGAGATCCAGCCCTTCCTGAACTTTCCTTTGTAATAGTACCGCATGGGGATGTTCACACTGTATTCGTTCTCTATCTTCTCTTCGCATTGTTCGAAACTTTCGTTCTCGAAGTTAAAGCGGTCCTTCATCAGTCCGTCCTTGATGAATTTCGAGATGTTGTCCAGGGCTACATGCACCAGCACCACGCCTACGATGGAGGCCGCCATATAGAGAACTATATTCAGCGGCAGGGTGTAGAGCCTCGGTTCCAGCTTATGGCCGAACAACCAAACGGAGAGTACCAGCACCAACAGTCCGCCTGTCAACGGATATACTACCTGTCTGCGTGCGTTGAACTCCAGGTGTTTCTTGTTCCGTGTACCGACGCAGGTGATGCAGATGAGCACCACCGTCACAATCTTGCTGTACACCAGGTTCCCGTCCCGGTAGATGACCCACTGCTTGATGCGTCCGTGGATATCCGTCAATATGCCGCCCCAATGGTCGAGCACCGCCGGGTCAATGGCATATTCAAAGAACTCCAGCAGTACGGATACATACACCACCGTACGGAATATCCGGTAGAATCCTTGCAATTCCTTACTTTCTTCCATGGCTTTAATCTGTTATTTTTTGATACCCCAAAGGATATGGATGTGAGGCCACTGCATGCCACCGTCATTGGCAAGCTGACCGATATGCGACACCGCATAGAGCGGTTCTATTCCCGGGATGTCGGTTTGGACTGCGGCACGTACCTCTGTCATGAAGCGTTGCAGGAATTGTCTTATTTCCTCGTCCGGACTGTCGGTCATGAAATCGGCAAAGTCTTCAATTCTGTCTTCATTGACGTAGAAGAGCATTCCTTGGAAAAAATCATGGTAACGGCCGGTGCGGGCATTCCATTCCGTCCGGATTTTCTCCCTGTGGCTCTTTACGGAGGGGAATCTCACGAAACAGTCGGTTCCGTCATCAATGAATATGAAATCTCCCGAGACATCTTCCTGTGAGAGGCATTTGCATCTCAGCAGATACCCGAAGAACCCATGGTTCGGCTGTGCTATATCCATACACTGCGGTGTCATAAAATCTTCAATTCCGTTCATCTTCATAAGTCTACTGTTTAATGGTTCGTTGATAGGTTTACTTGTTCAATGAAATAATCGGACGCACCCGGTGCGCCTGATTTTTCGGGGTCTCGTGCATCGTGCCGCTGCCCAGAGAGTAGAGCCAGGCCTTGACTTTTTCCTGTCCGACCACTTCCGTGGAGGTCCAGTACCAGCAGGCTTCTTTATCCACCGGCAAGGGCTGGCCGCCACAACGCTCAATAATGGGATTCACCTTTTCCAGGTTGCCGTATAGTACCCGCATTTCAGCGACCGAGGGTATATAGGCACTCTGACCATACCACCACATGCTGAAAACCGCTTCTGCCATCGGTGATGCCGTTTCCTTTGCATCAAACAGCTTGGATGTATTGACATTCCCGTCAAAAGCTATGGGATCGGCAGAAGTACCCTGGGCAACACCAAGGCTGTCGGCAAAGGCCAGCGGTTCGAGGTCCCAGAGGTAAACCGCATAGCCGTATTTTTCTTTAATTTCCTCATTATCGACATTTTTTGTATCAAACAGTACCGCTACCGCAGTCTTGTCTGACAGCTCATACGCTGTATAGGACAACACCGTTCCGTCTGTACAGAGGACATGCCCCGGCTGTATGGCCGTATCAGACACATCGAAATGCGCATCACAGGCAGCACACAACAGAGCTATTGTTGCCGCTGCCACCCATTGTAATTTTCGTATCATATAGTTTCCGTTTTTTATGTTCCCTTATTTCACAGGCAGTTTCACACCCAGCACGACACCTGCCCGCAGTACGTCCGCACCTTTTATCATCACATCGCTCTTTACCTGCCAGTAGAGTGTCCATCCGGCTCGCAGCGCATAGTTATGTTCGTAGCCGAAATGCAGACCGCCGAGGAACTTCCGGGTGTCGCTCCCTGCCGAAGCACCGATGCGCAGGCTGCCGTAGTGGTTGCGTCCCCGGGTGACACAGGGCTTGTAGGCCACACCGAAGCCGTAGGTGCGATAGTTGCGCCAGAATGAATCCGGGCAGATATGTTTGCACGAGGCGCATTGGGCCCATTGCAGGTAGCCGTTGGAGAAAAATTCCCACGCATGACGGTAGTTGATCTCGTGTTCGTAGGCAAGTGTCGCATCCATGCCGTTCTTGTAGAGCAGCCCCACACCGAGCGAGAGGCGTCCGCTGCCTCGCTGTGCGCTCGCACTGGCAGCGATGCACACACAGGCCAGTATCAGGATAATCGTCTTTTTCATGGTCATTCCTCCTCCAATAGATCTGCGTGGAACGAATCTGCCGCCAGTACATCCTCATAGTCGATGTTCAGGCTGATGTTACGGCCGCTGATTTGCCGTTCCGTCATTTCGATGGTCAGCAGTTTGTTGTTCGGGAAGGTCAGCTTCTTCACGACCAGTACGTTCCGGTATCCATGTCTGAACGTCTTGCCCGGTTCCAGCACCAGCGTGGGTGTCAGCTCGACGGTCTGTGCGTTGGTGGCCTTGGCAAGCTTCTTGTCCGTCAGCTTCACCCGTATCTCGTCGATGTCAAAACGGATGTTCGTCTTGTTCTCGATGGAGAAGTCGATGAAGAAATAGTTGCCCACCGAGTAGATGTTGTTCAGGCGCATTACCATGCGGTGCGCTTTGGTGGCCACGTTGCGGATTTTTGCAGGCGAGTTCCAGATGCGCCGTGCATAGCTTGTCATGTCGGCGGTGGACATTGTCACTGCCGGATTGTTGAAGGCGTTGCGTTCCTGCAGCTGGATTTCCTTGTCCGTCACCGCCTCCTTCATCCGGGTCGTGTAGATCAGGGCATACTGCGAACGGTAGCGTTCCGTCACGATGGTGACGATGGCAAGCACTTCGCCGTCCTCATGTCCCGCCTCCTTGGGTTTCAGCCGGATGACGTTGTCGATAGGCTGGTCACCTGCTACCTTGTCGGTGGAGATGTCCACGAAACGCACCGGTTCCGATGCCGTGATGACGGTCGTTACCTGTTCGTTCACCGTCAGCTGTTCCATTTCTTCATAGGTTGTCTGCGCCAGTGCGTTCTGTGCAGCCGGCAATCCCGCCGCCAGAAGAAATGCCATTACGATTTTCTTCCAATTCATATCCATGTCGTTGATTATAGTTATTCGTTTGTTTCTTCTTTTCCCTTTTCTCTTTCCGGGGCTTCCTGCCCGTCAATCCTTTGGGCGCAGATCCATGTGCAGCGTCCTGTCCGGGTCATCCGGACCTCGCATTCCCACCAGGTGTCTATTTCCGCTGTCTTGAAGTTGACTTCCCCGTATCTCGGCCCGTAGAAACCGGTATCCTTCTGAAAGGCGAACAGGGCAATCCTTTGTCCGTTTCCTGTCAGGAAATTGCATATCAGGGCAAAGCGGCTGCCGTGGTGCCACCATTGCCTGCTTACAAGCTTTCCGGTGAATGTTCCCGGCTCTTCGGGAGCGACATAGTCCTCATAGTACAGTCCATCCGTTCCCAGATGAAGGTTTGACAAATCCTTTTCCATGGTACCTGCATCTTAGTTTTTCTTCTCCTGTCCGTTCACCAGATATACGAACGTCCCGTATTTCAGCTTGACCTTGTTCTTCTTGATGGCCTTGCTGATGGCGTTGCTTGTCTTCTGGTAGGCATTGGTCACCGCCTGCATGCCCCATTGGGCGAGGCTGCTTCCCGTGCTTCCCATTCCCATGTTCATATTGCCCGACATGGCACTGCTCACCACATCCTTGCTCGTTTCCCGGAACTGGCTGTTGGGTACATACAGTCCTTCCATGCCGTCGGTGTCATAGATGGACAGGCTTACCTTCATCAGTTCGTCATCCACCAGGATGCTGCTGATGCTGCCTTTCACCCGACCTGATGAAAAACCGCTTACTGTGGCGTAAAGGTAGGTTCCCCGTTTCACCACGTATTTCCCGATTTCCACGTCATCGAGCAGACGCAGCCTTACGCGCGAGCCGTCCACCGCCTTGATGTTCTCGTCGATGATGGCCTGTATGAGTTTCGGTTCTCGGGCATCCTTCGCCAGCGTGTTGAAGTAATCTGAAGCGGTCTTCACCTTGCGCACCACCTCGTTGGCCGGGGCATCGTCGGACGGTGTCTTCACCGCCCGCTTCTCTTCGTCGATGGTTCCCGATGCTTCCGTTGCCCGGGGCGGAACAGTGTCGGCGGTCTCGGTCTCTGCCGGTGGCTGAACTGCGTTTTGTCCTTTCAGCCTTGCTTCGGCAAGGGCTTTTTCCAGTTCAGCGAGGACTTCCTGTTCCCGTGCCTTGGCCGAGGCAATCTCAGCCGCCGCAGCCTTCTCCTGTTCCTGTTCCGTGAGCAGGTCGAGGTCGTCCTGCGTGTATTTCGATTCATATTCCTCCTTCTTCTTGCCGGATTCGTCCCGGTCGATGTTGTCCACTGCGGAGTAGTCCTGTATCTTGCCCCACGATTTTGCCATATTCTCGTACTTGCTGCCTATGCCGTCGTCCTTGATTTGTGCTCCCGGCAGTTCGGGATTCAAAAATTCCGTTGTCTGCATCGTCTTGTCCTTTATCTCCAGGGTTTCCGTGTGGAACAGGTCGAAGATGAAATAGGACGCGCCGAGCAGGGGGAAGTAGAGGATGGCAGGAAGCATGTACTTCGGCTGTCTCCAGTTGATTTTCTCCAATAGATTCTTCATTGCATGTCTTTGATTGATGGATGATTATCTCTTGCATTGTCCGGTTGTCCGGATATTCCGTTTGTATGTTCCTGTCTCTTACCCTCCTGATGCAGCCTGTGCCGTTCCCTCAGCACCGAATCCTGCACCTCCGTTGCCGTGCGTCCCGCCGGACTGTGGCGGTACACCGCTACCAGGCGGTAGGTGTTCCAGGCAAAGGCCCCGATGACGAAAGTGAAGACGATGACCAGAAACAGCGTCCGGTGTGCGTCGGCGAAGCCCTGCACCCTGGCTGCAGCCCGGTCGATGCGTGTCGCCCTGGCGAACCTGCGCCCGGCATCCACGTCACGCTCATAGCGTTCCTTGTATTGCGGATGGTTCTTGTCCGGCATCTTCTCTCCGAACAGCATCCGCCTGAATCCTTTGACATTCATATGTTCGTTGGTTTAGTAGTTGCTCTTGGTCTTCTGTTCGATGTCCTTGTTCAGCAGCGTACGCCAGTTGACAATCAGCAGTCCGTGCGGATTGTTGTCCGTCCTCGGCACCCGTTTGAGCTGTCCTGCCGTAACCAGCTCGCGCATCAGGATGTTGCTCCTGCGTTCGATACGCTGCCGTCCGTAGTAGGTGAACTCCATGCTCTTCTTGTCAAAGGCGATGCTGTCGCAGAAGATTGAGAATACCGCACTCGTACCCAGGATGTTCGAGTAGAACCCTTTTTCTTTCAGGGTGTTGTATTGTGCCAGTCCCGTCTCATCGACCAGGTACATTGCTTTCTCCATCGTGTAGCGGATGTACTTGTCATCCGGTGCCAATGTGAAGAAATAGTGGTGGAACCTCTCCACATGGCTCTTGGCTTCCACGTCCAGGGTTTCCTCCATGGTCGTCCGGTTCACGAGGATGGGCACGTTGCCGTCCAGCACATACACTTTTTTCTGTGCGTCCGTCACCATCGTGCGGGCAGTCCAGATGCTCGACACGCTGATGATGACGCATCCCGCAAGGAAAGCCGTGCAGACGATGCCCACCAGCCGGATTTTGTTCTCCAAATGCTTGATAACCATATTTCTCTATGTTTGATTGTTTACTGATTGTTTCTCCATTTCAAGTATTCCTCATGCAGTATCGGCATGATATCCTCCAGCAGGTCCTGCCGGAGCTTCTCGAACTCCCGTGGGAAGTGCTCCGTGTAGATTCCCAGTACGATTACCCGGATGAACACCCACCAGATGCCGCGTTTTCGTTTCCGGACTTTTTTCTGTAGCCTGGCCAGCTGCAGGCGGTAGGTCAGGTAGGTCGTCAGCGGGGCGATATACCGTTTGTCCCGGTCAAAGCCGTCGTTCAGTACCCGGTATTCTGCAGTGAGCCGCTGGTTTGCGGCACGCCGCATTTCTTCGTTGACACGCTTGTGCATGTAACGGACGAACTGTTCGTTCCTGTACCATTTCTTCAGTTTCTTGTTTGCTTTCATCGTTCTATCTTTTTATAAGGTTTGTCATCCTCTCATCACGGTTCCGATGCCGCCCGTTGCCGTCATCTTGGCCTGCTGCGCCACACCCTCGCCGAAGTTTCGGGTCGAGAAGGCCGTGTCGCCTTCCGGAATCATCCACGCTGCCAGGTCCGGCACCAGGTTCAGGCACTTCAGAGCTACGATGCTTGCCGCCATCAGGTAGCCTGCCGAGAAGAAGCTGTTCTGCAGGTAGGCAGCCATCGTCTGCTCGCTGGCCGTGATAGCCGTCAGGTTCTCCACCTGTATGCAGAGCACGATGTCGAACAGCAGTAACACGTAAAATCCTACGAAGTAGAGCATCGCCCCGTAGAAATGCACGGTCAGGTATCGGATAAGCCACTTCGCCCATGCACCTTCCCACTTGGGCAACAGCGAGAACGCCCATTGTATCGGACCGAATATCGTCAGCATGCCCAGCAGAATCTGCTGGCAGTAGATAGTCGCCCACCAGCCGATGCGATAGACGATCAGGGCAATGAGCATGATGATCTTGTCGATGCCCACGATGACACCTGCCGTCAGCGAGGTGAACCACAGTTCGGCCGCGTCTTTCTCCATTTTCGTCACCTCGTCCACGCCCGTCTGTTCCATGGTGGCCTCTATCAGATTGGGATCAGATGTCCCCGTGTGGGCTACATCCGCCTGTGCCTGCAGGCTGTTGTACATCGTGTCGCGCACATGGATGAGTTGTTGCACCTCCTCGAACTTGTCCGCTATCTGGGTGGCTTCCGCTTCGTAGAGGTCATGCGTGTACGAGCCGATGCAATTCGGTATGTAGGACAGGAAGTCCAGGAAGCACCAGCTGCTTCCGCTGCCTGCCATGCCGGTATCTGCTGGCGGATACCACCAGCAGAGGATGATTGAAACGGCCAGCGGGCGGAACAGTTTCATCACGTCTAGCGGCTCGTGCTTCACCATCATCTTGTAGGCCATGCCCGCTGCCATCACGATGGCGAACAGGGCGGCCAGTGCCATGCACATCTGCAGGATCCACCAGTAACCACCAATTATCCCAAGCGGGTCTAACCATCGGAAATGAAAGGATAGTAAGGTGATGTAATATCACTGATTTACAGTCTATTAGAAAAGAAAGCCGATTTTGGATTGGTTCGTTATTCTTTCCTAAATTAGCGGATTGTTTACCCACTTTTGTCTCGTTTTTGTCCCTCGCTGTATTATCTTTGTATCGCAAGCTAAATGCTTGATAATCAGTGATAAAAGAATATATTAACATCAGAAAAGAAAGGAAATAAAATGGGACGAAAGAAGAAAGAAATTCGTTTGAAGGAGCCTGTGCGCATCCGAGAAAAGAAGATAGCAGGTGGCAACATAAGCCTCTATCTTGACATTTACCAGAAGGGATTGAGAAAGAAAGAGACTTTGAAACTCTATCTTGTGCCAGAAATCAACGCTGCAACCAAGTTGCAAAACGCCAATACGAGAAAGTTGGCAGAGCAAATCAAGGCGCAGCGCATTCTTGACATCCAGAGAGAGGGGCTTGTGGATTGGGACAAGGTGAAGAAGTCACGCATGACACTTACCAAGTGGATGGATGACTTTGTGAAGTACAATGCCGAGTTGTCTGAGTCTTCCATGAAGACCAAGCGAAACACTCATGCTCGTATTGACCAATACCTATTACATATAGGCAAGCCAGAGTTTCTGTTGAAAGACGTGGATAAGGAGTTTTGCAAAGGCTTCATTACTTTTTTGAAGACTTGCACCTACAATGATGGAAAGAAACAACTCAGCACCACCACTTGCCGTATGTTCGTCAACTATTTCGGCTCGTCATTGGCAAAGGCTGTAAGAGACGGACTGATTGAGCAAAATCCATTCTTGCTGTTGGAGGCAAAGGAGAAGCCACAGAAGCGAGTGGCTGAGCGTGAGTTTCTGACGATAGAGGAAATAAAGAAGGTGATGAACACAACATGCCGTTATGAACTGGTGAAGAAAGCCTTTTTGTTCTCCTGTTTCACTGGTCTGCGATATAGCGACATGAAAGCCTTGAACTGGAGCGAAATCCACAAGGCTGCTGACGGCAAGACGGAATACATTGACCATATCCAAGTCAAGACCAAGGATAGAGTAACCATCCCCTTGTCGGAAGAAACAAAGAAGTGGATGCCTAAAAGAGAAGAAGGCATAGACAACATCTTCCACAATTTGACAATCACATCTACAACTGTAGAAGTGGTGCTGAAAGAATGGATGGAGGCAGCAGGAATAACCAAGCATATAACCTACCATTGCTCACGACATACGGCGGCTACGATGCTCCTGACCCTTGGTGCAAGTATCTATGTAGTAAGTAAGATACTCGGACACAAGAGCATCAAGATGACGGAGATTTACGCCAAGATTGTTGACAAGAAGAAGTTGGAAACCGTGAACCTCGTGAACGGAATGTTTGACCAAATACCAGCAATACAATGAAGATAGAAATCAAGGAACGTAAGCTGACAGAAGGCAAAAGAGCCTTATATCTGGAATACTACGAGACAGGCTTCCGCAAGAGAGAAAACTTGCATCTCTATCTCTTGCCCGATGATGCCGTTGGTGCTGCAAAGCACAATCGGCTTACATACAACAAGGCTATGGAGATACGAGCAGAGCGCATCCTCACCCCTCCTGTATTGGAGAAAGAGAATGCCAAAAGCGAAGAACAAGGCAACGGCTTGACTTGGCTGCAATGGTGCGATGACTATATCAAATGGTCTGTTGATTGTGGCAACTGCAAGAAGATGATAGGTCATAAGAATGTTGTCCGCAAACGTATAGCCACTTATTTACGGAGAGTAGATAAGAAAGACATCCTGCTGAAAGATGTCAGTAAAGATGAAATTTGCGGTCTTTTTGATTATATGCGCAACAAGTATCGCAACAAACGCCAAATCAAGACCAACGGAGGACGGTTGGCTGATTACACATTACTGTTGTTTGAGGAAACTGTCAAAGCGATATTTAACAAGGCTATGCGTGAAGGACTTGTAAAATTCAATCCTGTACACAGTCTAAACAAGTTGGAACGCTTCCATGCTCCTGACAAGCACAGAGAGTATCTTACACCCGAAGAACTCACACGTTTCCTGGCGGTGGAAGCTGAATGTGAGAATGAACGAACCGTACAACAGGCATTTGGCTTATCATCCATGACTGCCCTTCGCCTTGGCGATATGCAGCATCTAAGGTGGTGTGATATTAAAATGATAGATGGCGTGCCGACAATCAGCATCATACAGCGAAAGACAAAGCGTCCTGCCATTATTCCGCTCAATGAAATGGCGCAATCGTTGTTGCCACCTCGGACGGATGACAATCCGGAAAGTCTTGTGTTTCACCTTGTCAAGAAGTCAGACAACGTATCGAAATACGTAAGAAGACTTAAAGAAAAGGCTGGCATAGAAAAGGATTTGACCTACCATTGCTCACGGCATACGACAGCATCGTTGGCTATCTCAGCAGGAGCAGACATATCAGCTGTGAAGGATGTTTTGGGACATGGAAGCATCACTTCAACCGAAGTTTATGCAAAAGTGGCTCTTGAAAAGAAGATAGAGGCGGTCAATCTGTTTAATGGCGTGTTTGATTGAGACATACAGCAGGGTGCGAACAATGGGGAAGTCTTACTTCTTCCCTTTTGTTGGGAAATTGCCGTCAGGCTGTATTCAAAAAACGCTTGTGTTCAAATAAATCTGCAAGACTTATCTGGACACAGGCTTTTTCATGTTCAATTTAATCTTTGATATAGATGACAACAGGAGTAATATACGCTCGTGTCTCCAGTATTGGTGACAGACAAAGCACGGAAAGACAGGTCAAGGACTTGTCGGAGTATGCAAAATATAAGGGTATCGAAGTCTGCAAGGTCTTTGAGGAACACATCTCTGGCGCAAAGAAGAATGATGAGCGTCCAGTGTTGTGTGAGGCAATGGAATACTGCAAGGCAAACCGCATTGGAATCCTACTTGTCAGTGAACTGTCAAGATTGGGTCGCAATGCGTTTGAGGTGCTTGCCTCTGTCAAGGAACTCATAGACTGTGGCATTAACCTCTACATACAAAAGGAACAACTTACATTATTGGACGAAGAAGGACATCCGTCCCGCTTTGCCCCGATAATGATAGCCACGCTTTCGACCTGTGCGCAATTGGAACGTGATAATATCTCATTCCGATTGCAGTCTGGACGGAAGCGGTATATAGAGAAAGGCGGAAAACTCGGACGCAAGGTTGGCTCTATAAAAACTACAGAACAGATAAAGACCGAATATAGGGAAGTAATAAGTTTGCTCCGCAAGGGATATTCAATTCGGGATGTGGCGAAACTGAGTGGCAAGGGTGTGAGTACGGTGCAACGAGTAAAGCGATTGATGATGCTATAAAAGTTCATTTTGAAGAATAAACAGCTACAAATGACACTAAAACCGCACAAATTCGCCTTATTTATGCAGAAAACAACCTCGCAGTTGTGTTTTCTCATTAAAATCAGTTATCTTTGTAGGCAAAATGGCAATAGCCAGAATTATAAATGGAACAAAGCGAAATACGTCTAAGATGATAAAGGAAACAATATCTCCTGTTCAAAATGCAGGAACACAAATGAGCCAAGAAGAAAAATCATGGTTAAATCATTCTCAAATGATAGCCAATGCCATGTCCGCAAGAATGAAGGAACTTGGAATGACTCAAAAGATGTTGGCTGAAAAAATGAATTGTACGCAACAGTACATTTCAAAAATCTTAAAAGGACGAGAAAACCTTTCGCTTGAAGCCATAAGCAAAATAGAGAATGCCTTGTATATTCATTTCCTGCAAATGGATGAATAGTCATATTCTCATAAGTGTAATGATAAAAACAAGATAAGATATGCCAGTACAAAGTGAAGCCGCTCTCGAAAACGGACTTATAGACACTCTTCAAAAGATGAACTACGAGTATGTTCATATTGAGGAGGAGAAGAACCTGTCTGCCAATTTCAAGAAGCAGTTGGAGATACACAACAAGAAGAAATTGGAAGAACTCGGTCGCACAGAGTTTACTGAGTCTGAATTTGAAAAGATACTAATTTATCTTGAAGGTGGCACTCGCTTTGAGAAGGCAAAGAAACTTCGTGACCTCTTTCCGCTTGAACTTGAAAGTGGTGAACGCCTGTGGGTGGAGTTCTTGAACCGTACCCATTGGTGTCAAAACGAGTTTCAAGTTTCCAACCAAATTACAGTTGAAGGAAGGAAAAAGTGCCGTTATGATGTGACGATACTCATTAACGGTTTGCCTTTGGTTCAGATTGAACTGAAGCGCAGAGGTGTGGAGTTGAAACAGGCGTACAACCAGATACAACGCTACCACAAAACTTCCTTTCATGGATTGTTTGACTATATCCAGTTGTTTGTCATATCCAATGGTGTGAACACTCGCTATTTTGCCAACAACCCGAATAGTGGCTATAAGTTCACTTTCAACTGGACGGATGCAGCCAATGTGCCGTTCAACGACTTGGAGAAGTTTGCCACAGTGTTCTTCGACAAGTGTACGTTGGGCAAGATTATAGGCAAGTACATCGTTCTGCATGAGGGTGACAAGTGCCTGATGGTGCTTCGCCCTTATCAGTTCTATGCGGTGGAGAAAATTCTTGACCGTGTAGAAAACTCCAACGACAATGGCTATATTTGGCATACAACTGGTGCAGGCAAGACCTTGACCTCATTCAAGGCTGCACAACTCGTTTCTGAGTTGGACGATGTGGATAAGGTTATGTTTGTGGTTGACCGCCACGACCTTGACACTCAGACGCAAGCCGAATACGAGGCCTTTGAGCCTGGTGCCGTTGACAGTACCGACAACACGGATGAGTTGGTGAAGCGTCTGCACAGCAATTCTAAGATTATCATCACTACCATCCAGAAGTTGAATGCCGCTGTTAGCAAGCAGTGGTACAGTAGTCGCATTGAGGAAATACGCCATTCTCGTATCGTAATGATTTTCGATGAATGTCATCGAAGCCATTTCGGAGAATGCCATAAGAACATCGTGAAGTTCTTTGACAATACGCAGATATTCGGCTTCACTGGTACGCCTATTTTTGTGGAGAATGCCGTGGACGGACACACTACAAAAGAGATTTTCGGTAACTGCCTTCACAAGTATCTTATTAAGGATGCCATTGCCGATGAAAACGTGCTCGGTTTCCTTGTGGAGTATTACCACGGCAACGAGGATGTGGACAATGCCGAGCAAGACCGCATGACGGAGATAGCCAAATTCATCCTTAATAATTTCAATAAGTCAACATTTGACGGTGAGTTTGACGCACTGTTTGCCGTGCAGTCTGTGCCAATGCTTATCCGCTACTACAAGATATTCAAGAGTCTCAATCCGAAGATTAGAATTGGTGCGGTATTCACATACGCTGCCAACAGCAGCCAAGATGACGAGCAGACAGGCATGAACACAGGTGGCTATGTAAGCGACAGCACAGGTGAGGCTGACGAATTACAAGCCATCATGGATGACTATAATAATATGTATGGAACGAGTTTCACCACCGAAAACTTCCGCGCGTATTACGATGACATCAACCTCCGCATGAAGAAAAAGAAGGCCGACATGAAGCCTCTCGACCTTTGCCTTGTGGTAGGAATGTTCCTTACTGGCTTCGACAGCAAGAAACTCAACACGCTCTATGTTGATAAGAACATGGAGTATCATGGCTTACTGCAAGCGTTCAGCCGTACCAACCGTGTGCTGAACGAGAAGAAACGTTTCGGAAAGGTGGTGTGCTTCCGTGACTTGAAAAGCAAGGTGGACGAGTCTATCAAACTTTTCAGCAACAGCAACAATCTTGAAGATATAGTGCGTCCGCCGTTTGATGATGTGAAGAAGAACTATCAAGAACTGACCAAGGATTTCTTGACACATTATCCCGAACCACATTACGTGGACTATCTCCAAAGCGAGAACGACAAGAAGCAGTTTATCCTTGCTTTCCGTGACATCATCAAGAAACACGCAGAGATACAGGTGTATGACGAGTTTGATGTAGATGCTCCCGACCTTGGCATGACCGAACAGCAGTTTATGGACTTCCGCAGCAAGTATCTTGACATTCATGACAGCATTATTTTGGTTGACCCACCTGCACCAAAGCCAACTCCCAACCCTAATGAAGACGAACCAACTCCAGAAGATCATAAACTTACGGATATTGACTTCTGCTTGGAATTGTTGCATAGTGACATTATCAATGTTGCCTACATTTTGGAGTTGATTGCAGACCTCAATCCATACAGCGAGGATTATTCAGAAAAGCGCAAGCACATCATCGACACAATGATAAAGGATGCCGAACTTCGCAGTAAGGCAAAGCTCATTGACGGATTTATCCAGAAGAATGTAGATGATGACCGTGACAACTTCATGGCTCGCAAACAAAAGGCTGACGGTACGAGCGACCTTGAAGAGCGATTGAACAACTATATCGTCACAGAGCGTAACAATGCTATCAATACGCTTGCCAAGGACGAAGATTTGGACGCTTCCGTGCTCAATCATTACCTTTCTGAATATGACTATCTACAAAAGGAGCAGCCAGAAATCATACAAGAGGCATTGAAAGAGAAGCACTTGGGACTGATAAAAAAGCGCAAAGCATTAACAAGAATACTCGATAAACTGCGTTCTATTATAAGAACATTCAGTTGGAAATGACAAAATTGCAATGATAAAGATAGTTAGAGATATAGATATAACGGCTCTTGGAGTCAGCGTGTATAACCGCAAGTGGCAACCTATCCATTTACAACAAGGTGAAATGGATGGAGCATGTGCTGTGTATTCTATGATGATGAATCTTCTTATACTAAAGGTTCTCACTCGTAGCCAAGTTGTAAACTTGAACACTACATTCAAAGGAAATACCGCCAAAGGAAGGCTTTTCAAAGAGTTCTTTGTAACAGAAGGACTTTGCCGTGATGGTTTCTATTTCTCAGAAATCAAAGAAAAACTTTCTCACTCTTTTGCTAAAGAAGTAACATCATCTGCACTACAATATACGGCTTCTCTATCAGACCAAACCATATTTGTAGAAGAACTTAAAACTGCAATAAATGACAACTTGCCTTTGGTTACTGCCATATCATTTAGAGGTGGTGCTCATGCAATACTTGCTATTGGCTATGAAGAGCAAGAAGGGGTTGTTGAAAAAATATTTTGTTTAGACCCAGGCTATACCATCAATCATACCTCTTTTTGGAATAGCGTTATAATACTAAATAAGGGGAAAGGGAAGTATTGCCATCAGTATATAACAGACAAAGACGATGACAATGTCTTTATTAGTGAAACATTGAAAATAAAAAAGAAATAACGATATGAGCGAAGAATTACAACAGAAACTCCGTGACCAGCTTTGGGAAGTCGCAAACAAACTGCGTGGCAATATGTCAGCCAGTGACTTCATGTATTTTACCCTTGGCTTTATCTTTTACAAGTATTTGTCGGAGAAGATAGAGAAACATGCAAACTCCGCCTTGGTGGATGATGAAGTCACGTTCAAGGAATTGTGGGCAATGGAGAAAGACGAGGATATTGAAGCATTGCAACAAGAAGTAAAGACTGACTGTTTGGAAAACATCGGCTACTTCATAGAGCCAAACTTCCTGTTCTCGTCAGTCATTGAAAGCATTAAGAAGAAAGAGAACATCCTACCTATGCTCGAACGCTCATTGAAGCGCATTGAGGACAGCACTCTCGGACAGGACAGCGAAGAGGACTTTGGCGGTCTGTTCTCTGACATTGACCTTGCTTCGCCTAAGTTGGGAAAGACTGCTGATGATAAGAACACATTGGTGAGCAATGTTCTTCTTGCCCTTGATGACATAGATTTCGGTGTAGAAGCATCGCAAGAGATTGACATTCTCGGTGATGCCTACGAGTATATGATTAGCCAGTTTGCAGCTGGTGCCGGCAAGAAGGCTGGCGAGTTCTATACACCTCAGGAAGTGAGCCGTATCTTGGCAGAAATTGTTACCATCGGTCACGCTCGTCTGCGCAATGTCTATGACCCAACTTGCGGTAGTGGTTCGTTGCTGCTCCGTGCTGCAAGCATCGGTCATGCCAACGAGATTTTCGGACAAGAGAAGAACCCTACGACCTACAACTTGGCTCGTATGAATATGCTTCTGCATGGTATCAAGTTCAGCAATTTCCGCATTGAGAATGGCGATACTTTAGAGGCTGATGCTTTTGGCGACACTCAGTTTGACGCTGTCGTCGCAAATCCACCTTTCTCTGCCGAATGGAGTGCAGCCGACAAGTTCAACAACGACGACCGTTTCAGCAAGGCAGGACGCTTGGCACCACGCAAGACAGCCGACTACGCCTTTATTCTCCACATGATTTACCACCTTAATGAGGGTGGCACAATGGCTTGTGTTGCTCCTCATGGTGTGTTGTTCCGTGGTAATGCCGAGGGCGTAATCCGTCGTTTTCTCATTGAGAAGAAGAACTATGTGGATGCCATCATCGGACTCCCTGCCAACATCTTCTATGGCACAAGCATTCCGACTTGTATTTTGGTGTTTAAGAAATGCCGTAAAGAGGATGACAACATCCTGTTCATTGATGCAAGCAAGGAGTTTGAAAAGGTAAAGACCCAGAACAAACTCCGTCCGCAACACATCAAGAAAATTGTAGATACTTATCGTGAGCGCAAGGAAATAGAAAAGTACAGCCATCTTGCCACACTGCAAGAGGTGGCAGAAAACGACTACAATCTCAATATTCCTCGTTACGTTGATACTTTCGAGGAAGAAGAGCCTATCGACATTCATGCCGTCATGAAGGAAATCAAGGAGTTGGAAGCCAAACGTGCCGACCTTGACAAGGAGATTGAAGGCTATTTGAAAGAACTGGGATTGGTTGAATAGTCTTTCTGCCAGTTTTGTGCAATTTTTAATTAAGAGGTTTAAGCAATGAGTGAATCAATAAACATATTGGATAAGGATTACTTGCAGTGGGTCGAAGAACTATGCAAGCGTTATCGCAAAAGTCAAATAAGGGCAGCAGTAAAGGTGAATACTGAAATGCTGCGTTTTTATTGGGAGTTAGGACAGGATATTGAGACAAAAGAAGCGTCTAACAAATATGGTAGTGGCTTTTATGCGGCACTGAGTCGTGATTTAAGACATAAACTGCCTGATGCTGACGGACTTTCTGAAACATCTGTCCGCTATGCAAAACGATTCTATTGCTTGTACTCGCCTCTTGAAAAAAGTCTTCCACAAGCTGTGGAAAAATCAGAGAATACAAATCTTCCACAACTTGTGGAAGATTTGCACACTATCCTATTCTCTATACCTTGGGGACATCATCGTTATATCATTGACAAGTGTTCGGAGGATGCTCATAAAGCATTGTTCTATGTTCGCCAAACAATGGAAAACGGTTGGAGTCGTTCTATGCTGTTGAATTTCCTTGGAACAGACTTCTATGAAAGAAGTGGAAAGGCATTGACAAATTTCAAGAAGACTTTGCCCGATATGAATAGCGACCTTGCACAAGAAATTACAAAAGACCCTTATGATTTCTCTTTTACTGGTGTTCGTGGTAAATACAATGAACGCAAATTGAAAGATGCTTTACTGGCTAACATTACGAAATTCCTGTTGGAATTGGGTACAGGTTTTGCGTATGTTGGCAAGGAGTATCGTTTGCAGATAGACGAAAAGGAGAAGTTCATTGATTTGCTTTTCTACAATTTGAAGTTATCTTGCTATGTTGTGGTAGAAGTGAAGATTGGAGAATTTGACTTTCCAGATGCAGGACAACTAAGTGGTTATGTAGTAGCTTGCAATCACCTCTTGCGCCAAGAAGGTAGAGATAACCCGACCATAGGATTACTCATTTGTAAGCAAAAGAGCAACACCATAGCCCAGTATGCTTTAGAAGGTAGCAGTCAGCCTATCGGAATCTCCGAGTACGAACTATCTAAGTTGTATCCTAAAAAGGTGGAGGGAACCATTCCATCCATCAAAGAATTGGAAGAAAAAATAGAAAAGGAAACAGAGAAAAGTACAAAGGACGAATAATTTTGGTATTTGCTTTTATGATTTGACATTCATACGAGGAAACATGAAAACATGTAACTGGTATGTAACTGAAAGTCGAGAAAGCACATCAAAATCGCCTCTAATCCTTTCTAAAATAGGGAAAAAGGTATGCAACTACCATGTAACTGAACCGCAATGGTGAACTTAAATTAAGGATTAAAAATGACAACGACAATAAATAACGAACATAAGAAACTCAATGTCCCAAATCTCAGATTTAAGGAGTTTCAGGGGGAGTGGGAGAAGTGCAAGATTTCTGATATTCTTAGCATTGGTAATGGACGTGATTACAAACATCTTGAAAAAGGTGATATTCCCGTATTCGGTACTGGTGGCTATATGACTTCTGTAAATAGCTACTTGTATGATGGCGAAACAGCATTCATTGGAAGAAAAGGAACAATCAACAAACCTTACTATTATAAAGGTAAGTTTTGGACTGTTGACACCCTTTTCTATACTCATTCATTTAATGGTGTTGCACCTCATTTTGTTTATTGTCTATTTCAAACAATAAATTGGTTGCGATACAATGAAGCATCTGGTGTGCCAAGTCTTTCTAAAGATACTATTGAAAAGATAAAAGTACATATACCACAGATTGAAGAACAGCAAAAAATAAGTAAATTTCTGTCACTTCTTGACGAGCGCATCGCTACCCAAAACAAAATCATTGAGGATTTGAAGAAACTAAAGTCTGCGATTATTGAAAAACATTATAGACAAGCAGAGAAACAGACTGTTTGTATAGCAGATTTAGGAGAGCATTTCAGTGTAGGCAATTTAGCTAAGGATGATTTGTCTGAAACAGGAACCCCTTGCATTTTGTATGGTGAACTTTTTACAACTTATGGAGAAACTATATCTCAAATAGAAAGTCGCACTAACAAAACAGGGGGCATGGTTTTGAGCAAGAAAGGGGATTTGTTATTTCCTTCTTCTACAACTGTTGATGCAGTGTCTTTAATAGCTCCATCTGTTATCAATATAGACAATGTTGTATTAGGTGGTGATATGTTTGGAATACACATAAATTCTAATTTTGACGCTCAATATCTAAGTTATTTCTTCAATCACATTGCCAAAAGACGATTGGCAAAATATGCAAAAGGAAGCACTATAATTCATTTGCATTATGCAGATATAGAAAAAGCCAAACTATTGTTGCCTTGTTTGAAAGAACAACATAGAATGGCTAAGTGTTTGGTGTCTTTGGACAATAAAATAAATGTTGAAACCCTATCCCTTAATCTGTTGAACAATCAAAAGACCTATTTACTGCGTCATATGTTCATATAAACATTTGGCGCAGTAGATGTTGCTTTTGCGTAATGAATAGTTTTAATATACTTTGTTCAATATCAATCTTAGAGTTTAGAGCGGATGGCATTTTTACGATCTCCTGTTGCTTCTCTTTTGTTGGTATCGGGCAAAGTATGTTGTTTATATCTTTCAAGTAGGCTGTTTTCATCGTCCCCTCTGTTACAATGCGACTAACGGCCTTTTTGAAATAAGATGAAGACATGAAATAATACAAGAACTCTACATCAATGCTTTGCTTTGGTACAATTCCCAATATTCCTTGTTTGGTACAAACAGGATATGTTGTTATTGTAATTTCTCCAATGGTCGCACCATTTGAAAAGAGGATAGAACGTGTAGGCACAAGCCAAGCTGATGATTTTTGTAAGCCGAGTTCCGTAATAAAGTCATTGTTCTCTACCAAATATTTCTGTTTCAAATCGTCAATCTTGATAAATGGTATCTTACCATTATCGTAGAAACTGGCATTTGAAGTTGTTGGAGTTCCACCCTCACCAGCCATTTCATACAAAGAACCGAACTTACCAAAATCAGTATCAAGGGAGTTTATAGCATAATCTATAATCGCAGACCTACAAAACAAACAATCCTTAATCAAGGGAATTGCACAGAAGATAGTTCATAGCAACAAGACTAATGTTCGTTTGTCAGAGTGCGTAGAATGCAGTTCTTCCACCTTACAAGAAAGTGATGTTTGTGAACATGGTGCATATCCAGTTTATGGCGCAAATGGCATCGTTGGCTACCTCGATAATTATAACACAGAGGGTGAAGCCGTTTATATTATCAAAGATGGTTCTGGTGTCGGTAGTGTTTCTTATGTTACAGGCAAATGTTCTGCAACAGGAACTTTGAATACTTTGCAAGCTAAAGATGGCTATTCACTTCAATACCTCTATTATCTGCTAAAAGTATTCAACTTTGAACCTTATAAGACAGGCATGGCTATACCTCACATATATTTCAAGGACTATGGTAAAGCCAAGATATTTTGCCCATCATATACAGAACAACTCCAATATGCTCGGTTGTTGTCTGCAATAGATAACAAACTGTCGATAGAACAGAACATTCTAACAGAACTTAGTTTACAGAAGCAATATTTGCTCCGCCAGATGTTTATATGAACATTTGGCGAAGCAGATACTGCTTTTGTTTTTCAAATACGTTTCTCTGCTTTACAGCAGTTTCCATTCGTAATGATAATGTCGAAAATATGTGGGCTATTGTTTTAACCATTTGTTCAGTTGGCAAAATGATTTCTTGATTTTGCGTCTCCGCAATATAATGTCTTTTATGTTCCTCTGCCGACAAATCAAGATACTTCAAAAACTCAAACGTATAACGTAAGAGCTCCTTATTCTTTGCCGTTAGAATTTTGATGGCAGATGATTTTACCTTAAAAGGAAAATCAACATATTTGCAATCAAAAGTAAAATCATCAAATATTATACAATCGCCCTTGCCGTATATTCCGTTAGTTTCTGATGTATAACCCAAAACAAAGGCTTTGTTTGCAGTTAGTACAGGAGTCCCCTCATTTGTATATTCTGTATCTTCAACAATGTATGATTGTGGTTGTTCATAGTCAAGAACATCGCCAACTACTGCATTAAAGCCAATATTTTTTCTAAGTTTTCCAAAAACGTCGTTTCTAATTCCCTTGATTAAGGACTGCAACTTGTCAATGATTTTGTTTTGGGTGGCGATACGTTCGTCAAGAAGTGACAGCAAGCGGCTTATCTTTTGCTGTTCTTCTATTCGAGGATAGCTCAGCTTCAAGTTTCGCAAATCATCATTGTAAATACGGATTATTGTCGTAGAGTTCAATTTCCGCCAATCTACTTTCGCTAAAAGATGATACAGGAAACTATTGCTTATACATTGTGAAGGATTATCAATCCACACAATGTTAGAGTCTTGATAATAAGCATCTTTACCATCATAAATAACACACTTTCCAACAGTTCCTGCACAAGTTATCATAACCTCTCCTTTATGAGGATAGTTGTACTTGGTTTTATAATCATCAAATAACTCCTTTGAAATATAGGCATCAGGTGCGTTTCCGATAGTTCCAATTTTATAAAAAGGCACACCTTCTTCTGTGTTTGTCTGAGAAGCTAAGATACGCTTGCACATCAAGACATTACACAAATCTCCCAATGTGCACTTCTCCCACTCCCCCTGAAACTCAGAAAATCTGAGATTTGGGACATTGCCCTTCGGGCTAAGTCCCTCACGCTCGGCAGAATCCAAACAAGTTTGGTTCTGCTCTCGCTTATTTGGGACATAAGAGGCTACTTTTCTCTAATTATTATGTACACCTTCAAAATTAAGGATTACAATGACAACAAAAACGATTAGAGAAATTGCGTTGGCTTGGAAAGTTGACAAGCAACGCTACGTTAAGCAGTCCACATATGCTGCTTATGTGTTAGTTTTGGAGAACCACATATTGCCATCGTTTGGCGATTGTGAGGCTCTGAGTGAGAAACTTGTGCAGGAGTTCGTTTTGCAGAAACTAAATGGCGGACTAAGCATAAAAACGGTGAAAGACATTCTGATTGTTTTGAAGATGGTGATGAAGTTCGGAGTAAAGAACGAATGGATGAACTATTGTGAGTGGGACATCAAGTACCCTACGACAGAGACGAACAAGGAAATTGAAGTGCTAACGGTGGCACACCACAAGAAAATCCTCGATTTCATCAAGCAGAACTTCACGTTCCGCAACCTCGGCATCTATATCAGTCTGACCACTGGTTTGCGTATCGGAGAGATTTGCGGTTTGAAATGGTCGGACATCAATACCGACAACGGCACAATCACCGTGAACCGCACCATTGAGCGCATCTACATTGTTGATGGTGAGCGTAAGCACACAGAGTTGGTCATCAACACGCCCAAGACAAAGAACTCATGCCGTGAGATACCGATGAACAAAGAACTCTTGGCAATGGTGAAGCCTCTGAAAAAGGTGGTAAACGATGATTTCTATGTGCTGACCAATGAGGAGAAACCGACAGAGCCACGGACTTACCGCAACTACTATCATCGGTTGATGAAGCGTCTTGACATTCCACGTCTGAAATATCATGGACTGCGCCACAGCTTTGCCACTCGTTGCATTGAGAGCAACTGCGACTACAAGACCGTAAGTGTATTGCTTGGTCATGCCAACATCACTACAACTCTCAACCTCTATGTTCACCCGAACATGGAGCAGAAGAAAAAGTGCATCACCAAGATGTTCAAGTCTCTTGGAAAATAGGGAAGGAAAATAAGCATTGGTTATAAACGGCAAAAGGATGAGGTGATTTCAAATTACCCCATCCTCCACTTATTTTTCTATGTATGATGCAACAAAATAGACAATCGAAATGACAGTGTAAAGAAAACACGGCAGGAAAATCCAGAGTAAAGCCTTCACCCAACCATTCGACAACCAAACACCTTCATTCCTTGACATCATATTAGACATATCATAGAAATGGCGAGTGAGAATTTCTTTATTCTCCTTTCGGTGGTCTTCAAGAAGTTTGGACTCCTCCGATATGTATTTCTTCCTGTCATCAGTTAGCTTTTCTATATCGGCATTATCAACTTTAGTCGTGAACTTTATATCTCTCACCTTGGCAATAAAGCTGTCAATGGCTTTTGTAACGGCATCAGCTTTATCGGTGGCTTCAACCAAGTTGTCTTTTGCCTCCGTTAAGGAAATCGTTGCCGTATCAAGACTTGATTTTGCAGCATTCAAAGTGGCTTCTGCATTCTTGTAGGCTTGAAGCTGTTTGTCGAACTTGTCAGAAGCCTTGTCTGTCTCGATGTTCTTGTCAATCGTATTCTCGAAAGAACCGAAATCCATATCCGATATTTTACTTTTACCTATTGGCATAGTACTGACGTTGTTTGTTGAACATTCGGCTATCTACCATATCCTTGCTTCTTGCGAGGCCGGCACAAACGGTTTGCCATTATAGCGCAACGATGCGCCCATGACAGTTCATCCTCGTCCTTATCTCGTCCCCAACCAGAGGTTGCACCACCTCCGCCACCGCCAGACTGAGCAGCAATGGTTGTGGCTGCGTCAATATATTCAGCAAAAAGAAGTATGGCTGTCTTTTGTACATCGCTAATCTTGGCAAACACATTGTCGGCATCCAAGGCAATATTCTTGTCGATGACATCCAGACAATTCTGAGAAATATCAACAGAATAAGCGTGGAACTCGTCCGTAGAAAAGTCGAAATGTCGTATCTTGGGAGTGTTGTCCACAGTGGGCATAGTCTTTGATGTCGTTATGTTCTTTGGCTGTTGAGTATTCTTTGGGGGAATAGAAACTGCTTTAGTCACCTCTTGGTGATGCAACTTTGCCCAAGTGCTTTCGATTTTTGACGGCATCAAACAGCGACCTTTGCCAAGTTCAGATGACTTGTAAATGGAATTGCCACGCTTAATGGCATAGCCACGCACTTGTCCTTTATTGTCGGATTGCAGTTTGACATCATATCCCATTTGCGTGAGGCATTTTGTGTATAGTCCCCAATCAAAGTACGGCATCTTAGCCAAAACGGAAATACAATCATTGGTTATCGCTTCCTTATTTTGGCGGCTCACTTCTTGTGCATCTTTCCAACCACGCTGTTGCCCAACCTTGGCGGCAGCAGCCATCGCTCGCTCATAGATATAATGGGCATCATTCACGTTACCCCTTATGTCTATGCGGTTCGCATCAATGTGAAGGTGCATAATGCCACTCTTGCTGTCACGATGAAGTGCAACTACATATTGGCTGTCTTTGAGGTTGGTTGCCTTTGCACTCTTGCGCATCGACTTGGCTGAAAGGTCAACAGCATCAAACTCACGGATAAAGTCATCCGCCAACCTCTGCCAGTCCTCTATCGTCCATCCTTGCGTTTCCTCCGAGGTTGGGGAAACCTCAATACGTATCATGTTCCTTTTGAGCGGATGATAACGGTTCAACTTGTCCTCAAACTTCTTCTGCAAGGCAAGCATTCTTGCCCACATTGCCGTTGGGGAAATATCATCGGGCAAGAGATTGGGCTTTACTATCTCCGCCTTGTCCTTATCCACTGAGTAACGTATGGCATTTGCGCCATGACTTATTACCTTTGCTTTTGCTATCATATATGTCGTATGTTCTATTGTGTTAAGTATTTCTCTATCTCAATCATGCGGTTCAAGATAACCTCTGCACTTGTTCTCCATCGTTTCATGAAGATTTCACTGCGGAGAATGTTCTCACGTTCCGTAAGCGGACGACCTTTGAGGAAGCCGAACAATTTCTGTATATCGCCCCTGGCATCCGAAAGGCTGTTCAAAGCCTCCATTTCTTTGTCAGTCAAGCGTTGTTTGGGATATTTGCCCTCCAACCGCTTGCGTGCGTATGCGCTTGTGGTCAGTCCGCAAAGAGCAGCATATTCCGCTATCTCCTTATGGAGTTGCGGTGTCAGCCTTACTATCAGGCGACTCGTGTATTTCGGTGCCTCCTTTTCTATATTTTTCTTATTCATACCAAGTATTGCTTCTATAAAAGTGTGCAACCCAATGCGAGCTTGCGAGCGTTCAAGAAGTCCATTGGCATACGGACAAACGAAGTGCGTTTGTATGACATTGGTATTTCTTGCATAGCACTGCTATCAGAGTTTACGCACATGCACGCTACGCACTGGGGTTGCACCAATTCGCAGACTTGTTGTATAACGGTTCTCAAATTACCCAAGCAACAGCAATTGTGGGGCATCCTCCGCTTCCATCTGTTCCTTGAAGAATTGCCTTCTGGCTTCTGCCTCCAGTTCCATGTCAGAGACGCTTGGCGGTGTAACATCTTCCTCCTCGCCATTATCGCCATTTCCTGAAGTTAGGGAAGAAAAGGAACTGTTGGCAAGTTGTGTTGGAGAAGTACCGCCATTCTTGATGGGTGGATCCTCCTTGTTAGGGAATGCGGTTGTGGAAGTCATAGTATTAGACTTGCCGGAACAGTCTCTTTGGTTGATGGGAACATAGTGAGGATTGACATATTTCTTGCCGTCAACAATCCATGCAGAAATGCAGAGCAATGTGTGAACACTTCCTCGTCTTGTCTGTACAGAAGAAAGGATGCCCAATTTGTTCATGTGGTCAAGCATCTTGGAGACGGTTTTTCGGTCACACTTCCATAGCTTGGATAGAGCCACCTCTGACATGTTCACTTCCCACAATTCTGTTGTGGACTCCCCAACCTCATTTGAGGTTTCAATCTGTCGTGTCACAATCTGAATGAGTTGATAAAGGCATGAAAGGCGATTGATGCCAGCCGTGCCACCCATCAGATAGTTTACTTGTTCGTTACTCAGGATAATGCTGTTGAAAATATTACTGTTCATCGTTGTTTTATTTTTGTTGTGTAAATCTGTTCATGCTGTTATGCGGAAAACTCTCTGCCGTCAAAAGAGAAACTATCGCCTCATGCCGAAGCCTCTCTCTGGCATATAATACTCCTTGTCGTATGCGATATGGTCAAGTACACGTTGCAGTCGGTCAAGTTGGGGACTGTCAAGCACTTGTATGGCATTGATGGTAATTTTCTGTGATGCAATTCTTCGATGCTCACAGTTTCTTTCCGACATGGTTCCGTCACCGTCAGCATAGACCGAGTGAAGATAGTTATTGACTGCTTCCGTCTGTTCCTTGCTTGGGTAAGCAGCAGGAAAGCGGTCGGAAATGTAGTCTACCATATTGCTGACCGCATTAGCCAACAGAGGGTCACGTTTTTGCAGACTGTTTACAAGTTCATCTTTCGTCATGATGCTATGGTCTATTGTTCATTTCATTCAGACGGTTTGCAGCCTCCAGTCTTATCTCCTCCTCCGACATGGCTCTTGCGCCACGCACCCAGTCAAGCAAGGCTTTCTTCTCAAAGAAGATGAGCTTGCCAGCAGGCTTGAAGTACGGCAACTGGTTAAGATGCGTCATCTTGTAGAGCGTGCTCTTGGCAATGCCGAGAAAGGCGGAAGCCTCTTCAAGGTTCAACACCTCCTTTGTCATATAGCAAAGGTTCTCCAACTTGTTCACTCTCGACTGAAGCTCCACTATCTTGCGCTCATGGTCGAGGTTCATCTTTAATGCGTTCTTTTCTGTCATAAATCTGATATTTTGTTTATTTCGTTATCGATTTCGGCTGCAAAGGTATATTGTTGCCAATGATATTCAAGCAGCCGTTATGGTTTATTAAAAGTGCTGATTTTCAATTCTTTGGTTCTATTTTACCATGCTGCAATGTGGTAGATTGGTCGGACACTTACTTGAAATTCAGCATCTTCAAATGTCTATCGTTCAAACATTCACAAAAACAAGGATTGGACAATAAGGGTGGCAAATCTTTGGTTCTATTGCCAGTTCTCGTTTTTGAAAATGTCCAACAGAGTGCAAAACAAAATTTAACACCCAATTTTCGCAAACCAAGCCGTTTGAGGTCAAAACCGTTTGCAATAACCACATTTGGGGTACAATGGTAGGAAAATGAGTTGTGAATGAGAGAAATAGGGATTTCCCCTCGTTTTTCAAGGGACAAATTTGTACCTTTGCAAACGAAACAGAGGTATTCCACAAGGGATATTTCGGGCAAAGTGTTCTTGACTTTATTTTTCCGTGGTTTTGTCCCGTTTTTGTCCCTCGCTGATTTTGGGTCACGAGACAAGAATTTATAAATAACTGATTTACAGCGATTAAAGTCATGTTTTGGAGAATTGGTAACGGCAACCACCAGAAAGGACCCTGCGAGCCGGTGAAGGTCGCATCGGTCAGGAACTCGTTGGTCTGAAAAATCACGTCGTCTATCTCTTCTTCCAGGATGTTGATGCCGAAATCCGAGAGTATATTTCCATCAGCCATAAGTATGTTCGTTTTTTTAGTTTCTGTTTACCATTTCGTCTCCCTCACCGATGTCACCGTTCCCTCCGGACTGCGATCCGGATGCGGCAAAGCGCGATTCGTTCCATCTGCTCACTGCATCACGGACGATGCTTCCCTTGTCCAGAGTGTGCCCGGCAGTGGCATTCAGCAGAGTTTCTGTCCGGGTTGCATTCCGTCTCCGGGCAAGGTAGCCGATGAGAATCTCGTTCTGCCTTGCCACATCCTCGTAGATGCGCAGGTATTCCTTCTTCCGCTGCGCATTGGGCATATAGGCCTCGCGGGTTGCCGTAAGTGCACACTGGTAGATGCGGTAGTATTCCGTCCACCGCGCCCGGTCTTCCGGTGTGCCGCCGGAGGGAATGATTCGGTCGATATTTCGTTCGAGCCTGTCCATCTGTCCTTTGACCTTGTCACCCTCGGCCAGCCATGCCAGGTCTATCTGGCGGTCGGCCACATTCAGGGCCTCGATTTTCGCCCGGCTCACCAGTGCCGAGTCTATTTCCTCCGCTTCATCCGTCTGGTTGTAGAGGTTCACCCCGGCCAGTGTGCGGAACGACAGCTTGTTTTTGGCAGCTGCCGATTTCTTGTACTTACGGTGCAGCAGCGTGTAGTAAAATTCAGGCGTGAGTGCGCCCGTGCCTGTTTCCATCACCGTAATCTGGTTCCGTTTCGGTGCATCGTGGTTGTAGGTCACGGACTGCGCCCTGACCGTGGCTGCGGCAAGCAGGGCGGTCGTCATCAGTAGCAATATTCGTTTCATTTCTTTTCCCTTTTATCATTCGTTAATAATCCAGTCGTCCTGCACCGCGCCACCGTCCGAAAGCCCCTTCGACAATTTCGCGTTTGGTACGTTCCCGGTAAATCTTCGCTTTCCAATAGCCGATGCGGACCTGTATGTAACGCCATGTCTCCATGTAGGCCCGGTTCAGATGCCGTTCGATACTGTCCAGAGACCGGTTCACGTTCTCCAGCACCATCAGCAGGTCATTAGTTGAGCAGGCTGCCGCTCCCGTGGCATACAGTACGAGGTCGCTCACCGATTTGTAGAGGTGTTCGCCTTCACGGGCGATGTTCCGTATCGCCTTCTCGTTGACGGTGATGATCAGCAGGTCCGACGCTTCTGCTTTCCCGCGTTTCAGCACTTTCTCGTGAAAGGTTTCCAGCATGGTCTTGTAGTCACCGATACGGTCACTTACCGTCCGGTAGGTGTCCTTCACGTTCAGTACCGTGCGCAGGGACTGGTACATCACGTCGATGACGTCAAAGGCACGGGTGTAGCGGTCGAGATCGACATTCAGCTCCTTGTAGCCGCCCACTTCTTCACGGCTGTATTCATGCAGCAATTTGTTGCTGTACTCCAGCGTGCTACGGGCAAGCAGCAGGCTGCGCTGCTTTTTGTGATCATGGATGTAGGCTTCCACCGATACGATGTCGAAGGTCACCTGTGCCCGGAGCTTACCGGACAGCAGGGCGAGCAGCATCAGGGCGGCCAGCAGTATGCGTTTCATGGCTGTACCTCCTTTCTTCCGCTTCGTCCGCTGCGGGATGCCCGTGCGTTCTCCACCCACCGGTCATGGCATTCTTCTACGAGCGTGAGTCTGCGTCCCTCGTCCGTGTCAAGTTCCGGCAGCACGTCCTTCAGCACGTCGATGATGCTCCGCTTGTAGTGCATCATCTTTTCCAGCGATACAAGATCAGCATATATCTTTGTGATACGGCTGTCCACCTCCCGGGCGATTTCCAGGCGGTCGCTTGACCAAAGCAGGTGGTACACGTCACCGGCAGGTTCCTCTTCCATCGGCTCGTTACGGGCATATTCCGTCGTGATTTTACAGTCGGGATGCTCCCGGGCTATTTCCGAAATGCGATCGTTCACCATCCGCGTCTTTTCCTCGTCCGACAGACTTGCATCGAATGTCAGCACGTCGGCGACATGCGTGTCCGTGTACGACGAGGTCAGTTCCCAGCTTATCTGGATGATGGCCCTGTGTATCTTGATACCGAGGAAGTACTTCGGTTTGCGGGCGATTGAGAGAGTCGCGCTGAACGTGATTTCACCGTTGATGTTCGGCATGGTCGCCTTGCGGACGAACGTATAGCCGTTCCAGGACCCGCCGCCTTTCCACGTGAGGCTGTAAGCCGCCCTGCAGTCCTGCATGATGGCTGGCAGGCGGTAGTAGTCATCAGTCGGCACGCTGTTGTCACCGGCCGCTTCTTCCCGGGCATCCTTGTAGTCCTGCTGCTTTTTCCGCCATGCTGCCAGTTCGCTTTCCAGTTCCTCTATCCGTTTCCGGTTGGCATTGTACTGCTGGCGGTATCTGGCGGCATCCTCCACGCTCGCCCCGGCGATTTTCTTCAGCAGGTCTTCGTTCTCTCGTTCCAGGGTGATGACCTGCGATTCCAGCGCGGCCACCCGGCTGTCCGCCTCCTGTATCAGGGCGTCGAGTTCCGAGAAGTCCAGCTCGTTCTCCGTGACGGTGGTCTGCATGACACATTCTTTTGAATGGGCGTTCAGTGAGCTTCCGCACTTGCGGCACTTGTACTGTGTCGAGCCTTGTCCCAAGGTGGCTCCGTCCGAACAGGTCACACTGATGGTGACGCTCTCACATCCCTGCAGCTTCCCTGCGTCCGTTGCCTGATAGTAGTTACGGCCATCGGATGCGATGTAGTACACGTAGCCCTCCTCGTTGTCGTTGAACTCCGAGAGACGCGCGTTCAGCTGTGCCTTGAAGGTGTTCAGATCCATCGAATACGAATCGAACACTTCTTCATATACCACGGTTTCTCGGTTCCAACTTTGGGTCACGTGTATTTCGTAGGCATACGCCTTTTTCGTCTGCTTCTTGCCTTTCTTGATGATGTAGGACTGCATCCGATAGCTGATGCTGTAGGTGTTTCCGTCGTTGCTGCCGTTGAGCTGCTGCACCCGGCTCCTCGACCATCCGGCATGGTGTTCCGAGTTGGCAAGGGCCTGTTCCCGTTGCGAGGCGTTGGGGTAGAAGTTCGCGTCACCCGTCTGGAAGCGGGTCCAGGCACTTCCGTTCAGGATGCTGTTGTCGTCCGTCGGCGGATAGTAGTCGCACAGCGCAACGCTTCCCTGTTCGCGCCGGGCGATGTACCACCGTTGCGTGTAGTAGTTTCCCATCCCTTCGTCCAGGTAATCCGTCATCCAGGACGTGAGGTCATAGTTGCCGAAGTCGAACAGTCCGGCTACGTTGTCCGCACCGCCCACCATATCCAACAGCAGATCGCCCACGCCGTTTTCCGCCTGTTCGAACAGGTCTCCGTAGTGATCGTACAGATTGCCTATCTCGCTGATTTTTCCGCCTATCAGGTTGTGGAACGCACTGGTTTGCAGCAGGGCGTCTCCGAGGTTTTCCACCCCGGAGGTAGCCAGTCCCACACCCATTTCATACAGCTTGTCAAGATCACCTGCAAGGTGCTCCTTGGTGAAGTTCTCCGGCACGCGGGCCAGGTTATCCATCAGCTGTTCCCACCGGATGCCTCCCAGTTCCGAAAGGTTCAGCAGGGCGGCTACCTCCCGGTTGATTTCCAGAAAGGCGATGTCCTTGAAACTCAGTGAACTGTTGGTCACGATGCTCTCGAACTGCATGCACAGGTTCTTAGTATCGTCACAGACTTTCATCAGGTAGCTGCCCCAGTGGATGGCGGTCTGTGGCGAGCGCAGCATCAGTTTGGCCACTACCCAGATTTTGGGCATGATCTTCTCCGCCACCATGTGATAGATGCGCCGGTAGTAGTAATTCTCCGTACTGCTGCTCCAGATGCCGAGGTCAGACAGGGCCTTGTGCTCCAAAAATTTGGAGGCAAAGATTCCCGCTGCTGCCACCTCCGCTGCCGTGTAGTGCTTCAGGATGTCATCGACCTGCTCCCGGTAGTAGCTTTCGGCCATGGCCTCCGTACCGAAGGCGGCAGCCATGGCCGCTACGGTACGCGCGTCATAGTTTACGCTGTAGTACTGGGCATGGATACGCTGCACGAAAGTGAGCGCAAGTACGATCAGGACATACGACAGTCGTTTCATCATCTTATCTTTTTATCTTTCTGTTATCTTGTTCATTCCCCTCTGTTCGAAATGCCACCGTTCGGTTTCAAGGCAGTTTTCCGTCACCAGCCGGCAGAACATCTCATGAATGGTGAAGGCATCTCCGATGGCTCTTCTCATCCGTGTCTTGGAGGAACAGAACCATCTCATGTACCAGGGCTGGCCCAGATAGGCCTCACGTATGGTGTGGTAGCGTTGCCATCCCAGATCGTTCAGCCTGTTGCCGCTCAGCGGGCTGCTGTTCAGTTCCCTTCTCAGTTCCTCACGGAATCGCTCTTCGTCGAAGAGCGGCCTGCGGTTCATGCTGTCGCACAGGTCGTAGAACTCCTTTTCTCTGGGGTTGTCTCTGTAATATCGGTCCAGGTATGCATCGAGTTCAGCTTCCGGCATACCCAGCCGGAGGGAATACTGCGCCAGCAGCCGTTCGATGGCCGACACCTTTTCCGGTGCCAGACCGTAGTCCGAGAGCAGCCGTTCCCTGGACAGCATACAGAAATCACGGATGGTGAGGCGGTTGAGTTCCGGATGGTCAATGCTGACATCCTCCCTTGTCAGGCAGCTTTCGAATCCCATTTCAGCCAGACCGAAACCGAGAGACAGGTTGATGAGAATCCTTTCTTTTTTCATGATGGCTATGATTTTGTCGTTAAGTTCAATACCCGTCCCGCCTCGTTGACCTTCCGGGCGAAAGGCAGGGACTTGTCAATGCCGCTGGCATTCCAGTCCCGGCAGTAGGCTTCGATAGCCTCCTGGTGACTGCATTGCAGCTCTTTCTTGTAGAGTTTCAGGGCTTCCTTTTCCGACCGCTCGGTGGTGTAGGTCATATAGCACTCCCGCGGTTCCTCTACACCGTACACACCGCTGGTCGTCCCCCGGCGGATAAACACCTCGCGGAAGAAACTGCGGCCCTCCTTGTTCTCCAGGCGGTTGATAGTGAATATCTTCTTGCAGTCCACGTCTGTCAGTCCGAGAATCGCCTTGATGGTGTCAAAGCGTTCCTTGAATTTGCTCTGGTCGAGCAGCATGACCACGTCCGAGTTGTTGATGATGGCTTCCTTCACGATTTCCGAGCCGATGATGTCCTGTATCTCCTGGGTGACGACACCGACCGATGCCCAGAATTTTCTGGCCGTCTTGTACATGAACTTGATGTATTCGGCCATCAGCGGTGAAGCGATGGCTTTCCATGCCTCTTCGATGACCAGCACCTTGCGGTTCTTCTTGATACGCATTTTCTGCAGGAACACGTCCATGATGATGAGTGTGACCAGCGGGAAAAGCAGCGGATCATCTTTTATACTGTCGATTTCAAAGACGACAAAGGTCTCGTCGAACAGCGAGCTGTCCATGTTCTCGTTCAGCGTCTTCTCGTGGTTGCCGCCCCGGTAGAAGTCTTTCATCATATAGCGGTAGGTCGCCAGTTCGATGTCCGTGATGCGGTTTTCCTCACAGATGTCAGGAAGCCGCTGCACCGAATATTCATAGAATGAGTTGAATGACAGCTCCTTCACCTTCAGTTTCTTGCGGCGACTCTCAATCTTGTTGATGATGCCCTCTATGCGGACGGCCCGTTCCTGTTCGCTTTCCTTCTCGTGTTCCTTGCTGTTGCGCTCATCGATGAAAAGGCTCTGGCGAAGGTCTTCCCGTTGCCGGGGAGTAAAGCCTTCGAAACCGTTGAAATAGGCATCGTAGTAATCCGTGATGACATGTTCCACCAGCCGGTCTTCCGTTTGCGTGACCGTACCCTGCGCCCCTTTCCAGATGAGCAGGACCAGGTTCTTCAGGAACCCTGTCTTCTCCACGTTCATCTCTTCCCGGCGGATGCGGAAAGGGTTCATGGTGATGGGTTTTTCCTCGGTGTAGCTGATGTATTTCCCGCCGAGGTATTCGCAAAGCCCCTCGTAAGAGTTTCCCGTGTCCACCATCACCACATCCGTTCCCTGCTCATGCAGCTGTCTGACCACACTGTTCATGTGGAATGACTTCCCGCTGCCGGAAGGTCCGAGACAGAAGAAGTTCGAGTTGTCCGTCATTTTCTGTTTCCCCTCTTTTCCCGTGATGTCGATGGCCACAGGCACGCCCTGGCGGTCGGTATAATAGATTTTCAGCGGAGTGTCCTCGCTGTGCAGCACCCGTTCCTTGTACATCAGGCACATGGCCGCATCGGAGAGTGTCAGGAACCGGTCGTATTCCTCGCTTAGGCTGTAGCAGTTGCCCGGAAACGAACTCACGAACAGCTCCAACTGGTTGTATGCACGCTTGCTGATGTGGATGCCCATGCGCCCGAAAGCGTTCTCCAGATGGTTGGTGCACTTCTGCAGGTCCGTTCCGGCAGGCACGCCCACCACCAGATTGAAATGCGTGTATACCAGCTGCCGACTCTCCCTGGCAATCACCTCCTGCACACGCTTGATGTCATCCACAGCCATCTTGTTGCCGGGATTCGGTATGCTCGCATGGCGGTTCTTCTTCTTGTCGAGCAGCGACAGTTCCCGCTTCTGGTTGGGCAGGAACACAATCTGGTTGTACACCACTGTCTCGGCATTCGGGATATTGTCCACTACCGATACGAGATCCACCGGCATCTCTGCATTGTTCACTTCAATGTTGGTGTAGGGGCGTATCAGTGAAGGCAGTGTGGCACAGTCCACATCCACCAGACTGTACACCTTGCAGCGTTTGTCGCCCATTGACACCGTTTCCTCGTCAGCCTTGAAGTTGCTCATGGAAACCGTCCGGTCCTTGAAGTTCATGGCGAAGTAACGGTCCACATATTCGCTCGCTTCGGTCTTGTTCAGGAATCTGGCCTGAACACCGCTGTCACGCAACTGATCGTGTACCTTGCGGACTTTCACGAGGAAGTCGCGCCATTTCCTGTTGTCGAAGGAGAACAGGCGGCTTTTCTTCGCTTCTTGCGTGATAGTCAGGTAGCAGAGGCTGTCCGTGTAGGGCCGTCCCTTGAAGTAGCGGAAGTAGGATTCCGAGAGAAACTCCCGGTTGCTCTCCGTTTCCTGCTCGAAGCGTTTCCTCACGAAGATGTCCTGTTTGTGGATGGCATATCCTTCACCCAGCGTCAGAGCCAGGGACGAAAACAGGTGCGTGAAGTCATAGAAGCCGTTGATGTCCGCCGAATACTTCTGTACCGGGTTCTCGATCTTCAGTACGGCTGAATATTCACCCGTCTTGGTGTAGAGCACACCTATGTCGTCCGTTTCCTCCACCGTAAAATAGATGTCCTGGAAGATACGCTTGCGTTTGCCTCCTGTGCCGAACGCATAGACCGATACGGCCATGCCTGCGCATAGGGCGATAAAAAATAAGATAACATATAGGGTCATTATGATAGTCTTTAAATTAAATCAGGGCAGGTCTGCCTCGGCTGGAGGCGGACCCGCCCGCTTTCAACAATCAATCAGCCACACACATTGCCGTGATGGTTTTTCTTCTGCTGTCAGATTTGGCGTGAACTGGCATACACATACACGCCTTGCTTTACTTTCTTGCTGTGCAGGCCTTTCCGCTGCTTGAGGATGATCAGTACGATGCCTCCCGACAGGACGGCAGCCAGTATGACCAGCCCGGCTACGAAACCGGCCAGACAGTAGGCGGCGATGAAGCCGGCAATGGCTCCTCCCGCCACACCTGCCGCCCAATAGATATAGCGGCCTTGCAGTCCCATCAGTTCCAGAGGCTGCTGCAGCCCCTTGAACAGCGGATAGTCCGGATAATATTCCTCACTGCCTTTCATCGCCTTTTTGGTTTTAGATGTCAATGCCGAAGAACATGGGCAGCGCCTGGGCAGCCGCAATCAGGAAGAGGCAGGCACCCACAATCATCATGATCTTCTTCTTGACGTCCTGTTCCTCGTTGTTCATGGCGATATACACTGATATGGCTCCGATGATGGCTACCACACCTGCAATGGCATAGCAGAGCTTGACCATGACCGGCACATATTTCACGATTTCCTCCGCCACGGTGGACAGGGCCGTCGTACCGGCCGAGTAGTCTCCGGCCGTGCTTTGGGCCATAGCCGGAATACCGCCCGCCAGGGTCAGGGCAAGCAGGACTGCCTTGTTCGATACTCTCTTGAAACTCTCTTTGGCCTTGCGGCTCATCTTTTTGATTTTCTTCAACATACTTGTCTTTGTTTTTGAGTGATACTTATTGTTTTTTTATTGCTGTTTTGACTGCTTCTTATGGTTTGTCGGTCTATATGCGATAGCCGAAGAGGGCCGGGAATACGATGGAGGCTCCGATGATGAAGAGACAGGCTCCGACCAGTGAAACGATGGATTTCACCACACCGTCTTCGCCCGTATTCATCTTGATATAAATCTGAAGTGCGGAAACAACCACAAACACGGAGGCGATAGCGTAGCAGACATACAGCACATAGAGCATCATCGTTACCACGAAGTCGTGCATCGTCGCCAGCGCATCCGCACCCCAGCTGTAGTTTACGCTGCCGCTCTTGGCCATTGCCGCAGAGGGGATCAGGCACAGCAGACACAGTATTTTTCTAGTTCTCGGCATGCTACAATCGGTCTTTTAAAGGTTTCCATTCCAGTTCCGGACGGTTGTCTGTCTTGCCTTTGGCAATCATGGCCCTGTAGAGTTCTTCGTCCGTGAATGCGTCTGACAGGTAGGGCGTGGTTTCTTCCATCTGTTCCTCCATCCGGGCCTTCAGGCGTTCCAGTTTCTCTTCCATGGCAGCTTCCCCGGTGCCGCCGGCACGCTCTGTCTCCTGTGGTGCAGGCATGACGGCGGATACGACCTCCGTTTCATACTGCTCGTCACCCACATGGAAGCCCGTGTCGCTTTCTGTTACCGTGACACTCTGTTCCTCTTCCGGGTCGCCGAGGTCAAACACCTCTTCTTTCGGTTTGTCTGTTCCCTTTTTTCCGTATAGGTCCTGTACGATGATGACCGCGTAATAAATGGCATAGACTACTGTAAGGACAATGATGAAAATGAAATATGATTTCATATCGTTTATTTAATATGATTATTATATAAATATGATTCGCAAAATAAAGACGGATAATTGTAATTGTGAAAAGATTATCTATAAATCAATACGTTTTTATATAAGATTTCTCCAAAATCTTAAAATCATATTCAAAAATCATATTCTAATCAATATTTGAAGGACAAAACAAGAGAGGTCGGAAAATAAATAGAGGACAACTCTTACAAGTTGTCCTCTTTATTATGCGCACATCAATGGGTTATTCGGAGTACTCTATTTCTGAAAGCCATGCCGTTTCCTTTATCCATTGACAGATGTAATCCCGATGAACTACAGTCTTTTTCCGCGCAGGTAGTCGTTCAGGTCCTTGTAGCCGGTATAGCGGACAGACTCGTTGCAGACACGGCCGCCATACAGTCCGGCGATGGTCTCCACGGTCTTTTGCCCGGCAAGGTCATTGTCAAGGTAACAGTGGATTTGTCCGTAACCTTGCAGATGCGCCAGCGTCTTTCTGAGGTTGCCGACCGAGTTCATCACCAGGAAGTCACAGGGTGCATCGATGCAGACAGTGTTATTCTTTATTAGCCTGAGTGTCAAGTAGGATAAAAAGTCCATGAATCCCTCAAACAGGCAGATGCGGCTCTGCACTTCACCGCGAAGGTGCGGTATCAGGGATACGTCTTTACTGTTGATGCACCCCTTGTAGTAGGCATTGCGTACCTCATATCCGCCGGAGACGTTTCCGAAGGCCAGTGCGAAATAATGCCGCTGGCGCAGTTCGTAATGGATCTCCTTGCAGAACATCCGTCCGGTGTCCGCATCAATCATCCTCGACTGGAGATACGAGAGCAGAGCATGGTGTCGTAGAGGAATGACCATCAGGTTCTTCATGTCGGCTTCCACCGGACGGGGCGGAGCGGCAGGCAGCCGTATCCTCGGCAAAGAGGCATTACCGGCAATCCGTTCGATGTAGGCAAGTGCCTCGCTCACGCTTCCCATTCCGCAAAGGTATCTTCCCAATTCTACCAGGTCACCGCCAATTGCTTCACCAAAGTCGTACCATTCATTTTCCCGGTCATTGACCTTGAACGAAGGTGAGACCTCTTTCCGCAGCGGTGAGAGATACCAGTACTGCTCCGATTTTACATACTGCGCATGGTGCCCGAGCCGGGCCAGGAAATCCACGATACGCACACTTTTTGCTTCTTCTATATTCATGGCTGTTTCTTTTCATTTGTTTGCACAAAACCAGTTTAGTTTGGTTTATGACCCTATATAGATAGATACTAAATTAAACTGAATTATATAGGCCCGCGCCCGGCATCATTCTTCTTCGAAAAGCATGGTTTCCGCAGGGGACATGTCGTAGTAGAAAAGCTTGTCCCGCTTGACGACCAGTTTCAGGGTGTCCGTCAGGTATTGCAGCAGCTTCACCATCACGTTCCGTCCGCGCTTGAACCCGATGGTCTCGTAGGCGACCATCATAGCCTGCAGCATATTCTCGAATCCGCGGATGGGCTTGTCCCCGAATGCGGAGGAGAGGGCTTCCCGGTGCTGCTCTACGGTCAGATCCATAAATCCCGTCCGCTGTTTAGGTTTCGCGCATGGGAGGCTGTCGGACAGGTGTCCTTCTGCGAGAACCGGCAGGCCGCTCTCGTTGACCGTAAAGGCAAAGGGTTTGAACTCTTTCTCCCGGATGTGCAGCGCATGTACCTCGCTGATGTTCGGCTGTTCGCTGTTCTTGCTGATGACCAGCACGGTCTCCGCCTTGTTGCTCATCTCCGTACCTATATGCCCCCGGACATTGTTGTCCCCTTTGTTCAGATGCAGCACGCAATGGATGTGCAGGTCATATTTCGACGACCATTCCATCATCTTGTTGATGACTTCCACCGATTCGCTGGTGCTGTTGATATCGAGCATCAGGTCACGTATGCCGTCGATAATAACCAGACCATAGCCTTTCCTCTGTCGCAAGGCGTAGTCGATGACTCCGATGCGTATCGCCGGCGAATATTCACGCAGGCAGATGAAGTCAAGATTCTCGCTGTCGGTTGTCGGTGGCAGTCCGGCCAGCCGCAGGATACGTGCCAGTACGTTGTGACAGTGGAAGCGGCTCTGCTCCGTGTCCACGTACAGGATTCTCTGCTTTCCTTCGGGCAGGTGTGCCCGGTAATTCAATACCTGCTTCCCGGCCAACGATGCGGCGACAATGGCTGAGACATTGAATGTCTTTTTCGATTTGGCTTTGCCGGTCGATGCGCTGAAGTTACCGAGTGTGGCGATGGTAGAGTTGTCAATCCAGATGATTTGCGGCGGCGTTTCGTAGGTATCCGTCGCACGGATCTGTGAGGCGGAGAGAATGTTTGACAAGAGACACTCCTCCGGTCCCATATCCAGACTGGGGTCAGTTCTTCTTTCGTTTTCCATAACGTCTCTGGTTAAAGAACGGTTGGGCAGCTGCCGCTTCGTTTGCCATGCGTGCCGCTTCCTCCGCTGTCGGTTCATAGTTCTGCTTGAGCCATTTGTCCAGCTCCTCCTTGGCGAAGTAGAGCATCTTGCCGCGTGGCTTGAAGTGTGGAATCTCCTTGCTGGAGGTCAGTTTGTAGAGCATGCTTTCGGATATACCGATATACATGCAGGCCTCCTGGAAGGTGAATACCCCCTTGGTGGTATAGATGTTCTTTTCCAGCAACGCGATACGTTCCAGCAGGCTTTCCACCGGATCCAGTTTCTTCAGGATGGTCTCGATGTTGGTGAGACGTTCACTCAGCTGTTCCATGAATGTCAATCTGTTGTTTTGCATACGAATGATTTTTAAAATTAGACAATGGAAGTATGTCCTCCGTTATGTAGCGCGCTAACGGAGGACAAAGGTAGGGCAGGAAAGCCATATTGCTTCAATCTGCAGATTGATAGTTGGGAAGTGTCAATGCAACTATCAACCTTTTACCTTTCACATACTTCACTTCTTGGCACTTTTTGTCATTTTGCCAGTTCATCCACGGCCTGTTGTATACCATAGGCTGCCGATGTCATCTTCTTCCGTAGAGCGGTCAGGGAAGATGAAAGGTTCGACTGGCTGACGAATCCCTTTCCGCTCTTTCGGACCAGCAACCGTCCCGTTTCCAAGGTGCTCTGCCATTCGTATCTGATAAGCGAATGTTCGAGAAGCGAATTGAACAGGATTGCCACAAGTCGGAGTTTGTTCACACGGATGCTGAACCCTTTCCGGCAGGCAAACAGGGCTTCCATATCCTCGACACGTACGTCAGAAACGCAAAACAGATGATAAGCATTGGCACAGGCCGTTATACTTATCATCTGTTTCCGGGTCAGGTTGCATTCCAGCGAAAGCGGACGCTCCCAAATCTTTTCTGGGTCACAAGGCGTGACCGGAGGTGAAAACGTGTCATACGTCTGTTTCACCTCCATACACTTCTCAAACGAGAAGTCTGTGGCAGCAAATAGCGGTTTGACAAGATGGGCACAGTCATACAGCATCCCTTTGAGGATGTGGATGTTCATTTCATGGCAGTTCCGGCACATTGCATGGTTGCAGTCGATGTACCTGTGGCTGTTCACGAAATCCTCCACGTAACGGTGATACTGCTTGCTGCCTGTGACAACATCACGGAGATACAAGGTTCTTGCTTCAGCGAGCAGGGCGTAAAGTTCCTGTGCTGCATCCTGTTCTGTCACGAAATGGTGCAGATGTTCATTCCCTCCAAAAAGAGAGAGGGCCTTTGTTGGGTCTTTTCATTTTGGATAATTTTAAAGAATTTATAATATAGTCAAGAAGGGTGTTGTCCCGGCTATCTGTCTGTTTCCCGAAAACAACACCCCAATAAGCGTCTGCTAAAATTAAACACAGATATGAGTTATTCGACAATCTCAGTCAAACAGACCGTTTGTCAGGTTCACCGCGTCATCTTTTTTCTTATTGACAATCTTGGCGTAAACCTGCGTCATTTTTACGGATGTATGACCGAGCAACTTTGAAACGGTGTACAGATCCGCGCCCAAAGTAAGCATCATTGTGGCGAATGTATGGCGGGCGGTATGAAAGGTAAAATGCTTGGTAATCCCGGCTTTGACGGCCCACGGCTTGAGACATACATTGATGTGAGCCGGCAAATGGAACACAAAATCGTTACCTGTCTTGTTACCTTGTTCAGGCATCCACTTCAAAGCTTCGTTGGAGAGGGGGAGGTAAATCGGCTCCTTCGTCTTCTGCATGCTTACCGACAGACGGTATTGTCCGTTGTCAAGAAAAACGTCTTTCCATTTCAATCCTACGATATCACTGATTCGCAGTCCGCAGAAGCAGGAGAACAGATAGGCTCTCTTGACTTCCTCGTTCTGTATCGGAGTGGCAATCAATGCCCGTACCTCTTCGATGGTCATATATGAACGTACGCTTTCCGGCATCTTGGGCTTTTCCGACTTGTCCATTTCGTTAAACGGATTCCGCAGCATGCGTTTGGCACGCACAGCTGCATTCAGGGCACCGTTTAGAATCTGGTAGTAGGTATTACGGGTAGAAGCTGCTATCAGCTTTCCTCTGAAGCGGTAGGTTGTCAGCATATAGTCAATGTATCCCTGGCAGAAAGACAAGTCAACCCGATCCAGGGTATATCGGTCTCCGGCATACTCATGCAGGATGCGGATAACAGACTTTATGTGGTCTATACCTTTTTTGCCTCGCTTTTTCTGGTTCTCCCTGTAGGTGTTCATCCAGTCCAGCAGATAAACCTTCTCCACGTGGTTCACGATCCCGGCTTCACCGCTGGTCAGCTCGATGATACGTTTTGACTTGATGGCATTGGCGGCAGCCATTGTAATCTCGTTCTGATGCCGAGCATTGCTGTCCGTTTCCGGAACAAGGTACATCTTCAAGTACTCGTATGACCTTTTACCGTTCCGGTATATATCCAGATACAAACTCTTGCAGCCGTCAGCCAAATCTTTTGTCCGAAGGCGGATAGGTTCCTTTACTTTTTTAGGCTTCTTTACTCGTGGCATAACTGTATCCTTTCATTTGTTGTTTTTCTATCGCAAATATACGAATAAAAGCCGAATCTAAGAAACAAACAAGAAACAAAAATGTACCTAAAAACAACAAAAGTAATGAAAGTAAAGAAAACAACTGAAAACTCAAATATCTATTTAAATCATTGATATAAAGCCTACTTATATATAATTATTTGGATTTTGTTTTCAATCAATATGCGTATGGTTCTTTATTGAAAATAAATATACCCTTTGTGTAAAGAGATACCATCAACTCCTTTTCAGATATTTTGGCGATAGAGGCCACTTTGTCTCCGTAGGTCGAAGGAAAATGGGTAAACTGATCGGTGTGTGGATCATATAGATTAATACCTCCTCCATCTGTACCAATCCATAATTTGTCATCGTCATCTTCATATAAGGAAATGATAGACTTATCGCTTAAACCGTTGGAGTTGTTCAGGGCTACATCTTTATAAGTTCTTATATAGGTTTTCTTAATGTTAAAGATACCCCCTCGGACACTACCTGCCCATAAGTTCCCGTTTCTGTCCTCGTATAATAAGACAATAGAATTGACAGGCAAAGAGAAGTTGTCTCCAGCCACATGACACATTACTTTGATTTGGTCGGAGTTCATGTCAAGTATATTGATACCTCCTCCGTCTGTAGCAATCCATAATTGTCCTTTATGTTCGATGATGTCTAGCACATAGTTGTTGTTTAAAGAAGAAGTCTTTGATGTATAAGACTTTACTATCTTGCCATCTTGGTTGTAGCAATAAATCCCATTGCCGTAAAAAGAGGCATATACATACTTGTCTGATACTACATAGAGCGAAATCAGTAGATGATGGATATCTGATGTGAAACGGGTGAGCTGTTGCGTGCAACAATCATAGAGATAGATACCTTGTTCTTTGGTTCCTATCAGTATTTTATTTTTTTTCAACTGAACCATTTTTTGTATCCGGTATTCGGATATATCCAAATTCTTCTTCTGGCAAATATAGATGCTGTCCATGGTCCGGCTTTTATAATTATAGCGGAAAATGATATTCTCACTTCCAAACAATATACCTCCTTCAATGCAGAGGGAAGAATAAATACAATTGTATCCAGTAGGCGTGAAATTATGATTATCGCTGTTATATAAAACCATCTCTTTGGAGGTGGCCACCCAGATGGTACCTAATGAATCTTCTACTATGTGATTGATGTAATTGTTAGGTAAGGATAGGGAATCACTTTCATGGTGAATGAAGGTTTTTAGTTGCTGCTGGAAATAATAGTTCAAGCCGCTCTGAGTACCTATCCATAGTCTTCCTTTCTGATCCATTGTAACGGAGGTAACAGAAGCTTGTGATAATCCTTGATTAGTGGAAAGTTGGGTGAAAGAGTAATTAAAGTCTTGTCCACTTGCAATTGACACCCCTCCCCATATAATATATAGTATAAGTAGAATTCGGTACATCTCTTTATGATTTTAGAACAAAATTAAACTTTTTTCCTGATAGAGAAAAGCTTCACAAATCTTTTTTTAGATAAATAAGGAACTAATTTATATGATTTTTGATTTTTATCGTATTACTTTTTAAAATTTAGACGATAGTTGATTTGTTTTATACGCACACGGACCCCTCTTGAGGGGGGATATAGTTAATTTTGCTGCAAATCATCAAACTTAGTTTAACCTTAAATGATTTAAGAATTTTATGAGGAAAAAATTATTGCCGTTAGGTAGGCTGTTCGAGTCTGCGTGGTACAATCCAATTTTGAAAGCTGTACCAATGAGTATGGGTATATTGATGTCGGGTAATGCCGGGTATGCAATTGCCGGAAATATGAGTGACAACGTAGTAATAGTACAGCAACAGACAATTTGTGTAACTGGTACAGTTATTGATGCGAGTGGAGAACCATTAGTCGGTGTAAACATTGTAGAGGCAGGAACCGTAAATGGGGTTATCTCCGATTTTGAAGGTAAGTTTACATTGAATGTGAAGCCCAATGCTACGTTGAAGATCTCTTATATCGGATATATTGCTCAAAATATATTGGTAAAAGGGCAAAAGAATTTGACTATAACCTTACAGGAAGATACTGAGACTTTGGATGAAGTGGTTGTGGTGGGTTATGGTACAGTACGTAAGGCTGACTTGGCAGGTTCGGTTTCCGTTTTGGATAGCAGGAATTTTAAGGACCAGCCCATTACTCAAGTAAGTGATGCGCTTCAAGGGCGTGTTGCAGGTGTGAATGTGGTCAGTGATGGTGTTCCGGGTGGTTCGGTAAAGATTCGCATTCGTGGTACCAATTCCATTAATAAAAGTAATGATCCCCTTTATGTCGTAGATGGTATGGTTCGTGAGTCGGGTCTTGAAGGTATAAATCCGGAAGATATTCAAAGTATGCAAATTCTGAAGGACGCTTCCTCCACTGCTATCTATGGTTCACGTGGCGCCAACGGTGTTGTTATCATTACAACCAAGAGTGGTGTGAAAGGGCAGACTAACATCACTTTTGACGCCTCGGTAGGAATCTCTCAGGCTACCAATCTTCCCAAGATGATGGATACCAAAACTTATGCCCAAGCACTTGTTGATTATGCGGGTATTAGTGCGAGTGAGGTTTCTGATTATTTGGATGGCAGTAATCCCGGTATTGATTGGACGGATCAGATGTTCCGTACAGGTGTGACTCAAAACTACAAGCTTGTCTTTTCAAAAGGCTCTGAAGGAACTCAAACGTATGTTTCCGCTAACTATATGGGTGATGAAGGTGTCATTGACAAAAATAGTTATGAACGTTATTCGGCTAAAGCCAACATTAAGATCTCTATGGCTAAATGGCTGGATGTTACTGTCGATTTAAACGCATCTCATGGTGTTGGTAAGGGTATTGGGGGATTGGAGATGTCAGGTTATAATCCCTTGTGGATAGCCTTTAATTCCTCTCCGACCATGACTATGACAGATAAAAATGGTTACTATAATTGGGACCCTTATGGTACGATTCAGGCTAATGCTTATGGTATAATCGCAGCTAGCGAAAGTGAGCGCCGTCGCGATGTGTTCAGCGGACATATTGATCTTAAATTCAATATTATCAAAGGCTTGACTTTTACAAGCAGCAATGGGGTTGATTATTATAATAATACTTCCTATAGCTTCACACCACAATCTGTAAACGGTGCAGGAAAGAATAGCATGGGTAACAGTAATTTACAGCGGATGTTGCTTCAGTCCTCAAATAACATCACCTATAATCATACCTGGAATGACAAACATTATTTGACCGTAACAGGGGTTTGGGAAGCAACAAAAAGTACGATTCGTAATATGGGGATTTCCGGTTCTTCACTTCAAGCTGAATCAGTAGGCTGGTGGGATGTGAAGAATGCTGTCACACGTGATGCAACCAACGGCTATTCGGATTGGGCATTGCTTTCAGGGGTAGGACGTGTTATCTATAATTACGATAATCGCTATATGCTGACTGGTACGTTTCGAGCCGATGGTTCCAGCCGTTTCACCAATGATAAGTGGGGGTATTTCCCTTCTGTAGCCGTTGCATGGACTGCTTCCAATGAATCGTTTATGGAAAGTACCCGTGACCTTATCAGTAATTTGAAGATACGTGCCAGTTATGGTGTTATAGGTAATCAGGATATTGATCCTTATTCAACTCTTGCAATCCTTAATACGACTACCACTTATTTCGGTAATTCTTCAGGAGTAACCGGTTATTGGGCCAATACGCTTGCAACTCCTGATATAAAATGGGAAAAGACAAAGCAGTTTGATGTGGGTTTCGACTTGGGCTTTTTTGATAATCGTATTGACTTGAGTGTGGATTATTTCAATAAAAAGACATCTGATGCACTTCTTTCAACCAAGTTGGCTGATTATTTGGGTGGAACTTCTTATTTGATTAATGCCGGTGAGGTTTCCAACCAAGGTTTTGATATTGCTCTTACTGCAAATATCGTTCAAAGCAAGGATTGGAGTTGGTCAACCACACTTAATGGTACTTACTTGAAAAATAAGGTAACAAAACTGACTGCTCAGGAACCCATTATTTATGGTGGTTCTTTCCAGTCCATTATCACTGATTGTACTATTATTAAGGAAGGTGAAGCGATCGGTACTTTCTTTGGTTATCGTTGGGCAGGAATAGACAATGAAGGATATGACACTTTTTATACTGCCAATGATGAAATAACACGTAATCCGTCTACAGATGATCGTGTTGTGCTCGGTAAAGCAAGTCCCGACTTTACACTGGGATGGAACAATTCGCTGCGTTATAAAAACTGGAGCTTGAATGCATTTTTCAATTCATCTTTCGGTGCCAAACGTTTGAACGCCCTCCGTTTTGCCATGAACTCTATGATTGGTAATTCACGAATGTTTACTGATGCGGATTTTTTGAAGGAAATAGGTAAGACGATGCCCGATCCCCGTGTTGAAAACAATCAATATCTGGGCAATTCGACCAAATGGGTGGAGAATGCAGATTATTTCCGTTGCGAGAATGTGACTTTAGCTTACGATTTTCCGAAAAGCATGACCAAAATAGCCGACCTGCGGCTCAGTTTCAGTATTCAGAATCTCTTCACTATTTCCAGTTACAAGGGATCCAATCCTGCTGGTTACTCTTTTTCAAGTGACTATGGTGATCGTGCAAATGGTATTGATACGGGTACTTATCCTACTCCTAGAACTTTTACTTTTGGTGTACGTATGAACTTCTAAATGATTGACAATTATGAAAAATAAAATAGTATTAGGCTGCTTTATTGCAGCATCTATGTTGGCAATGCCTTCTTGCAGTGATTTTCTGACTGAAAACCCGAAAGGAAAATTAACCCCTGAAAATTTCTTTTCCAATCAAAACGAACTGGATATGAGTGTTTATGCCCTATATGCCAAAGTACAGGCATCCCAATGTAACTCTAATCCGATGATTGTGCAATGCCAGGGAGATGACGTAACCTCAACTACGGGATCAAACAAGGGTGCTTATCTTTCTGCAGATGCCTTTGAATCTCCTTCTGACACAAAAGGTCTTGAAGGAACTTGGAGTCGTTTTTATACGATCATCAAGGCAGCAAATTTAATCATTGATAATGCTGGAAAGGCTATGACTTCTCAAGAGGAAATCAATATTGCTCTTGGTCAGGGTTACTACTGGCGTGCATTCGCTTATTTTAATTTGGTGCGTGTTTTTGGTCCGTTGCCTATGAATCTTCATAATTTGCCAGACAACAATTTGACACCTCTATCGACGGTTGCAGAAGTATATGAGCAAATCGTGTCAGACTTGAACGCTGCCGAAGCCTGTAACCTGCCGGCTAAATATACGGAAGCTAACCGTTCCATTGAAGGACAGAATATTTACGTTTCAGATCAGACAGTAAAGGCGACTTTGGCAGCTGTTTATATGGCGATGGCAGGTTACCCTTTGAATAAGACCGAGTATTATGCAAATGCGGCTGACAAGGCTAAGGAAGTAATGGATGGCGTGAATAAGGGTACCTATGACCACTCTTTGCTTTCTGAATGGAAGGATGTTTTCTCTTATGGTAAAAACCATCATAATGAGACGCTCCTTGGAATAGATTACAATTCTAATTTTGGCGGTTGGCAGGAATGGGATTCACAACTTTCATCTTGTCATCAATCAGGAAAACTTTGGAGTGGCTGGGGGGATTTTTTGGCAGAGCGGCGTTATTGGAAAAACTTTCCTGATGGTCCTCGTAAAGATGCTGTTTATTCAAAACAAATTCTATTAAACAATGGAGTGTTGGTTGACTGGTGGGCAACTACGGATGGAAAGCCCTATAATGGTACGAATGCAGTATTTGCCGATTATCGCCCGATGTTTGTGGCGTTTACCGTCAATAAAGACCCTGTGACAGGACTTCCTGCATCGGCTGCTTTCGATTACACCAAACCTATTTGGGGAGGTATGTGTATTAACAAACGACATCAACTAATCCGCTATTCAGAAGTTCTTCTTTGGTATGCCGAATCTGCGGCACGCGCAGGAAAGGATCTCAGCTTGGCTAAATCTGCTCTAAAGCAGGTACGTGCACGTGCTTGTTCCGATGAATCATTTGTAGCTGCTGTGGATGCTATGAGTGCTGAACAACTGGCAGAAGCAGCATATGAAGAACACGGTTATGAAGTGGCTGGTTATGTATTGGCTATGGTAACCCGTCGTTCTGATGAGTTCCGCATGAACCGTCTCAAAGAAAGTTATGACTACCGTAGTGGTTCTCAGGATGAAGTATTGGTTCCTGCCGGTACATTGACTTATAGCTACGACGAAGAAACTAAGACGACTTTTACCTATGCTCTTCAGGAAGATTTGAAAATGGAAGAGAATATGTCTGTAACTGTTCCTTGGAATGGTGAGGCTTCCATTTATCATAATTATCCTCCGAAGGAAGTTGAGAAGAATCCGAATCTGAAACGTTGATATAACGATTAGCTGTTGATTTTAAATTATACTTGAAAAGTTGGAATAAGTATTTGTTATACCTTGGTAAAGATTGTTTGAGGCGTACTGGAAAACTTTCGGTACGTCTCTTTTATTAGAAGGTAAAATAAGCCAATTGGTCGATTATTTGCTTTGGTTGTAATGTTTATTGTTTATCTTTGCAAACAATTAAAATCAATAAAACATGAATAGTAAAACTTTGTTGAAATGTTTATGTATGTGTTTGGCTATGTTTGCCATTTTGGTTAATGCCAATGCTCAAGATTTGAAATCTATATTGACCGGCGTAGCAAAAGCGGTAGTAGGTGATAAAGCAACAACTTCATCTTCTATTATAGGTACTTGGAAATATGTAGGTCCGCAATGCCAGTTCGAAAGTGAAAATTTACTGGCTAAAGCCGGTGGAGAAGTAGCTGCGAAAGAAGTGGAGGAGAAGATGCAGACTGTCTATGACAGAATAGGGATGAGTGGCTGTGAGTATACTTTTAATGAAGATGGAACTTATTCATACACATTGAAAAAACGTACAATGAGTGGCACTTACACGTTCGATGATAAGGAAAAGACCATTACTATGAAGGGAAAATTGGGAGTAAAAACTGTTGCTCATGTCACAGTGACCGGAAATGATATGAGTCTGGTCTTTAATGCGGATAAATTAATGTCAGTATTGAAAACGATTACAGGTACTGTTTCTAAAGTGAATTCTACTGCTGCCACCATTAATAGTGTAGCCGGATCTTATGACGGTTTGATGTTGGGATTCGATTTGAAGAAGTAATTATAGAATAGGAGCTAGGTTATAATAAAAGGAAGTCATTAAGATGGCTTCCTTTTTTATAGTAAAAATCAAATTATTCTTGGGACATTCATTAAATATTACAAAATCAGCCAACTAATTCATACACAAAGTATTGCGAATTAGTTGGCTTTTTTGTATCTTTAGGTATTCCCCCGAAAATAAGGTTTGACGGCCAAAACGGGGGAAATATCCAAACTAATAAGATATGGCAAAGATAGT